>ENA-OQHA01000912-OQHA01000912.1-human-gut-metagenome-genome-assembly--contig:-NODE-912-length-12802-cov-5.910375_pt1 | contig 12802 bp, 13 predicted proteins | sample MGYA00242558_ERZ504707 | MGnify/ENA primary metagenome ERZ504707 (study PRJEB26092, sample SAMD00036197) | human gut metagenome | host: Homo sapiens | study: EMG produced TPA metagenomics assembly of... | reverse complement strand
GTGTTGCATTATTGTTACCAAAACTGATCGGTGAAGACGGAATTTTTTATGCGGAAATTTGTGCCTGGACCAGCGCAGCTGTTTTATTGTTTATAAGTTATATGATTATTATACGAAAATACAAAGAATAAGGTTTCCTCTTCTAATTTATCCATTTCATGGTATGATAACAGAAATTCAGCGTTTTCAAAATGACTATACCATACACTTCAGGGGCTTCTTTGACGGCGCTTTATCATTGTATCTCGCGCGGTCACACACAAACTTCCGCTCACATCTGCGCACTTCATTTCCGGCAGTTCTTCTGCTCTCCGTGCGCCTGATGGCAGGTCACATCAAAGAAACTTTCATCTTATTATTTACAATGGCCGGCGCCTGCCTCATCGTCTTCCTGGTTCCCGGACTTTTCGTCCTTTTCCCGGAATCCTTTGCGGCATCGCCAGCCATCTGATTGAGCCTGGTTTAAAAAAGGCTCTTGCTATTGATTAATCCAGTTCTTTATAGTCAAAACTGCGGAATTCTGCTGTCTGATCGTATCCGGAGTAGTCCACGCATGCCATGCCGACAAATGCTCCGGTGAAGAATCCACCGTATGACTGGAGTACATAATCATCGGACAATACAGCGGCATCCAGTGTGCCCGGAATCTCTGTATAGTTCTTTCCGTCAAAGGAATACTCGTAGCTGTAAGACTGCTTTCTTACTTTTGTGCGAAGCCATACAAATTCAACATCATCCGGTACCGGAATCGCATCGTCGCGAAGGAACGAACGATATCCGCCACGATTGCACTCTGCCACTTCGATCACGCGGCCATTTTTCTCATTCCACGTAACGAAAGCGAATGACCAGTGCTTATCATTGTAAAAATTTGTCAATCCAGCCATCTGCTGATAGTTGAACGGATCAAATTTCACTTTCACTTCGGCATCAAAGTTAAATGCCTGCCAGCGTTTTGCCACCAACGAAAGCTCATGCTTATTGCAGAGGGATCCTTTTCCGACCAATGTCAGCCTGCCATCCCCTGTCGTACCCATTTCCTCGGTAAATGGTACGCGGAGGGTATTCCACTCATCATGAAGTTTTGGTGTGTCAAATTCATCATGCATCGAATGATCTGCCGGTGCTTCTGTCAAGATTGCATCTTTCGGCGCATCCACAAGCACTTTTCCGCCATGTCCGCCTTCGATACGAGGCCAGCCTTCTTCATCCCAGTATACTTTCTGAATTGCCGTCTCACGGCCAAGCGGACACCAGCCGCGTGGGTCGATCGAACTTTCATTTTCGTGGTGCCACGGTCTTCCACACAAACTTGCATAATACCACTCACCGCCGGGAGTCTCTACGAGAGCACCATGTCCCTGCTTCTGGATCTCAAGTTCCGGCGTATCAAAGTTTGTAATAACGGATCGCCAGGCTTCTGTCTCAAAACTCAACGCATCTAACGTCTTTGAACGAGCTACTACTTCCTGATGTGTCCAAACGGTTCCACCCTGTGCAGCAAACAGATAATAATATCCGTTGATCTTATACAAATGTGGTCCCTCAACCAGTTTGACGTCCGTTCCGGCGTAGATCGTACGTGCTGTCTCCGGTTTTAATTTCATTGTCTCTGTGTCAAATTCTGTCACTGTAATACCGTCAAAAGCATGGTGGTATTCGCGATGATCCCATGTCTGCTGAACAAGGTATTTGCGTCCGTCATCATCATGGAACAACGATGCGTCAAATCCCACACCATTGACACGGATCGGATCGACCATGGTCCGCGGATATCTTCTGCCGTCGTCAGATAATTGATCATATCTTTGAACGGTCCTTCGGTTACTTTTACATCCGTATAAATCAGCCAGAATTTTCCATCTGCATAGGAAAGATCCGGCGCCCAGATACCTCCCGATGACGGATTTCCTTTCATATCAAGCAATGTCGTCGTGGACAATGCGGATGGAAGAAGATTCCAATGTACTAAATCTTTTGACTCGTGCAGACGAACTCCCGGAAACCACTCAAACGTGGAGTTCGCAATGTAATATGTATCATCCACACGGATAATGGATGGATCTGCATTAAATCCCGGCAAAACCGGATTTTTAATCTGCAACATAACTGTATGCCTCCTTACTGTTAATCTATCTCTATCATACAGGAAAATGGGGGATTTGCAATGGGAAAAAGAAGAAAAAGAAGAATTTATACATGTTCTGATAAAATTTTATGCGGTCTTGGAAGAATGTATGCCGGTGGAGGAGAACTTACGGAAAAGATTCCGCAACCGGATGATTTCGATTAATCTTCTCAAACTCCCTTCCTCCCAGGGTATTGTGGGTGAGAAGTCTTTTGTTGCTTCCCGCTGATGCATTTTTCCGGTATTGTCCAGGGGTACAGCCGTTATGCTGACGGAACTGTCTGCAGAAATGCTCTACATTATTATAACCACATTGCTCGGAAATGTCGCGGATGGAGTATTCGCTGCACTCTAATAAATCCTGTGCACGGCGCAGACGTCCTTCGATGACATTGTCCATGCAGGAGGAGCCAAATTTGCGGTGATAGAGAGTCTGAAGATGACTGGGACTTAAGTGAAGCTTCGCAGCCATCATGTTTATATTCCATGGAAGCTGAGGATTATTGTAGATCATCTTATGCAATGCAATCAGCTCATGATCGTGAATACCCGGGGTCTCATTCTGGATTCCTTCTCTTAATTTGGAGAACAGAACCCGCAGCAGGTGAGTAATGTTTGCTTCGCTTTCAGAGGAGAAAAAGGCGGACTCCCAGGTTAGTAATTTAAAAAGCTGATGACAGTATTCCGGATCTGTTACGGGAAATGGGGTGTTTGTTAACGGAAACAGCTTCACGAAGGAGTGATCGGAACGAAAACGGATCCAGTCATTCCGGTATTCTTCACCGGCAGCACGGTAATAAATCCTGCTTCCTGGTGTATACAGAATAGCAGAATTGGCGGCTGTCCGCATTAGTCTTCCGTCTATGAGCAGCTCCGAGGGAGAGTCGAAAAGAAGCAGAAGATAGCCTGTAAAGCCATTCGGAATATCATATATAAAATCTGAGGGGTGAACGGCACTGTAGCCGACAAATTCAATTTCAGTCATCTGGAATCTCCGCTCTGATACATCAGAGGATATATCAATTTTCTTATAGTATAAATCATTGGAAACTTTAAATCAATGTGATAGTATCAGATTAATATGGTAATCGTCATCACAGAGCTGCGGATCGTGCAGCGGTCAGACATCTGATGCGTGACTGCATAGGAACATGATTTAGAAGAGGAAGTTATTCAATGGCCCATTGAAGTATGGAACGAGCCCAATCTTTGCGGCTTCTGGGAAAATGCGGATATGCAGGAATATTTTAAGCTGTTCCATAGAACCTTTGATGCCATAAAGGAAGTGAATCCGGATCGAGGATATGGCTATGATCGTGTGGTCAGCTTGAAGGCTTAAACTAGCACCCGGTAATTTGCTTTATGAAACAATGTACATGGATTAGGCTTGCAAAGGAGGATATCAAAGTGAAAAAACAAGCGTTTAACCCATATTTACCGTCCTGGGAGTATATTCCGGACGGAGAACCTTATGTTTTTGGCGATCGCGTATATGTTTACGGATCCCATGATTACTTTAACGGATATGTTTTCTGCATGGGAGATATGTGTGCTGGTCAGCTCCGGTCGATGACCTGGGCAACTGGAGATATGAGGGGGTGATTTATCCGAAGACAGCCGATCCACTGAACCCGGAAGGCAAAATGTGTCTGTATGCCCCGGATGTTACGGTGGGACCGGACGGAAGGTACTATCTTTATTACGTGTTGGACAAGGTTTCGGTAGTTTCAGTTGCTGTATGTGATACTCCGGCAGGAAAGTATGAATTTTATGGCTATGTTCATTATGAAGATGGCACACGTCTGGGCGAAAAGGAAGGTGATGAGCCCAGTTTGACCCGGGGGTTCTGACGGAAGGAGATGTGACATATCTTTATACCGGATTTTGCGGAAAAGGTGATAAATCCGTACCGGAGCCATGGCTACGGTGTTGGGAGCAGATATGCTGACGATCAGGGAAGCTCCGGTGTTTGTGACCCCCGGCTGTGAATATGGTGCCGGTACCGGATTTGAGGGACATGAGTTTTTTGAGGCACCTTCCATCCGTAAAGTAGGTGACACCTATTATTTTGTCTATTCATCCATATTAATGCACGAATTATGTTATGCCACCAGCAAGAATCCTACCAGGGACTTTGTCTATGGCGGAGTTATTGTCAGCAATTGTGATCTGCACATCGATACCTACAAGCCGGCAGATATGCCAACAGCTTACGGTGCCAATAATCACGGAAGTATTGTGCAGATCGGAGAGGACTGGTACATTTTTTATCACAGGCATACCAATAATACCTGGTACAGCAGACAGGGATGTGCTGAAAAGCTGCAGATTATGCCGGACGGCAGTATTCCACAGGTAAAAATTACCTCCTGCGGTTTAAATGGAGGTCCGCTTGAGGGTAAAGGCGAATACCCCGCTTATCTTGCATGTAATCTGTTTACCGATACCCCATCAGTTTATGTGGGCGAAGGGAATTTTCCACGAGTAATGCAGGACGGCAGGGATGGAGACGAAGAAGTTGGATATATTGCCAATATTACAGATTCAACTACCATCGGCTTCAAATATTTTGACTGCCATGATATTCGTGAAATCAGTATTTGGGTCCGGGGCTATGCAGATGGCACTTTTGAAGTAAAGACAGCATGGGATGGAGAGGTACTGGCGTCATTAGAGGTTCAATATACCAATGTCTGGGAAAAGTATACCGCACCGGTTACGATTCCGGATGGAATACAGGCGCTTTACCTGACCTATCGCGGTAACGGAAATGCTGCATTAAGATCATTTGAGTTATCATAATCTATGTTATTGCATATACAGGCAGTGATCAAAACTCTTGGAATGTAAAAAAGGAGACTACAATGAGCAAGTTAAAGATTAAAACAAAGGAAAGACGATTTGAGACAGCCAGGGATTTATACGGAATCTTTTTTGAAGACATTAACCGTGCCGGAGACGGAGGACTTTATCCGGAAATGCTTCGAAACAGAAGCTTCGAAGATTCCGTTTTACCGGAGGGTTATATACAGCAGGAGGATGGCATCCATGTAAAAACCGTATCCGGATGGCTGGATGAGTTTTGCAACGGAGAAGGCTTATGCCGCTGGGTAAAGGACAACAATATTTCGGAGACAGAAATACCGGCATGGTATACACACAATGCAAAGATGGAACTGGAACTGACGGATACCCTGAATGAACATCGGGACGCAGCTCTGCGTATACAGTTTGAAAAGGACGGATCTCTGACTAATACCGGTTACTGCGGTATATCCGTAAAGGCTGGAGAAAGTTACTCTTTGTATTTATTTGCAAAAGCAAAGGAAGAAATAGGACTGGACGTAGCGATCGAATACCAGGGAAAAGTACTGACTGGAAACAGTCTGGTGGTTTCCGGTCAGGAGTATACAAGATATGACATGAAGCTGACAGCAGCTGAGGATTGTCACGAGGCACAGCTTACTATTTCCTGCAAAGAAGGCGGAGAGATTCTGCTGGGATTTATTTCACTAATGCCTGACAATACCTACATGGGGCATGGACTCAGAACAGATCTTGTAGAAAAGCTTAAGGGAATGAGTCCAAAGTTTATGCGTTTTCCCGGAGGCTGTATTGTGGAAGGAACGACACCGTCCACAGCGATGAGATTTCGGGATACGGTAGGTCCGGCATGGGAAAGACCCAGTAAGCTGTTTTTATGGCATTATAGAAGTACATTAGGACTTGGCTTTCATGAATATCTGCAGCTTTGCGAGGATCTGGGGATGGAGCCCATGTATGTATGTAACTGCGGAATGACCTGTCAGGGAAGAAAGAGTGTCCTTCTGGAAGGAGAGGCTCTTGATGAAATGGTACAGGATACACTGGATGCCATTGAATATGCTATCGGCTCTAAGGAAAGCAAATGGGGAAGGCTTCGTGCTTCTATGGGGCATCCGGAACCCTTTAAAATGACCTATCTGGAAATTGGCAATGAAAACTGGGGTCCGGATTATGAAAAGCGATACAACATGATTTATAAGAAGGTAAAGGAACTGTATCCCCAGATTAAAACCATAGCCAATGAGCATGTAGAGAAAAATGGTTGTCCTGCCGAGTGCGTGGATGAACATTTTTACAATACAACAGAGTTCTTTGCAGAACGTGTAAATTATTATGATGACTACGATCGTAAGGGACCAAAAATCTTTGTAGGAGAGGTGGCTGTAAACGAAGGCAACTATATGGGACAGTTGTATGCGGCTTTGGGAGAAGCGGCTTTCCTTATGGGTATTGAGAAAAATCAGGATATCGTAACATTGGCCTCTTATGCTCCATTATTTGAAAATGTAAATTACAGAGCGTGGTATCCTAATCTGATTCGTTTCAATAATCATCAGAGCCTTGGAATTCCTACTTATTATGTCTGGAAAATGTTCGGTCAAAATCGCGGAGAATATGTGGTGCGATCCGAAGATGAGGGAGGACGTGTTTATCGTCCTAGAACCGGAATGGCATCTTTAAAATCCAATAAGGAACTTCGCTTCAGAAATCCCGTTTGGAATGGAGAAGAAGCAAAGATTACTCATGAATTAATGGGACATGTGCAGGATACAGAGGATGGCCGCCTGCTTCAGCTTCCGGATGAGGAGCAGAAAAAGGAATTTCACAGTATTCTGGAATGGGCTGATGAGACCAAGAGCTTTGTGGTATTTGGAGAAGAAGACCAGACTTATGGAAGATTTGAGACCGATATTTTTGTTGAGGAAAATGCTTACTTCGAGTTGGGTATATTCAGTGCCAGGGTGGTTCGTTCCTATTATGAGGAGCAGATCGTGATTACGGCCGGAGTGGAAAAAGAATGGGATGCAGCTCTGGTGCGTCCGTTCCTTTGGAAGGTTAATGGAGGACAATGTTCACTGGAAGAGTTTGGCTTTATGCATGACAACAAGCTGACTGAGGACTTTGCTATTTCAGTAAAACCGGGAGAATATCACCGCTTTGGATATGAAACGGACGGAAAACAGATTCGCCTGTATGTTGATGGTGAGCTTCAGAAGGAAATTTCGATTCCCTACGGACCTGCTTTTGTTTCGGTAGTAACTGACACCAAGGATGAAATCATTATTAAGGCGGTTAATTTTGCAGGAGATGTGGATCCGGTTTCCATTACACTGGACTGTCAGGTACAGAGCGACTATACCGTAACACTTCTTAGCGGTGAAAAAGGGGATGAAAACAGCTTTGAAGAGCCGGAGAAGGTGAAGAATATTACCGTGAATATGCATGGCGCTTCCTCAGAGTTCGTATACGAGGCACCGCCATATTCTGTCAGTGTTTTGCGATTGAAGAAGTGCGAAGCGTTTTAGAGGTTGACGCTGAACAGAAGATAAGAGCATGATCACCATCGGTGTCAATATTACCGATACGACAAAAAACTGGAGAATCCGTCATGGAGCTTTTGACAGAGATACTTCGATTGCGATTCCTGTAATATTGGCAACAATGTTGTTGACATATGCCCTTTCCCGAATGCTTTAGAATTTCTTTCAGCAGATGGTACTGAGAAAAGCACACCTATTGTTTTGACCGTGGATGAGTATGAAACCATCCGGAAGAGAGACGAGGGTGCGGACATTTTCTTGGACAAGCTAAATAGTCAATCCAAGACACCACAACAGGTTGAAGATGAGGCTCTAGCAGTATAAGAAATAATTTTCTCGGCATATGTTATGTTGGGAGAAGAGTTCAACCTTTTGCTTCGATGTACCTTTATGTGTATTAATAAGCATGGAGAGAGATATAGTTTCTCTCTTCTGCATAGTTCCGGCTAACTTGAAAAAGTAAATTCCAGTGCAGAAGTAAATTCCACACTCATTTAAAAGTTCTTGATTTTCTAAGAGTTTTATAAGCTCAAAACGCTTATTTCTGTTATAATAGGAGTAACTTCTTGGAAAAAACTGATTTGATGGTATGACAAACGGACCACTGGAAGGTAGTGTGCGAGACTAAATTCCACTGGTCATGTGAGGAAAATGTGAAAGTTTAATTTCCAGTCCGACAGCAGATTTCTAAGTGGTTGTTAATGGTTGAAGCGAATCAGCTTAGGCGTTAGATTGACCAAATCAGGGTCAATGCGCTTAAGCTGAAATGCGTTTAGGGTTTCTTTTCCGAGTGTCTCTAATGCGGCGTCATAAGGTGTGCTTCCATTAAGACTTTCCCTTGGAGTGGAGTTGATGTGATTCACGATTAGATTCACATCCCATTGTGTCAAAAATTCAAAACTAGTTCCTTTGGGAAGCACCATGCGAAGCATGGTGTGAGCCTGCTCAAGACCTCCTTTTTGTCCGCTACGCATGGGATCACAATAGTAGATGCTGGTACGCTGAATTTCATCCAGTCCTGTTTCAAGAGCGACAGGATCTCCGAATTCTGAACCTCTGTCTGTCAAGATATATTCAAAGACAGATAAGAACTCATAGGTGCCCATACGTTTTTCTAAACGGTCAAAAATAAGCCGGACAGCGCCTTTAGTACAACGATTCAGGAGAAAGGCAAGGAACAGCTTTTCCTTAGTGAAGAAAAAGGTCAGTAACGTCTTGTTGGATTCTCTGGATGAGTGTACCGTATCCATTTCTACAAAAGAGGATAACTGCAGCTCACTAAAATCACTGAATAACCTTTTCTCGAAGACGGTTCTGTTTGTAATCTGTGTTTTATGGCACTTTCGTGGCTTGAAGCCGGGCTTACGTTTTAAATCAATGTTTCTGGCTGTAAACAGACCTTGATCCAGATAGGTGTACAAGGAACGGACTGACATATCCAGTTCTGGATGATTGGTAATGATTTGATATGGAGATTGTCCCTGCTCGATTAAAGGAGAAACAATGCCATCCTTTTTGCGTAATTCATGTTTTGTCATGTTTATACCGGCTCTGGAACCGGAAAGCTTTTCACGGTATTTTCTATCAGCAAAACGTGCATCGTATCTGTATTTCTGGGCGATGGTGCAATGATTTATCTTTTTTGTGCAGCCATTACAGACATAGGGCGCCTTATCCAGTCTTTTGCACTGTTCCTTCACAAAATCCTTGCAAGTTTGATTACAGGTGGGGCAGGAAGTGCATTTTACATCGCAGAGAATGATTTTTCCGCAGACATTGGTTTTCCGGCAATGGAAGCGATGAATACAAAAGTTATGGGCATTATAGAAAGTACCTTTGTGATACCAGTCGGATAGACGGTGAGCCCTTACTTCTTTGGAAATGGTTGTTGGATCCTTGCAAAGAAAGCGGGCAATGTTCTTAAAGGTTTCTCCCTTGTTCAGTTCGTTTTCGATATAGATACGGTCTTCAAGGGAAAGGTGCTTCTGGTTTCCTGGAATATATTTACTCATGGATATCCTTCTTTCTACTGCTGTCAGAAAGAAAGATAACCTTACCATTTTTATATGAAAGAGTAAACCTTTACTGTGCGGGAGTAAATTCCACCACCAAATGGGGTGGTGGAATTTAAAATTTCATTTTTGGCTGCATAGTTCCGTAATGATTGCTGCTTGACAGTCTCATTCAAGTTCGCTATAATGATAAACGCAAAATTTTAGTGGACTTTTCCGGATTCGGTCATCTTTTTGCCACACAGCTATCTTGTGATAGTTGTGTGGCTTTTTGTTGCTTGTATCTCGGAAGTATTAGCAGAATGGAGGACTATAATGTTCGGACAATTTGTGGAGAAGAGGGAAAGCATGCAGACAAATAACAAAATGGCGGTTGCGCCCGTTGGAAAACTCATCTGGCAAATGTCGATACCGCCGCTGATTTCTATGTTTCTGCAATATTCCTATAATCTGATAGACAGCGCGTTTGTAGCGCGGCTGAGTGAAAATGCTTTGACGGCGGTTTCCCTGTCGTTTCCCATTACAACTTTGATGAATGCGACATCTATCTGGATCGGCGTTGGCGTGAATGTACTGATTGCAGGGTATCTGGGACAGAGAAAGCAGAATGAGGCAAATACTACCGTCACACATGGATTGTTACTGGCCTTTGGAATTGGTGCTTTGCTCAATCTTCTGTCATTACTGATTATGAAACCCTATTTTAGGGCATTCACCAATAACGAAGAAATTTATCAGTTGAGTCTTGCTTATATGAGCGTATGTTCGTTCATGCAAATTCCCAACATGGTGCATATCGCAATCCAGAAGATGATACAGGCTACTGGGAACATGATTGCTCCTATGTGGTTCCAGATTGCAGGAGTGGTCGTTAATTTTGTATTTGACCCACTCCTAATTTTGGTATTGGTGTTTTTCCAGCTATGGGGATCCGTGGCGCTGCGTTGGCTACTGTTGCGGGCTATTTGTTATCCATGATTTTGGCATTTGCCTTGCTGCTGGGCAAAAAGCAGAAAGTGCGGATAAAGATCAAAGAATTTCATATACAAAAGTGGATGATTGCCCGTATATTCGCCCTTGGCTTACCATCTTTCATTATGAATGCCCTCAGTTCGTTTATGGTGACATTCGTCAATCTGTTTCTGGTGGCGTATTCCGATACGGCGATTGCATTCTTCGGTGCGTATTTTAAGGTGCAGCAGCTGATCGTTATGACAGTAAACGGCTTGATTCAGGGCTGTTTGCCTATTATGCGGTTTAACTACGGTGCGGGAAACAGAGATAGGCTGCACTCCGCTTTCCGATACGGAACCGCTTTGGTCTCCGGTATGATGATACTGGGAACATTGACCGTCAACTTCTTTCCGGCGCAGCTTTTGGAATTATTTACAGCGTCAAAAGCCATGCGCTCCTTTGGCATATCCGCCATGCGAATTATGGCTGCAAGCTATCTGTTTTGCGGTCTCTCTACCATGATTTCCACCTATTTTCAGGCGACAGAAAGTAGGTTCCAGCATTGCGATTCAATTATGCAGACAACTGCTTTTCCTTGTTCCGGCCTTATGGTGTCTGGACAAATTATTTCAACTGAACGGAATCTGGCTTGCATTTCCTGTTGCGGAAACTGCCACTATGCTCATTGCTCTCATAATAATGGCATGGTATCGCCACAACAATATCTTATAACATGTTCCAAGGAGGAGAAATGATGAACGATACTTTTATGAAAGAAAAACCGGTATTGCCGCTGATTTTATCCATGGCCATGCCTATGGTTTTATCAATGCTGTTGGAATTGGATTTGGCGTTGGAATCAACGCAGTGATCGCCTTCTATCTAGGCGCTGGAGATGACAAAAAGCAGATCAAGCTGCCACGCAGGGACTTGTGCTTGCCATGATTCACGGCGTTGTTATGACAGTCTGCGGTATTACAATGATGCCGGCTTTTTTAGGAATGTTCACTTCATCCAAGACAGTGATTGAACTTGGCGTACACTATTCTGTTATTGCGTTCTCTTTTACATTGATTATAGTTGTTGGTGTTACATTCGAGAAAATATTCCAAGCTGTAGGAAACATGAAAACAACTATGATCAGCCTGATGTGTGGGTGTATAATAAACATTGTCTTAGACCCCGTTCTGATTTTTGGCTATGGTCATTTCCTGAAATGGGAATCGAAGGCGCCGCGCTGGCAACCGGCATCGGGCAGACCTTGACGCTTGCGATTTATCTGGTCGTTTATTTTGTGCGGCCAATTCGCGTGCATATCCGCATGCAGTACATTTTGCTCAGCAAAAAGATGGTAATAAAGCTGTACTCCATCGGCATTCCCGCAACCTTGAATATTGCGCTCCCATCTCTTTTGATTTCGGCGCTCAATGCAATTTTGGCGGCATATTCCGAAGTGTATATTCTGGTTTTGGGAATATATTACAAATTGCAGACATTCATCTATCTTCCGGCTAATGGCATTGTTCAGGGGATGCGCCCCTTGATCGGCTATAACTACGGTGCGGGGGAGAATAAAAGAGTCAGCCAGATTTATAAAATCGTCTTGTGCATGAGCGGTATCATTATGGTGCTTGGAACAGTGATATGTCTGCTAATCCCCGGCCAGCTTATGGGGCTGTTTACCCACACAGAAGCGACAATCCAGACCGGGAAAACAGCCCTGCGTATCATCGGCGCCGGTTTTATTGTCTCGGCGGTTTCCGTTACATCTTCCGGCGCACTGGAGGGACTTGGAAAAGGCATTCCTTCATTACTGATTTCACTTTGCCGGTATGTTGTGGTTATCATCCCAACTGCGTTTTTTCTCAGCAGGCTTTTCGGAGCGGTTGGCGTCTGGAATGCGTTTTGGATCACGGAAGCGATTACAGCAATCATTTCTATTTGTGTTTACTACAAGGCAATAGCACAAAGCCAGCTGAGCCAGCCAACAGTAAAATGAACGTTGCTTCCCCCCCTTGGTGAAAATATCGTTTTTTGATACTGTAATAAAAAGAAAATGTAACTATTGAATATGGGCATGAAAATAATATATTTATGCCGCAATTGAAATAATAAAATAAGATAGTATAATAGAACAGAAAGGAAGGACAAAATGATTTTTGAAAGCCTGGAGGTGTTAAAATGGTAAAAATTATATCTGACAGCACATGCGATTTGTCACAGGAAGTTTTAGAAAGATACGATATAGATATTATTCCGCTTCATATTGTAAAAGGAGATGAAGAACTGGAGGACGGACCGCAGATAGACATTCACGCATTGTATGAGTGGGCTGATAAAAA
>ENA-OQHA01000911-OQHA01000911.1-human-gut-metagenome-genome-assembly--contig:-NODE-911-length-12852-cov-2.181454_pt1 | contig 12852 bp, 15 predicted proteins | sample MGYA00242558_ERZ504707 | MGnify/ENA primary metagenome ERZ504707 (study PRJEB26092, sample SAMD00036197) | human gut metagenome | host: Homo sapiens | study: EMG produced TPA metagenomics assembly of... | reverse complement strand
GGTTGCTCCTGAAAGTTATGTGCAGTACAGCCTGTTTGATGATCCCAAACAGACTGATAAGAACGGCATTTACAGGAAGCAGTATTGAATGTAAAGCAGCGTTATGGAAAGAATGCGATCATGCGTGGATCCAATCTGCTGGAGTGTTCCACCTATAGAGAACGCAATGAACAGGTTAGAGGACACCGTGCTTAGAGGAGGTGCGAATAGTGCTGGCAAGTGCATATCAACCGTATTTATATTTACCAAGACCGGTTTCCAGGAGACATCCCATGGATGTAGGACGCAGGGCAAAACAGTTTGCTCCATTTGCGGCACTTCGTGGACTGGATGAAACAATCCGGCAACAGGAAATCATTTATGAACCAAAAAGAGATTTATCTGAGGAAAAGAAAAATGAGTTGGATATGAAATTAAGGATCCTGGCATATGGAATGAAGATACAGGCAACTTATTTTCAAAAGTCATGGAAGAATCCATTAATTGGTCAGTACCATACATTATCTGGAACCGTAGAATTTTTTGATCCATCAGTCCACTTACGGATTGATGATACCGAGATTCAGATCCAGGACATCTGTGATCTGACTGGTGATGTATTTGAAACTATTGAAATATCATGTTAATTAATCACAGCGGAATTTTTTATACCGGAAAGAGTGAGTGGTAGCTGGTGAAAGGATAAAAAAGGATGCACAGATCGACAAAGCAGATCTGATCAGAATAGAAATCGTGCTGTTCGTGTAGCTTTGGCACTTACGGAATGGATGGCATGATGCTCATAAGGCGGATTTGATTTCCCTTTGGTCCGTTGAGTAATAAATGGAGAAATATCTTATTGCTTAAAGGAGGAAGCCTATATGGGATCAGGTGCTATTAAATGGCATGTACACTGCTCTGTATGCGGAGCATTTATTGAAAAGAGCGCACAAAGCGATTCAGAAGTGGAGTGCAAAAAATGTCGCAGTACATTGGAGATATTTGTAAAGGATGATATGGTGTCGGTTCGTCCGATCCACATCAGAGATGAACAATTAAAGTCCAGGATGCGGACGTATTCCCGAAAGATGATGAATCAGGGATCATAACAGAATAGAATGAGCTGTCTGTAGTAAGCGTTGGATTTGGCAGGAACCATCAAGAACGCACCAGACAGCAAGAGTTTGTCAAGGAGCTGAACCTGACTGGAATCACTAAGAGCCCGGCAAAACATTTACGGATACACTGCAAGATCAGAAGTATTTTCTGGTTTTGGAGATTGTTGAAGTATTTGTTTTTGTCGGGCTTTTTTGACGTATTTCGAAAAAATTTTAAATTTTTTTTGTCGTTCCCCACTGTAAAACAGGCTCTCAGCGTTTCGTTATATAGAGGTTGAATTCTTTTTGCAAAAATAATTGTAAATAGAGATTTTGATAATATGACACAAAGGAGGAAACAAAGATGACTGAAATCGAATACCAGGAATTTGTAAGGCATTGTCCTTACGATGCTATGGGCGATTATTCCATGTTTCGCAAAGAGCAAACAGAGAATAAATCAGAAGATGCACATAGCAACTGAATAAGCCAGGCAATCTGGCAAACTTAATCTAAACGCAGATACATGCGTTACAAAGGAGTCACGGACTCCCGTTCAAAAAAAACGGGTGAGTTCGTGATCTCTTGTGCTGCAGTTCTTTATGTCTGTGCAGGAATTTTATAAAAGATGGAATGGACCACCCGGAGCCGAAAGGCAGAAAGGTGGTCATTATGTTGACATTAAAAGAACTGAAGAAAATCGTGAAAGTTGCTGATGTGGAGAAGAGAATCCCAAGCGTGAAATCCTTGAAGGAACACAAAGTTGTAGTAAAGGAAATGATCAATGCAGATACAACAATCTCTGTTTATGATCACGGATATGTACTTTATACAGCAGGAAATCAATCAACCGTATTTCCACTTCATAGTTGTGATGACTATGAATATGTGAGTGTAACTGGTGATAACAAGGAATTCAATAAAGAGTTCTTTGATAATGAAAACTGGTATATCCGTCTGCTGATGGAGGCTGAAGACCGTATGGCATACAGCCAGAGCAAAATCAGCACCAATCATGGTGTATTTTCTAACAGCGATGTTACAGATGATGCGGAGATTATGAGAGGATCTTCAAAAGATTTTGTTGACGATGTTATCGACAGAGAAATTCTGCATGCGCTGATCAAGGAATTGACAGAGAGGCAAAAGATGGTACTCAATCTGGTTTATTTCGAGGAAATGCGTCAGCAGGATGTTGCAGATTACCTGGGAATCAAACAGCAGAGTGTAAATGACCTCCTGAACAGGGCATTAAAAACGATGAAAAAAAAGGCGGAAAACGAAGAATTTTAAAAAAATTTCAAAAAAATTGAATTAGACCACTGTAAAACAGGCTCTGAGCGTTTCGTTATATGAAGGGTTTGCATAGAACACCTTCATGTACCTTGAAAATGAATAGCCTGCCCGGAGTGATATTTGGTTTGAACATGCATAGAGCGAAAAGCTGCGTGTCTGCCAGAAGAAAACGTATCAGAGATGGAAACTGATATAGGAACGGATCCGGGAAAGAAAACAGGAAAACGCTTAAATCTTAAATCAAAATAAAATGTCTGAATCTGAAAAGAGGATGACAGTAGAAATCATGTGGCGGTATTTGTGACAAACAGGTACGCCATATATTTGTGCTGTTATCTCAGCTTGTGCTGACTGTCCCAAATAGCGCAAATTTCAGGAAAGGAGGCGATCATCTTCGTATAAAAGATAATACGCAGACACGAACAGATAACCATACACAAAAAAATCAGAAAGGAAGGATTTAAGAGAATGAACGTGAAAAAGAAAGCACGCAGGGTGATGTCCGGTTTACTGACTGCAGTAACGGTTCTATCAACGGTACTCTCTCCCGCTGTTGCCTATGCTTCTGATGATGCCGGATCTGTAAAAAAGATTCCGTATTATGAGGAGATCAAGGATCAGTTGGATGAAGATGAAGTGGTAACTGCAAAGGATTATGAGATCAAGGTTGGAGACAATTTCGATGTAAAGAGTGATTATACCGGTCTTACGATTCAGGATGACAGCAAAGTAAAAGTTACATTTCAGGAAGCAAAAGATACGGACGGGAATGATTTTTCTACCGATTATGCCAATTCCTATAAGGCAGTCTATTATGTAGAACCACAGACAACGGATCACCCAACCTACCAGATCAATCGAAAGATCGTGGTAAAAGAAGCGGATCAGCAGAAAGATTCGCAGTCAGAAAGTTCTTCTGATCAGGATGCTGGTTCTTCCGATGAGACAGAAACAGAGGATTCTGAGGCTGGCTCGTCTACAGAGGAAACTGGTGATGCTAAAACGGAGAGCAAAACAGAACTGACAGAAAAAGAATTTGATGCAGAGATCGAAGCAACGGAGAATCAGGAGACCGTTGATCCGGAAACAGGGATCACACTCTCAGAGGTTATGCAGGAAGCTGTTGACCAGGAAGTTGCTCTTGCAGATCTTGAAGCAGGCGAAAGTATTACTTTTGATATGCCAATGATGCTTGCTTCCGGTGAAACAGGAACAAAATCAGTCACAGTCACAGCCGGTTCCTGGTACTATTACGCAGATTATGGATTAGGTTCTTATCTGACTTGTCCATATTATGTGAAATGGGGAAGCATCAATGCGACAGCATACTGTGTTGAACCATCGAAAAAAGGACCGGGAAATGGAACTTATACGATCCAGAAACTTGCCGATGGAAAGACACTTGCAAAGGTCTGCTATTACGGAACAAAAGCAAGTGATGAGAATGGTTTCTTCGATGAGAAACATCCGGATTTTCCGGCAGGAAAGAGATTCATCATTACCCATCTTGCAGCAGCTTATGCAAATGGATCCAGTGACTGGGCATCCGGAACCAATGCAACAGGAAAGAACCTGGCAATGGAACTTTACAATTATTGTGTAAATATGCCGGACATTCCGTCTGTAGATATGAGCTTTTCCGAATCTAATGTAAAGGCTTATGTGGAAGGAAACAGCCAGCGAACAAGCGTGATCACATTCAAAGCAGATAAACTGCAGACAATCACATTTAAGTTGCCAAGCGGTGTAAAGCTTGTAAATATGACAACCGGTAAAACCAGTGCTGCAGGAGCAAGTGTAGAAATCAGTGGAGGTACACAGTTTTATCTGACAGCACCACTTGATCAGGCAGAGAGCGTCAGTGCTACATTTTCTTCTCGGATGAAGGGAAGCATTGATAAAGAATACTCTGCTTACAAGATTGTAACAGGATCCGGGACACAGGACCTGGCTCTTGTTTTCGGTGAAGGTGTCGGAAATGAGAAATATGTGGATTTTAAAGTAACCTGGACAAAAGAATGCAAAGTATCCATTGTAAAGAAAGATCAGGATACAGGAAATGCACTGGCTGGTGCAGTGTACGGGATCTATTCCGATGCTGCATGTACAAAGCTGATTGCAGAGATGCCTGCAACTGATCAGAATGGTGCTTCACAGCTCACAATGGAGAAAACACAGGAAGTTGTTTATCTGAAAGAAATCTCTGTTCCAACAGGGTATCAGATCGATACAAAGTCTTATAATGTGACTCTTGCTATCGGAAAGACAACGACCAAAAATGTAACAGACAAACGTGTAAATGCAAAGATCAACATTGCAAAACAGGATGCTGAGACAGGGAATGCAGCACAGGGTGATGCAACGCTGGAAGGTGCAGTATATGGCCTTTATGCAAGGGAAGATATTGTTCATCCGGATGGAAGAACCGGAACAATCCATAAGAAAGACAGCCTGATCACATCCCTGACAACGGATAAGAATGGCGAAGCTCTGTATCGGATCTGTATCTTGGAAAGTATTATCTGAAAGAGCTTAGTGCTCCGGTGGGATATGTACTGGATCCGACAGAACATGATGTGGACTGTACTTACGAAGGTGCTACTGTTCCGACAGTAGAAAGAACTTCTGTATGTAAAGAAACTGTCATCAAACAGCCATTTCAGATCATCAAGGCAGCAAACAACGGAAAGACCGATGCAGATCTTCTGCAGGGAGTTGGTTTTTCAGCATGGCTTGTCAGTGATCTGAAAGTAAAAGCAGATGGAAGTTATGATTTTGATTCGGCCAGACCAGTTGTACTGACTGCAGATGGCCAGACAGAAATGTTTACCGATGAAAAGGATATGCAAGATCGATTCCGCTTCCATATGGAACTTATGTGGTAAGAGAAACCACAAGCAAACACAACTATGCACCGGTTGATGATTTTGTAGTGAAGATCACAGAGAATTATCCGGATACACCGCAGACATGGCGAGTGCTTCTGGATAAAGAATTCAAAGCAAAATTAAAGATCATCAAAAAGGATGCAGAAACACAGAAATCTGTACTCCTGGCGAATACTGAATTCAAGGTATATGACCTGGATAATCAGAAATATGTGGAACAGACAACATCCTATCCAAAGCCAACGGTACACAAATCTTATTTCACAAATGAAGAAGGATACCTGGTACTGCCAAAGAATCTGAAACCTGGTAACTACAGGATTGAGGAAGTGACGGCACCCGATGGGTACACAATATCCAAAAACTATGTGACAGTTGCAGTTGATACAGATACTGCTTATCTGACCGATCCTGTCACAGGAGATGCAGTCATTGATGTGGAATATACCAATGCCCCGGTCAAAGGTCAGTTAAAGATCTATAAACAGGGTGAAGTGTTAAAAGGATTTGAGAAGGATTTCCAGTATGAAATGGCTGGCCTTGCAGGTGCAGAATTTGAAGTCTATGCGGCAGAGGATATCTATACTGCCGATCATCAGGTAGATGCAGATGGACAGAGAACTCTGTATTTTGCAAAGGATGCACTGGTAGCAACCGTCACAACCAATGCAGATGGTTATGCAACCGTAAAGAATCTTCCGCTTGGCAGATACTATGTCAAAGAGAAGAATGCACCGGACACTTATGTGTTAAATACTGTGCCGGAAAATGTCGAATTTGCTTATGCGGATCAGGATACTGCAGTGATCGAGAAAGAAATCTCTGTCACAGATGAACGACAGAAAGTGTCGATTACTGTCGAAAAACAGGATGCTGAGACAGGCAATACAGTAGCCGGAGCAGTGTTCGGTATTTACAATGCAAAAGACATTCAGACGAAAGATGGAAAAGTGATCGTCAAAGCAGATACTCTTTTACAGGAAATGACTTCTGATGAAAAAGGTCAGGCAGCATGTACACTGGATCTTCCACTTGGAAGCTATTATGTAAAAGAACTGAAAGCACCAGATGGATTCGTATCTTCGGATGAAGTACTGAGATTTGATGCTTCTTATCAGGGCAGGATGTACAGACAGTAACATTAAAATCCGTAAAGAAGAACCAGCCGACAACTGTTGAGATCACAAAATCAGATGCAACAACCGGTGTAGAACTGGATGGAGCTTATCTGAAAGTAACGGATAAAGATGGAAATGTAGTAGATAGCTGGACATCTTCCAAAGATGCACCGCATGTGATCAAATATCTGAAAGTGGGTGAGACTTATACCCTACATGAAGAGTTTGCACCGCATGGTTATCTGGTAGCCAATGATGTGACATTCACAGTCAAAGATACCGGAGAAGTTCAGAAAGTGGAAATGAAGGACGAGGTACCGGTTGGTGAACTCATCATCAACAAAAAGGGAGAATTCCTGGATTCTGTTACACTGGCCGATAAGGTCAAAGGTGTGGTGGAACACATTTTCAACTATGTAACCGGAAAGCTGACAGATGTTACGTTTGAAGTCTATGCTGAGGAAGACATTAAGGCTGCCGATGGCGTCAGTGACGATTACTATAAAAAGGATGAACTGATTGCAACGATCAAGACAGATAAAACCGGTATTGCAAAACTGGAAAATCTTCCACTTGGGAAATACTACGTGAAGGAAACAGGAACTGCTTACGGTCATGTGCTGGATGGTGAGATCCGTCATGTAGATCTGACTTACGTGGATCAGAATACACCGGTTGTAGTCTATGACAAAGACTGGCAGAACAACCGTCAGAGAGTAGAAGTCAGTGTACTTAAGAAAGAAAAAGATTCTGACCGTACACTGGAAGGTGCTATCTTTGGATTATTTGCCAAAGATGACATTAAGTCTGAGACAACTGGTAAAGTCCTGATCGAAGCCGATGAGATCATTGAGCTGAAATCTACAGATGAAGAAGGAAAGATCACATTTGTTGCAGATCTTCCAATAGGAGCAACTTATTATGTAAAAGAGCTCTATGCACCAGATGGATTCGTAACCAACGATGAAGGAAAAGCATTTACGTTTGAGTATGCAGGTGAGGATCAGCCGACTGTAACCTATGATTTTACCTTTGAGAATCAGCCAACCATTGTAGAATTTACCAAATCCAGTCTGACAACCGGAAAAGAACTTCCAGGATGTAAGCTGAAAGTGGTAGATGCTGATGGAAATATCGTGGATGAATGGACTTCCGGTAAAGAAGCACATGTGATCCGTGAGCTGACTGTCGGAAAAGAATACACACTGGTTGAAACAAAACCTGCTGATGGTTACGTGACAGCTGAAAGCGTGAAGTTCACGATCAAAGATACTGCCGATGTGCAGAAAGTTGAGATGAAGGATGATGTAACGAAGGTGAAAATCTCCAAACAGGATATCGCCGGAAAAGAACTTCCGGGAGCGAAACTCACAATCCTTGATCAGGATGGAAAAGTTGTGGAAAGCTGGACCAGTACAGAGAAAGCACATTACATCGAAATGCTTCCGATCGGAAAATACACTCTCCGTGAAGAAACAGCACCGGATGGCTATCTGGTTGCAAAAGATGTGGAATTCGAAGTAAAGGATACCAGTGTAGTACAGCATGTAACCATGGTGGATGAGGAAAAACCGGCAGAAAAGACACCGGAAGGTGGAAAACCTGTCAGTGATTCACCAAAGACTGGGGATAACACCAATCTGTGGCTGTGGTTTATGCTTCTCGGCATTGGTGCGACTGGTACAGGAGCCCTTGCATTTATGAGAAAAAAGAAACACTAATTAAATAAGAATGAGCGTTCATGGAAACCGAAAGGAATCTGTGGATGCTTTTTTAGATGGGAGAAACCATGAGAAATATCATTATTTTTGTTGCTCTTCTGGGAGCAGCGGCAATATTTACAGTTTTGTATTGTCTCATTGCTGCCGGAAGTCAGGCAGAGAAAAAACTGACAGAAATCATGAGAAAAGAGGAAGAACAGAATGAAGACTAATAAAGATCTGATCATAGAACCAAATGCAGCTATTGAGGGAAGAAAGTACAGCGAAGAAAAGCCATGGTCCTGCAAGTACTGTTACTGGTGGGGAGGCAAAAAGAAAGGCTGTAGCTTGAAACAGTGCCACTATCTGCTTCCGGAAAAGAAAAAAGCAGTAAAAACAACACCATGTGGTGGCTGTCCGTATGGAAAACATGTTCCATGCATCGGATATTGTATTGCCCGTCTTTATTCTGAGATGAAAGGAAAGAAAGGACGTGGGTAATTGCAGGAAGAAGTAAATCAGAAAGTGATCAGCCTGAGCATCCAGGGAGTCAAGATCACAGCCAGTGTGCTAAAAGCAGCCCTTCGGAAGTTCCTGGAAATGGACAACCGCAGGAAACAGAAAGCAACGCAGGTGAAAATGGCAGAAAAGACCGGACGGCTCAGGAGAAAGGAAGGGAAAAAGCCCGAAAAAAGATTGAAAAGAAAAAGCCGCATGGAAAGCAGACCATCAAGCAGCTGAATGCACAGGGAGTACAGCTTTCCAACTTAAAGATCACAGATGAAAATATCAAATCCTTTGACCGTGTGGCAAGAAAATACGGCATTGATTACAGCCTGAAGAAAGAAGTCGGTGCTGATCCACCGAAATATCTGGTCTTCTTTAAGGCAAAAGATGTGGATGTGATGACAGCGGCTTTCCGGGAATATGCCGGAGTAGAACTGAAAAAGAAACAGGTGAAGAAACCATCTGTCAGAAAGAAACTGCAGAAATCTGTAGAAAGAAAAGCAAAGCACCGCCAGCGTGTGAAGCAGAGACAAAAATCCAGAGGTCAGGAACGATGATGCGGGAAAAATTACAGAAGATCCAGGTCAAACGGCTGGTGATCTTAAATCTCCCATATTTCTTTATCTTCTATGTAGCAGATAAAGGATCCTGGCTGTACCGGCATTGCTGGGAGAAAGCATGGTCCAGAGACTTGGCGTGATGTTAGTCAATTTCCGACTGGCATTTTTAAGCTGGCTGCCAAGTGTCGCTTTGCAGGATCTTGCAGTAGGTGTTCTGGTTGCAAGTGCATTAAAGTTGGTGGTCTACTATCGTTCTAAAAATGCAAAGAAGTTCCGGCAGGGTGTGGAGTATGGCTCTGCAAGATGGGGAAACAGAAAAGATATCGAACCCTTCATGGATCCGGTTTTTGAAAACAATGTCATCCTCACAGAAACAGAACGTCTGACCATGAACAGCCGACCAAAAGCACCAAAGTATGCCAGAAATAAGAATGTGATCGTCATCGGTGGTTCCGGATCCGGTAAGACAAGATCTATGTGAAGCCCAACCTTATGCAGATGACGGATCACGTATCCTATGTGGTCACTGATCCGAAGGGTACGATCATCGTCGAATGCGGGAAGATGCTGGTAAATGGAGGATACCGGATCAAGGTATTAAATACGATCAACTTTAAAAAGTCCATGCATTACAATCCGTTCCATTATATCCGGAGTGAAAAAGACATCTTGAAGCTGGTCAATACCATTATCGCAAATACCAAGGGTGAAGGCGAAAAATCAACTGAAGATTTCTGGGTAAAGGCCGAACGTCTTTTGTATTCTGCACTGATCGGATACATCTGGTATGAGGCACCAGAGGAAGAACAGAACTTTTCTACTTTGCTGGAATTTATCAATGCCAGTGAGACCAGGGAGGATGATGAAGAATTTAAAAATGCGGTGGATGAATTGTTTGAAGAATTGGAAGCAGAAAATCCGGAACACTTTGCAGTAAGGCAATATCGCAAGTACAAGCTTGCTGCCGGCAAAACCGCGAAGTCGATTTTGATTTCCTGTGGTGCCAGACTTGCACCATTTGATATTCAGGAGCTAAGAGAAATCATGTCCTATGACGAAATGGAACTGGATATGATCGGTGATCAGAGAACAGCCATGTTTGTCATCATTAGTGATACAGATGACACATTCAACTTTGTGGTAGCGATCATGTACACCCAACTCTTTAACCTGCTTTGTGATAAAGCGGATGATGAGCATGGAGGCAGGCTTCCCTATCATGTACGGCTGCTTCTTGATGAGTTCAGCAATATCGGACAGATCCCAAAATTCGACAAATTGATTGCTACGATCCGAAGCAGGGAAATCTCCGCTTCTATCATTCTGCAGTCACAATCTCAGCTGAAAACTATCTATAAGGATGCTGCTGAGACGATCACAGGCAACTGTGACACCGTTCTTTTCTTGGGCGGAAAGGAAAGTTCCACACTGAAAGAAATATCAGAAACCCTGGGAAAGGAAACCATTGATCTTTACAACACATCAGATACCAGAGGCAGCAACCGATCCTATGGGCTGAACTATCAAAAGACTGGAAAAGAACTGATGAGTAGAGATGAGCTGGCGGTTATGGACGGAGAAAAATGTATCTTACAGCTTCGAGGAGTCCGGCCGTTTTTAAGCAACAAATATGACATCACAAAGCATAAACGGTACAAAGAGCTTGCCGATTTTAATAAGAATAATGCGTTTGATGTCGAAAAGTATCTGGCACACCGACTGGTGATGTCGGAAGATACAGAATTTGAAATGTATGAAGTAACTGTAACACAAGAAGACGTATCAGCAATTGAAGCTGAGGAAGGTGAGGACTGATATGAAAGAAAGAATTCGAGCACCCTGCTACTACTGATAAGGGTACAAAAAGGTCTGAATAAAAGGGAAAGGAGTAGAGCCAAACGCTTACAGACCATAAGAAAAAGCGTTTGTTCATACATTTGATTATGGCTTTTTTTAGCAGTGCAATCAATATCCTTCAGACACTGGTCGTTGCAATCGGTGCCGGTCTTGGTGTCTGGGGCGTAATCAACCTGATGGAAGGTTATGGAAACGACAACCCGGGTGCAAAATCCCAGGGAATTAAACAGCTGATGAGCGGTGGTGGTGTTATCCTGATCGGAACACAGCTGATCCCGCTTCTGAGTGGATTATTTGGTTAAGAGAAAGGAGTAGAGATCCATGTTCAGTCAGATTTTTGATGCGATTGAGGAATGGATGAGGGAACTCTTAACGGGATGATCACTTCCAACCTAGACACGATGTTTACTGATGTTAATCAAAAGACCGGTGAGATCGCTACCCAGGTTGGACAGACCCCGCAAGTGGAACGGCAGCATATTCAGTATGATCCGGAACTTATCGGATTCCGTGATCATGCCGATCGCAGGTATTATTATCACACTCGTACTCTGCTACGAATTGATTTCTATGCTGACCGAGCGTAACAACATGCATGATATTGATACCTGGATGTTTTTCAAGTACTTCGTAAAAATGTGGATCGCTGTATATCTGGTGAGTAACACATTTACGATCACAATGGCGGTATTCGATGTGGGCCAGCACGTAGTTAATTCTGCGGCCGGTGTTATCACAGGAAGTACCGCCATTGATATTTCTTCGGCATTGACGGATCTTTCCGCAACCTGGAAGTATGGAAATCGGAGAACTTGTTGTATTGGCGTTAGAAACCCTTATTGCCGGCTTCTGTATGAGAATCCTGTCTGTACTGATCACAGTGATTATGTATGGACGTATGATAGAGATTTACCTATATACCTCAGTTGCGCCGATTCCATTCGCAACTATGAGTAACAGAGAATGGGGACAGATCGGCACGAATTATTTCAGAGGACTCTTTGCCCTGGCTTTCCAGGCATTTCTGATGATGGTATGCGTTGCAATCTATGCAGTGCTTGTTGCAGGTATCCAGTATTCAGATAATCTGAGTTCTTCATTATTTGGCGTTATGGCTTACACGGTGATCTTATGTTACAGCTCTTTAAGACGGCATCCTTAAGTAAGTCGATATTTAACGCGCACTAAATTACAGGAAGGAGTGAAAATCATGGCATATGTCAGCGTACCGAAAGATTTAACGAAGGTAAAGAATAAAGTAGCATTTAACCTGACCAAAAGACAGCTGATCTGTATCGGGATAGGTGCTGCAATGGGAATTCCAAGCTATTTTCTCTTGCGTAATGTGATGGGAAACAGTAATGCAGCAACGGTCATGGTGCTTTTAATGTTACCGGCATTTTTATTTGCCATGTACGAAAAAGACGGGATGCATCTGGAAGATGTTCTGATCGTCGATTTCGGTGTTGAAGCCGGCCGTGAAGCCGTCGGTGGAAAGACGCGTGTAGCGCAGACCCAAGTGCGGAACGATGTTGACCGAACCGGCTTGGTGAGCACTTCACCGCGAACGCCGAGCGTGAAGGCATTGACGTCTTCAGAGAAGTCGCCGAAGCCGTAGCCCGATTCCGTGACGTCGTTGGAGGCCTGGAGGTAGCCGATATCGCCGGCGACGTTCCAGATGTCCGCAAACGTCTTCGAACCGTAGACGGAGAAGCGACGAGGTCGGAATCCATCGAGGTCTTGGCGGTGGTGCCTTCGCTGTCGGTGTCGGCCGTGCCGATCGTCAGCGCAGCGCCGAGCACGGCGCCGTTGCGAACTGGTAGTCGGCGCGAGGGTGCCGGCATAGATGT
>ENA-OQHA01000910-OQHA01000910.1-human-gut-metagenome-genome-assembly--contig:-NODE-910-length-12867-cov-3.285008_pt1 | contig 12867 bp, 16 predicted proteins | sample MGYA00242558_ERZ504707 | MGnify/ENA primary metagenome ERZ504707 (study PRJEB26092, sample SAMD00036197) | human gut metagenome | host: Homo sapiens | study: EMG produced TPA metagenomics assembly of... | reverse complement strand
TAAATGAATTACAAATGGAATTATCAACCTCCGACACTAGAACAGCGGGAAGCAGCTAGAGCACTGGCTAAAGATATAGGAATCAGCTATATTATGCCGCTTCTCTTGGAAAGAGGAATAACCTCTACTGCCGAGGCCAAACGATTTTTCCGTCCTCAGCTCAACGAACTGCATGATCCGTTCCTTATGAAGGACATGAGCATTGCAGTAGAACGACTGAACAAAGCTATGGGACGGAAAGAACGTATCATGGTGTATGGAGATTACGATGTAGACGGTACTACAGCAGTTCGCATTGGTTTATAAATTCCTTCAACAGTTCTATTCGAACATCGATTACTACATCCCCGACCGTTACAACGAAGGGTATGGAGTATCGAAGAAGGGAGTGGATTATGCTGCCGAAACAGGCGTAAAGCTTATTATTGTATTAGACTGCGGTATCAAAGCCGTGGAAGAGATTACGTATGCCAAAGAAAAAGGCATCGACTTTATTATTTGCGACCATCATGTGCCAGATGATGTGTTGCCGCCTGCTGTTGCCATATTGAACCCTAAGCGGTTTGATTCAACTTATCCGTACGATCACCTCTCAGGATGCGGTGTCGGATTTAAGTTCATGCAGGCTTTTGCCATCAATAATGGAATCGAGTTTCATCAGCTCACTCCACTGCTCGATTTGGTTGCAGTAAGTATCGCCTCGGACATCGTACCTATAATGGGAGAAAACCGCGTGCTTGCCTATCATGGGCTGCGTCAGCTCAATTCTAATCCCAGTATCGGCTGAAAGCATCATCGATGTTTGTGGTTTGTCCGAACGGGAAATCACGATGAGCGATATTGTCTTTAAAATAGGTCCGCGCATCAATGCATCCGGACGTATACAAAACGGGAAGAAGGCAGTCGATTTGCTGATTGAGAAAGACTTTCAGGCAGCACTCGAAAAGAGTAACCAGATAAACCAGTTCAATGAGACTCGCAAAGACCTGGACAAGAGCATGACCGAAGAAGCGAATAAGATTGTCGATCATCTGGAGAAACTGTCCGAACGCCGCTCCATCGTCATCTACAATGAAGCTTGGCACAAAGGAGTTATCGGTATCGTAGCTTCCCGATTGACGGAAATCTATTACCGTCCGGCTGTCGTTCTGACACGTACAGACAACCTGGCAACAGGTTCTGCACGATCGGTTTCAGGCTTCGATGTGTATAAAGCAATCGAACATTGCCGTGACTTGCTGGAAAACTTCGGAGGACATACGTATGCTGCGGGACTTTCCATGAAGATTGAAAACGTACCGGAGTTTACACGACGCTTCGAGCAATATGTAACCGATCATATCTTGCCGGAACAGACCAGTGCGACGATAGACATCGATGCCCAACTGGATTTCCGCGACATCACACCGAAGTTTTTCTTCGATTTGAAGAAGTTTAATCCCTTCGGTCCGGATAATCCGAAACCCGTCTTCTCAACGCTGAATGTTTACGACTATGGAACAAGCAAGGTGGTGGGACGCGATCAGGAACACATCAAATTGGAACTGGTGGACAACAAATCGAATAACGTGATGAACGGCATCGCTTTCGGACAAAGTTCGCAAGCACGTTACATCAAAACCAAGCAATCGTTCAATATCTGTTATACGATTGAAGAAAATACGCACAAACGTGGAGAAATCCAATTACAGATAGAAGACATAAAGCCTTCTTTCTAAACAATACATAATGATGAATGAAGAACGGAAACTGATACAGTAAGTTCTTTCATTCATCATTATTCTTTCAAGACTTTCATTTATAACTTCTCATTCAACACCGTGGACTATAAAAGCATACTGAAACAATATTGGGGATACGACAGTTTTCGAGGTATCCAGGAAGATATCATCAACAGTATAGGCAGCGGACGAGATACACTCGGACTGATGCCTACGGGAGGAGGAAAGTCTATTACCTTCCAAGTGCCTGCCTCGCCCAACCTGGATTATGTCTGGTTGTCACTCCTCTTATCGCCCTGATGAAAGACCAGGTACGCAATCTGCGCGACCGGGGAATAAAAGCAATAGCTGTCTATTCGGGTATGACGCGTGAAGAAATTGTCGTAGCACTGGAAAACTGCATCTTCGGCGATTATAAGTTTCTCTATATTTCACCCGAACGACTGGACACGGAAATTTTCAAGACCAAGCTGAAAAGCATGAAGGTAAGCATGATTACGTCGACGAATCACACTGTATATCTCAGTGGGGATATGATTTCCGTCCAGCCTACCTCAAGATCTCAGAAATCAGAAAACTGCTTCCAGGAGTACCAGTGCTTGCTCTTACAGCTACAGCCACGCCCGAAGTGGTAAAAGACATTCAGAAACGACTGGATTTCAGAGAAGAGAATGTTTTCCGGATGAGTTTTGAACGGAAAAATCTAGCCTATATCGTCCGCCGCACAGAAAACAAGGCTGAAGAACTTCTTCACATCCTGACTAGCGTACAAGGTTCTGCTATTGTATATACGCGCAACCGTAAAAAGACAAAAGAAGTATCTCAATTTCTGAATGAACAAGGTATTACTGCAACGTTCTATCATGCCGGACTGAACAATGATACCAAAGACCAGCGTCAGAAGGGGTGGATAAACGGAGAGTTCAGAGTCATGGTAGCAACCAACGCATTCGGTATGGGTATTGACAAGCCCGATGTACGACTGGTGGTACACATCGATTTTCCCGATTCTCCCGAAGCATATTTTCAGGAAGCGGGACGCGCCGGACGTGACGGACAGAAATCGTACGCGGTACTGCTATACGCACGAAGTGATAAAACCTTATTGAACAAACGCATAGCCGATACTTTTCCGGAAAGGAATACATCCGTCAGGTTTATGAGCACATCAATTATTATTATCAGATGGCAATGGGCGACGGACTTGGCTGTACATATGCGTTTAATATAGATGAGTTCTGCCAGAACTTCAAGCATTTCCCTATCCGGGTAGACAGTGCGCTGAAGATTCTTACCCGGGCGGGATATCTGGAATATACCGACGAACAGGACAATGCCTCACGCCTGATGTTCACACTGCGGCGTGATGAACTGTATCGCATCCAGGAAAATAATCCTGACACAGAGAATCTGATTCGCATCATTCTGCGTTCGTACACCGGTCTGTTCAGCGATTATGCCTATATCAATGAAGAAACGCTTGCATTAAGAAGCGGACTTTCCCGTCAGCAGGTGTATGAAACACTGGTACTGCTCACCAAACGGCACATTTTGCATTATATTCCGGGGAAGAAAACACCCTACATCATATATACACGCGAACGCCAGGAAAGTGAACGTATCGTACTGAACCGAGAAGTTTACGAGGACCGGAAAGCCAGTTATGAGCAGCGAATCAAGCCATGCTGGAATATGCCGATGCTGAAAACAAATGCCGGACCGCATACTTTTACAGTATTTTGGCGAGAAAAACGAACACAACTGCGGATTGTGCGATGCCTGTCTGGCGAAACACTCCTCGGGACTGAAACATGGAGAATTGAAGACATACGCAACCAGATAATGGACATTCTGCAATCACCATGTTCCTCCCACGATCTGCTGGAAGCTCTTCCGGGAGATAAAGAAAAAAATACAAAAGCCTTATCATACCTACTTGCAGAAGAAAGTGATCGGACAGGAACACGGGAAACTATATATCTGCAAATGAACATATTTCTAATACCGATTGTTATATAAGAAAAACACTGAATATGAAATCTAAATTATCAATTTTACTGCTTGGCATGGCTGGTTGGTTTGCATCACAACCTGCAACTGCCTGTACAGGTATCACACTGAAAAGCAAAGACGGAACTACAATCGTTGCACGTACCATCGAATGGGGCGGAAGCAACCTGAACAGCCAGTATGTTATTGTTCCAAGAGGATATACGGCACAGTCGTACACTCCTGAAGGAATCAACGGAATGAAGTTTACGGCACGATATGGTTATGTAGGACTTGCCGTAGAACAAAAGGAATTTATCGCTGAAGGCGTAAACGAAGCCGGACTGTCTGCCGGACTGTTCTACTTCCCGTCTTATGGAAAATACGAAGACTACAATGCTTCGGAAAAAGAAAATACAATCTCCGACCTTCAACTTGTTTCGTGGATACTGGGTAACTGTGCTACGTTGGATGAAGTGAAAGAAGCAGTAAAGAGTGTACATGTAGTCAACATCGACCCGCGTTCGTCTACTGTTCATTGGCGGTTTACCGATGCAGAAGGCAAACAGCTAGTGTTGGAAATTACAGAACAGACTCCGCATTTCTTCGAAAATACATTGGGAGTGCTGACCAACTCTCCGGGCTTTGAATGGCAGCTTACCAACCTGAACAATTATGTGAATCTCTTCCCGGGAACAGCTCCGGCACAAGATCTGGGAACTACTCCATTGAAATCGTTCGGAGCAGGAAGTGGATTCCTGGGCATACCGGGTGACGTAACTCCTCCTTCACGTTTCGTACGTGCGGCTTTCTATCAGTCGACTGCCCCACAGCAGGATTCAGCCGAGAAAACAGTGCTTCAGGGCTTTCAGATTCTGAACAACTTCGATATTCCGGTAGGCATTGAATTCCCATTGGGAAAAGTTCCTGCCGACATTCCAAGCGCTACACAGTGGACATCGGCTACCGATATGACAAACCGGACTATCTATTACCGAACCATGTACAACAGTGCGATACGAAGCATCGACTTGCGGACCATTGATTTTGCTAAAGTGAAATACCAGGCCATCCCGCTGGACAACGTCAGCCAGCAGCCTATCGAGCAGATAAAGGTATCTCCATCTCCCAAGTCCGGTCGCAAATAGAAAGATAATCCATTTCGGGACGACTCCCGAAAACCAAAGCATAGAACGAGGTATCTCTATGCTTTACCCCCATAATCTGTTTCATTAACTCATCCCCCACGGGTGGCATCTCGAAATCGGAAATCATTACTACATCCGAGCGATGCCACCCGTTTGTTTGTATCAAACGGACAGCTTCTTTTAATGCCGGAACCATATTGGTTCCTCCGTCGAAACGATAATTCAGGAAATCTGCCAATAAAGGAAAATCTGCACGCAAGTCCTTTATCAGCATGCAGTGGATATCTTCGGCAAAATTAATTACATAGCATTTGCGATGCGTGCCGTCTACCAACTTAGCCACAGCCAGCAGAGCCGACTTTGCCAGTATCTCACGCTTCCCCTGCATAGAGCCTGACGTATCCAGACAAACCACAAACGGTCCCTGTCCGCTTACCGGCTTTCTGCCTTTTTGAAGTACCGAACTGTCTTCTGCCGAACGACTGTCGAACACCTGCAAACGCTTCTCTACAAACTTCTGCATGAATACCGGACGAAGTGCCTCATCCGTCAGGTAACAATATTCTACCGGAAGCAGATGATTCAAATCGTTTCCCAACGTTATACCCTCGATATCGCTGCGTACAGCATGACGTACCAGTTGCTCTTCGCGTACTCCTCCCAACGGATCGAAGCTACGTTTCTCACCTTTACTGTGCTTTCCTAACACCCGCACCAGTTCACGAATGTGGCGATTCTGCTCCATAGCCTTCTCATAAGGCACGATACGCCGGTAAAGTTCCGGACGGTTCAACAACAACCATCTGACGCGCGAACCTGTCACATCGGCAACCGTTTTCAGTCCGTTCTGCTTGTCGAGCAAAACAAATCCTTCACACAACGACTCGATGTGATGATACTGATAATCGTATTCCTTGGTTGTGAGCAAGCGATGCCATTTATCCAGAAAAAGTTCCTGAAGGAGCTTCCGTTCGGGACTGAGCAAAGGCAGACGCTCCAGCCGCTCAATATAGTAAGCAACATCAAGCTCTGCAAGCGAATAACGTTCCGGAAAGCTGCCTGCATACGATAAAGAGAATCCAGAAAATCAGACGGAAGCAACTGTTCATGCTCGTAAAACACCTCCCATTCGGGCGTATAGCGCGAATAAAACTCCTGTAACGAAGGAGCCGTCTTCCGGTAATAATCCCACACCGTTTCCTCCAGTTCACCGGGAAGCACCGTACCACGCTGTAAAGCTTCGCCCAGGCAATCAAAGCACCTGCGCCGAAGCTCCTCCAAATAAATCGTTTTCAGATCCTTGATCCGGATACTCCTCGTTCTCTTTTCGGTACGCATGTTTCAGTTCATCAAGTTCATTCTTATATTTTGCCAGCGAATCCTGCTGCACACGCAACATCTCTTCCATCGTCCGGCGCTGTCTGTCGCCCAAGACAGATGATTACGGCAATACTCCATCTCTGCTTCGAAAAACTCCCTCGTTCCGGCATCCACCCGCGAAAGAAGCTCTTCCAGTTCCCGGAAACGAGCGTTTAAATCGCTTTCCGGACGCACTTCAATTGCCGGAAGCGGTTCCGCATCGGGATTACAGCGCAAAGGATATTCATAATTGTTGATAAATACCGAACGTCTTCCCTTACGGAGAGAATAGATTTTGTTCTGAGGAATCTTCCCGCGCATGGAAAGATCGTACTTCTTCAGGATAAAGCACTGCGATTTATATTTGTCTTTATGCAAGTAGAAGAGTTTCCCCGTATCATCGAGCGACTGGAAGTTGGAAGCAAACATCAGCAGACGTCCTGCCAGCCGTACCCGCTCTATCTGATAATAATACGAATCTACCAGTGTTAGTCCGGGATCGTGATTTTCACGTACCGTACCTTCTGCCATCAGTTCCTCCTTCAGTACCTGCAACTCACGGTCCACTCCCTGCAAGTTCAGCAGATAACCTTCAGCACTCTGCCGTATCGCTCCGGCAAGCATTTCTTCTGTTATATTCTTCTGTGTCACATCGCTCCACAAGCAATGTGCCAGCAGCAGACAGTCCGACAGACGGACAGCTTCCGAACCATTCAGGAAAGCCGACGTACGAAGCAGTTTGACAATCTTTTTCCAACGGCGGTCGGACACATACAGAGGAAGTTCCGCAGATTCTTCGTTCTGCAAGCGGCGGTTGTACTCCTCCATCTTTTCCTTCAGCAGATGGATGACTTCGAAAATGGAATAATGCAAGGTAATGCCCGCTATCTGCTGCTGCCATCCGGCATACTCCTCGTCACCGATAGCTAGTTCCTCCGGCACACATGGCTCACTCTCATCGGCAGAAGCAATCATCCGGTCGAAATCGGACAAATCTTCCACTCCCGTCACCATGACACGCAACAGAAAACGGTCCCACAAAGCCTCCAGTCCCTGTCCTACCGCCGGCAACTCATTCGATGCTGCTACCAGTCCCTTGAGCGGAAGCTGCATCGTCAATCGTCCGTTGCGGAAAATCTTCTCATTGATAGCTGTCAGCAATACATTCTGAATGGCAGGTCCCGCCTTCCAGATTTCATCCAGAAACACCACCGTAGCCGAAGGCAGATAGCCCTCGGTGACACGTTCGTACGTATCGCCTTCCTTCAGCTTGGAAATAGAAACCGGTCCGAAAATTTCATCGGGCGTACTAAAACGCGACATCAGATACTCGAAAGCCTCTCCCCGGCGGAAAGCCAGTTTCAGCGGCGTGCCACCATACTCTTTGCCACTCCCGGAGGTCCCAGCAAGAAAATACTCTCACCTGCCACAGCCGATAACAACGACAGTGCAATAACATGCTCCTTGCCGAACACACGCTCGTTCAGCTGCTGCAACAACTGTTGTATGCGCAATCTCAAATCGTCCATGCTTTACGGTTTTAATTGATTTTTCTTTGCCTGCCAAACTACTCTTCCCGTCTGCATCACGACAGACAGAAAAATCAGTCCCAGTCCGGTATAGAAACTGAAATTCAGATCTTTCGCCTCACGGAAAATAATCATAGCCAGAATAATGCTGTAAATAGGCTCCAGATTGTAAGTCAGATTAAACGTAAACGCTGAAATCTTCTTCAATACCTGTATCTGAAGAATGTACAGCAAAACGGTACAAACCGAAGCGAACAGCAGCAAATAGCCGAAATCAGTAGCCGAAGGCAATATGGTTGGTACAGGAAAGAAATACAAATATACAGGAAGCATACAGGTCAGTCCCGCAAAACCTCCTCCCATTTCATACAGCAAGGTAGTGCCCGACGGATAACCCGAAGCCACTTTCTTGTTGCAGATAGTAAACAGGGAAGCCAGCGCCGACGACACGACTCCCATAAGGATACCCGCACGGTAACGGGTGTCGAAGTGAAAGATAAGCACAATGCCCGCCACTCCTACCAAACTGAACAATATCTCACTTGCCGATACCCGATGCCGGTTGATTACCGGATCGAACAAAGCTGTGAAAAAGCTCATCAGCGACAGACAGACCACTCCGATGGATACGTTCGACGCCTTGATACTGCCATAAAAAAACAGCCAGTGAACGGCAAGCAGCAGTCCCACCGAAGCAATACGCAATGCATCACGGGCAGGAAGTTTCCGTAGTTTCTTCAGCAGAAAAAGTACGATATAAAACAATACACCAGCCAAAAGCATTCGATACCACACCAGCAGTCCTTCATTTAATGTAATCAGTCGACCGAAAATACCTGTACCTCCGGCTATCAGTACCGAGAGGTGAAGTTTGATAAAAGCCTCTTTCATTCGTTTTATTTTTTTCGGCGCAAAGGTACAAAACAATTTTATAGCACGAGAAGCGAACGCTACAAAAAGACATGGCATTAGAATTAACAAAAAGACAGAAAAATACCGCTTACATAAACAAGTAAAGACCAAATTCCCCAAACGACTGACAAGCCTCAGTGACAAAATCCTTCTTCTGTATGCCGGAAAGACTCTTCCTGTGAAAAATGATAGTCTTCAAACGATCTTTTTAACAGGTAAACGGCAGCATCTGACAGATATTCCCGCAAAAAGTAAAGGATTTTCCCGCGGAAACAGACAGACTTTCCTGCGGAAAAAGAAAAAGAAGCCCACAGCCCGAAAAACTTTTGTACAATTTTCTCAAAACATCGGGATGTTTTACTAAAGACATCGAGATGTTTTGAAAAAACATGCCCAGAAAAGAATGAAAAGCTCTCTGCAAACAGCCTGAAACAGCCAGATGCTCCTTTGTAACCATCAGCAACAGGCTATCATTTTTCTTGCTATTCCGATCGATACTATCCGAATGTTTCCGTTATACATTCTCTATAAAGCGGAAAACAGACTTTACCTCCATTCTTCTGACATTCGGGAAATTACCGGCTTCACACCGCTGCGTTTTTTACACCGGCCCTCACCTGTTGCTCAAAAGAAGCGATTCTCAGACACGTGGATTGACAGTTTGTCAAATCAGTCTCAAACTTTATAAAGCTCTACTCATTACCCCCATTTCACATATGTATGAAAGTTATACTTATTTCTCCTTGTAAATTTAAGATTTTCTTACTAACTTACCATTTCAGTTTATATTACATGGGATTTACATTATTCATTCTTGTTTTTGGAAAATACAGCTTATAAATGGAAATAGACAATATAAGAAATAGCATAAAAAAATACTACCCTGTCACAGACAAATCTATAGATCTGTTATCCAAACATTTTAAAGCACATAATTTTCCAGCGAAGCATCTGATAATAAGAGGGGGAGTCATTGACAGAAATGTTTATTTTATAGAAAAAGGATTAACCAGATCCTATTGTATCGTTGACGGAAATGAACATACAACTTGGTTTTCAAAAGAAGGAGACATAACCTTTGGTCTACTTTGTCTATATCACAACAAAGCCGGATTTGAATTTGTTGAAACAGTTGAACCGACCCTAGCATATTCCATACCCATAAATATATTGAATGAATTATATGATACCAATATCGAAATAGCCAATTGGGGAAGAGTTATTCATCAGGAGTGTCTACTTTCATTGCAGTGTGTAAGAATAGACAATCTAACAATGACTGCCAAAGAAAGGTATCAAATGCTTCTGAAAACATTTCCAGATATTTGCCAAAGGGTCAATTTAGGATATATTGCATCTTTTCTTGGCATTTCAATATCTACCTTAAGCAGAATCAGAGCAGGAAAATAAGTATTTAAAAGAATTTTGACCTATGTCAAAAAAATGTATTTTTCATTGTGGCTACTTTTGTATCAAAAAAATATGAAAGTTGCATCAATTGAAAAAGATAACAAGCGTATTATATGGCTTGATTTTGTAAAGTTTATCGCTATCTCCATGATGATAGCGGTACATTGTACTGATAATGTTACTCCAACAGAACGATCTGAAGCATGGTATAACCTCTGGGGAAGTTTTTATGGTTCATTTATGCGTCCTGCCATACCTTTATTTGTAATGGTTACAGGAGCATTGCTTCTGCCTGTAAAAGAGAATATTTCTACATTTTATACCAAACGTCTGACAAGACTCGTTATTCCTTTTATCGTCTGGTCAGTTCTTTATAATCTATTTCCCTGGATTACCGGATTGTTGGGACTTTCTCCTACAATCATTAATGACTTCTTTGCCTGGGCAGAACCAGATCAGTCTTTTTCTGGAGCGTTACATAATATACTGATGATACCTTTCAATTTTTCGATGCTGGCTGTACAGATGTGGTATGTTTATCTTTTAATAGGACTATATCTTTATATGCCATTTTTTTCGGCATGGGTCAAACAAGCATCGGTTAAAGAACAAAAAATATTTCTTACTCTGTGGTTCATTTCTCTTTTTATTCCTTATCTGAGGGAATACCTGACAAAAGACCTTTGGGGTACATGTTCCTGGAATGAATTTGGACTTTTACATTATTTTGCCGGTTTTAATGGATATCTGCTATTAGGTTATTATATCAAAAACAATGATATAAATTTTAGCTGGGGGAAACTTGCCGTTATTGGAATACCTTCATTTATCATTGGTTATTGTATTACTTTTCTAGGATTTAAATCTATTACAGCAATTCCCGGACAACCGGCAGAACTTGTTGAACTATTCTTTACATATTGCTCTCCCAATGTATTGCTAATGACGCTTCCTATCTTTCTTGTTATCAAAAAAAATCATTTTAAATCTGTAACTATCAGACGATTTGCTATTAATATTTCTACATGCACATTGGGAATCTGGATGTCTCACTATCTGTTTCTTGGTCCTTGTTATATGCTTGTAGAGTTTTTACCCTTGCATACGATGCTAAAATGATTGTATGTACAATATTGTTGTTATCTATAACTTGGGGATTTGTTTATGTAATCAGAAAATCAGGTAAAATAGGTAAATGGATAATGGGATAACAAGAAAAATTCCATTCAGAGATACCGTAAAGCTGTTTCCTTCCGGCACAAAGTAACCCTACTCAATCTTCATGCTCTGCATCTGCTCTTTGGTTATTCCAAAACGCTTGCCGTACTGTATCCAGTAACGTGTGGAAGCCCAGATAAACAAACGCTTATTCAGCGGCATGGTAGCTTGTATGTTACAATATTTACCGTTACCGACAGATTTTGCCAGTTTCCTGATTGCCCTCACAGCTATGTAACGGAACGGAGTGCCGAGTATCGCCTCTCCACTTCCCAAAGCCAACACAGATCCTGTGCGATAACCGTTTTTCTGACAAAAGAAACGGAGCATTTCCAAGGCAATATCGTTTTGGTGGTATTCCAGAAAACCGCAATTTATCAGAACTGATACAACAGGCTTCCGCTTCGGTGAGTTGGCTTCCAGATACTTCAGGAAATTCAGTAACCCCACTGGAAGCGAATCGGCATAAAGCGGAAAAACCAACAGTACATCGGAATACTCTGACATTTTCTGACACAGTGCGGCATGGTTGGTCTTCGATATATTGAAATAATCCGACGGTAACTTACAAGCGGTGGAGAATATTTCAGCATATCGTCTGGAATTGGATTTCGGAGCTCGCGGACTACCGTTAAGAATCAGTACTTTTCCCATCTTTCTACAATTTCTTTTACCACATCGTTCAACATAGCTTCGGTTGAAAACCTTACTTCATAACTCTCAAAGTTCATATTGGCTGCATTGCGGGCAACCAGCTTTCTGAATAGGTCCTTTTCGTCGGACGAAATATCGCCGTAAGCAAGAATAGTAGCTTTCTTCGGCATTACGGCACGCTGCACGTGATGGGTTTCTCCCTTGTAAATGCGTATAAATGCCTGCTGTACAGGAATGGCACGCTCCAGCATGGTCTTCATCACACTGTCATATCCGCCATAGCAGAGCCGGCTGACATACAGAACTGTGTTGCTGGCAGCTATACAGGGATATACCAGGTAGCGTCGTCACGAATCACGCATTTGCCCGGTGTCTTTGTCCAACATCCAAAGCATCCCACACAGTTCGCTATCCGCAAGGATGACAAATCAATGTATTTCACCGCCTCATCTTTCAAGAAACTCAGGTCGACAGGGCGGTCGGTCATTATCAGTTTCATATTTTATCTGTTCAAATTTAAACGAAGCTCAGCCATCTTTGAAAATATGCAAAGCTTGTAAAATACACACAACACGATTTCGACCAAGGTTCACAAACCATTTTCCGTATATGTTTTTTTTGAAAATATTAGCAAGCTCGGCAACTTTAGTAAAAAAGCTGGATAACCTTTTTATACATCCATGGCATGAGTATTATAAAAACTTTACTATATTTGCCCAAATCTGATTCATTGAAAGCCACATAACGGCTTTTCATCGTAAAAAACACTATACTATGGATAGAACCAACGTTATTGGAGAAAAGTAAAAAGCCTTAGAACAGCAAAAGAAATAAGTCTGGAAGAACTGGCAGACCGTACAGGACTTGCCGTAGAACAAATCACACGTATCGAGGAAAATATTGACATTCCTTCGCTCGCTCCGCTTG
>ENA-OQHA01000909-OQHA01000909.1-human-gut-metagenome-genome-assembly--contig:-NODE-909-length-12875-cov-2.038124_pt1 | contig 12875 bp, 18 predicted proteins | sample MGYA00242558_ERZ504707 | MGnify/ENA primary metagenome ERZ504707 (study PRJEB26092, sample SAMD00036197) | human gut metagenome | host: Homo sapiens | study: EMG produced TPA metagenomics assembly of... | reverse complement strand
TGGTATCATTGCAAGATCCATAAGCATTACACTCTTTCCGGCTTATCTTGGACTCTTTTATGCATTATGTTCTTCATGTATGAAACAGTTATCCGAAAAACACATACCGTATAATTTCCTCTCAACACAGAAAATCTACTCTTGCCAGCTTCTTCCGTACGCATGGCAATAAAAAAAGAACCGGCAGGGACACTAAAAAGCCACACAGCTTCATTCCCTCCGGTTCTAACCATACTTAAATATAATTCATCGCCTGATTCACACTATTGACCCCGATCACTTCTATTCCATCCACTTTTCCAATGGACTTCAATGCAACCGCTGGTACAATACAAGTCTTAAATCCAAGCTTTTTTGCTTCTGCAACTCTCTGCTCCGGCATGGTCACAGCCCTTACTTCCCCGCTCAATCCTACTTCCCCGAATACGATCGTATCTTCTGCGATCGGTTTATTCTTATAGCTGGAAGCAATGGACCGAATTACAATCCCAAGATCGGCCGCCGGTTCATTCATACGGATTCCACCGGCAATATTGACATAAGCATCATAATTGGATAACGGCAGACCCATCCTCTTTTCCAGAACTGCCATCAGCAGATTGACACGGTTATAATCCAGTCCCGCCGCAGTTCTTCTCGGCATTCCAAAATTACTCCGGCAGATCAATGCCTGAATCTCCATCAGCATTGGTCTTGTACCTTCCATCGCACATGCCACCACAGATCCGGACGCATTCTCCGGCTTGCCGCTCAGCATGAATTCCGAAGGATTCTCCACTTCGCACAGTCCTTCTCTCCGCATCTCAAACACACCGATCTCATTCGTAGAACCAAAACGGTTCTTTACTCCACGTAAGATCCGGTATGATGCGTGTCTGTCACCCTCAAAATAAAGCACAGTATCCACCATATGCTCCAACACTCTCGGTCCCGCAACCGTTCCTTCCTTCGTCACATGTCCTACGATAAAAGTGGATATATTCAGTCCTTTTGCGAGCTGCATCAATACATTCGTGGATTCGCGCACCTGAGATACACTTCCCGGCGCAGACGCTACATCTTCGTTATACATCGTCTGAATCGAATCAATCACAACCACATCCGGTGTCTCTTTCTCAATCACACTTTGAATTGCTGCAAGATTCGTCTCACATAATAAAAAGAGGCTGTCTGCAAATTCTCCCATACGATTTGCACGCAGCTTGATCTGCTTCAGTGATTCCTCACCGGAAATGTAGAGCACCTTCTTCTGCTTGTCCGCCAGTTTCTGGCACACCTGAAGCAATAATGTGGACTTTCCGATTCCGGGATCCCCGCCTACTAATACGAGGGAACCTTGTACGATTCCCCCGCCTAATACTCTGTCTAATTCTTTTATTCCAGTTTTTGTTCGTTCTTCATCTGTCGTCGATACACTGGACAATGTCACAACCTGGCTCTTTGCTTCGCCACGCTGCTTCCTCTGGATACACCACTTACCGGAGTACTCACCTTTCCTCTACAAATGTATTCCATTCTTTACACATCGGGCACTGTCCGAGCCACTTGCTCTCCTCATGTCCACAATTCTGACAGAAATATATACTCTTCTTTGCTTTTGCCATTATTTTCTTACGACTTTGATCTCAATCTCTTTTCCAGCCTCTGCTTCTGCACTTACGCTGAGTTTTCCACTTAAGTTCGTTTTCATATCTCCGATATTCACATCATCCATGTATACAACGTATTCTGCATCTGCTTCCATTCCAAGTGTAAACTGAAAATCTGTCTCTCCACATACTTTAAACGAAACTACGTTCTCTGTTGCTTTGAAATTCTCTACTGCAGTTCCCGGTACGGATTCGTATACAAACATGCCGTTCTTTTCTAATTTTGTAATCTCTTTGAACGTCTTAACTTTGTAGATGTCCCCCTGAAAATCAAATCCGTCTAACTTAGTCTTGCTGTCTAATGTATAATCTCCAAAACTAAGTGTACCGTCTGTTTCAGCTCTTTAAAAGCTCTTTCACTGCTGCCATTTTTTCGTCCTCCTAAGGTTCTTTCTTTTCGTTCATTCTATTATATAATAAAATATTTTTTAATTTTGTAGTCTTTTGCCGTAAATTTAATTTCTTTTTTTAGACATTCCGGCAACGACATCCATGTCTCTTCCGATCTCTCCGCTTAAGATTGCTTCAGCGAGTTTATCCTCTAACTGGTTCTGTACGGCACGTCGGAGTGGTCTTGCCCCGTACTTCTTATCCATGCCGGTCTCTACGATATGCTTCTTCACAGAATCACGGATTGTAAGATGGATTCCCAGCTGTTCTTTTGCGCGTTTAACCAGTTCTTTGCACATCAGACCAACAATCTTCTGCATCTGTTCTGTCGTTAGCGGATGGAACACAAGGATCTCATCAATACGGTTCAAAAATTCCGGACGGAAGATGAATTTGATCTCATTCATTACGTTATTCTTCATCCGTTTGTAATCTCCTGCCGCATCTTCTTTTGTATTGAATCCGAGTTTCTTCGGATCAATGATAGACTGCGCTCCTGCATTCGAAGTCATGATGATCACTGTATTGGAGAAATCTACTTTTCTTCCCTGTGAATCTGTGATATGCCCGTCATCTAACACCTGAAGAAGAATATTGAATACATCCGGATGTGCTTTTTCAATCTCGTCAAATAACACAACCGAATATGGATGTCTTCTCACCTGCTCACTGAGCTGGCCGCCGTCATCGTGTCCGACATATCCCGGAGGCGAACCGATCATCTTGGCCACACTGTGTTTCTCCATATATTCCGACATATCAACACGGATCATGGAATTCTCATCTCCAAAGAGTGCTTCCGCAAGTGCTTTGGAAAGTTCTGTCTTACCGACTCCGGTTGGTCCTAAGAACAGGAACGAACCGATCGGACGCTTCGGATCTTTCAAGCCGACTCTTCCACGCTTGATAGATTTGGCAACCGCTGTTACTGCTTCATCCTGACCAATCACACGCTTATGCAATGTCTGTTCCAGTTTATTTAACTTCGCACTTTCCGACTCTGCCAGACGGCTCACCGGAATTTTGGTCCACTGTGATACGACCTCTGCAATGTCTTCTTCTGTCACTTCCAGATGTTTTACATCATTTCTCTTATGGAAACGTTTCTTAATCTGTTCTAATTTTTCTTCTGCTTCATTCAGTTCTTTGTGAAGCATGGAGGCCTCTGTCATATTGCCACTCTTGATCGCATCTTCCAGTTCTTTCGCCAGTTCTGTCTGTGTCTTTTCCAGTTTGTATACATTTTCCGGTACTTTAAATCCTCGCAGGCTCACTTTTGAGCACGCTTCATCCACCACATCAATTGCTTTATCCGGAAGGAAACGGTCATTGATATAACGGCTGGAGTAATTCACTGCTGCCTCCAGTGCTTCTTCCTGTATCTTTACTTTGTGATGTTTTTCATATCTGGAGCATAAGCCTTTTAAGATTTCAAGACACTGCTCTTTATCCGGCTCTTCCACCGTGATCGGCTGGAATCTTCTTTCCAGTGCTGCATCTTTTTCGATGTATTTGCGATACTCTACGATCGTCGTTGCACCGATCAGCTGCAGTTCTCCTCTTGCAAGGGACGGTTTCAGAATATTAGACGCATCCATTGCTCCTTCTGCGCCGCCTGCACCGATGATCGTATGAACTTCATCCAGGAACAAAATGATATTACCTGCTGCCTTTACCTCCTGGATCAGACGCTTCATACGCTCTTCAAACTCTCCACGGTATTTTGATCCCGCGATCATGCTCGCCAGATCCATCGTATAAATACGTTTTCCACGAATTCCTTCCGGCACGATACCTTCTGCAATCTGCGTTGCAAGTCCCTCGATCACTGCCGTCTTACCGACACCCGGCTCTCCGACCAGACACGGATTGTTCTTGGTCCGTCTGCTTAAGACCTGCATCAGACGTCCGATCTCCTCTTCTCTTCCAATAACAGGATCAAGCTTTCCTTCTTCCGCCTCTGCTGTCAGATCCGTACCATACTGATCCAGTACCCCGTTCTTTCTTCCTCCTTCCGGTCCGTATTCTTCCTGATAAGCCTTCGGGTCAATGCCAACAGTCTCAAATATTTCCTGATATATCTTCTGAAGATTGACTCCAAGTGTCGTTAAAATCTTTGTCGCTACACAGTCTATATCACGGATAAGTGCTATCAGCATATGCTCTGTTCCAATCTCTTCTGAATGGAATTGTTCCGCTTCTACTTTACTGTCTTCCAGAATGTATTCCAGTCTCGGACTGAATTCCGGTCTCTTTCTGCCCGTCATCTCTCCTGACGGAGATATCAGTTCAGACATTACTTTCTGTATATTCTCCTCATCTACTCCGTTCGCACCCAGAACCTGCGCCGCAACACCGGTGTATACTTTTCTGAGTCCCAGAAGCAGATGCTCTGTTCCCACATAAGGATGTGCCATCTCTTTCGCACTTTTTCTGCGATCTTCAGCACTTCCTTCGCTTGTCTTGTATAATCCATGCCTGTCTGTTCCTTTCTGTCTATCTTCTATATTCGTCAAATATCTCATCTACCAATGCATGCACATCTTCTCTGCTGATATTCTTGCAGCATCCCTTTGCAAGTAATATCGCAAGCTTTCCCGGAGTTTTAGCATGGCCTGTGCCTTATCCGCATCAATGGCGACCACTGCTCCCCTTCTTCTGTCCAGCTGAATAAATCCTTCCTGCCTCATGATCGAATATGCTTTGTTCACTGTGTGCATATTGATTCCTACTGTATCTGCCAGCTGTCTGACGGACGGCAGGGTATCTCCCTCACGGATTGCGTCTGTTGCGATCCCCATGATGATCTGATTCTGCAACTGTACATAGATTGCTTCATTGCTGTTAAAATCAATTTCTATCAACATCTTATCACCTGTTACCTGTCATTTTCTTTTGTTATAGAGATACTATAACACAACTAAAAAGAGCTTACAACCTAAATCGTAAGCTCTTTCTTTCATTCTTTTTGCATTAAATTCCACTGCAATTCACAGTTTCCATATTTTTTGCTGTTTACGCCTCGTCAATTGCTTTTCCAATATCATGACGCATATATTTATTATCAAATTTCACCCATTCCGTAGCCGTATATGCATTAGCTCTTGCTTCTTTCAAGTCTTTTCCCTTTGCTGTCACGCCAAGTACACGTCCGCCATTGGTCACGATCTGGTCTCCGTCGAACTTCGTTCCTGCATGGAAGCAGTAATAACCCTTCATGTTTCCCAAATTCATCCAGTCCGCTGATTGGAAGTCCTTTATCATATTTCACCGGATATCCGTCACTTGCCAGAACGACACATACTGCCGCATTGTCTTCAAACTGCAGGTCGATCTGATCCAGAGTACCGTCTATACAAGCTTCTACTACATCAATGATATCATTCTTCATTCTAGGAAGAACAACCTGTGCCTCTGGATCTCCGAATCTGGCATTGTATTCCAGAACCTTTGGTCCGTCTGCTGTCAACATCAGTCCGAAGAAAATAACACCTTTGAAAGGTCTTCCTTCTGCTTTCATAGCATCTACTGTAGGCTGATATACATATTTCTTACAGAACTCGTCTACTTCCTCTGTATAGAACGGGCTTGGGGAAATGTTCCCATTCCGCCTGTATTCAGACCGGTATCTCCGTCTCCTGCGCGCTTGTGATCCTGTGCGGAGTCATGGTCTTAATCTATTACCATCTACAAATGATAATACAGATCTTCCCTTCCTGTCATGAATTCTTCAATAACCATCTCATTACCGGCTGTACCGAATTTCTTATCCAACATGATCGTCTTCACGCCTTCTTCTGCCTCTTCCAGATCCTTACAGATCAGCACACCTTTTCCAAGTGCCAGACCGTCTGCTTTTAATACGATCGGGAATTTGGCTTCTGTCTTCAGATATTCGATTGCCTTGGCAGGATCTGTGAAATTCTCATACGCTGCAGTCGGAATGTTGTATTTCTTCATAAGATCCTTAGAAAATGCTTTTGATCCCTCAAGGATGGCTGCATTCTTTCTAGGTCCGAAGGTGCGGATGCCTGCTGCTTCCAGTTCGTCTACCAGACCGCCAACCAGTGGATCATCCATTCCTACGATTACGAGATCAATCTCTTTTTCTTTTGCAAATGCTACGATCTTGTCAAATTCCATGGCTCCGATCGGTGCGCATTCTGCAAATTCCGCAATTCCCGCATTGCCCGGAGTGCAGTAAATCTTGTCTACCTTATCGCTTTTTGCAACGCTGTATGCGATTGCATGTTCTCTTCCGCCACTTCCAACGATTAATACTTTCATCTTACACTGCTCCTTTATCCTCTATGACTCGATCGTCACATGATGTCCTTCTACTTTTACTTTGCCGTTTGCAATCAGATCAATGGCTCTTGGCAGGATCTTCCACTCTGCCTGCTCCATCACACGTCTCTGCAGAACTTCCGGAGTGTCTCCCTGTTCTACTTCAACTGCTTTCTGTAAAATGATCGGGCCTGTATCGGTCCCTTCATCCACAAAATGCACTGTGGCTCCTACCACTTTCACGCCGCGTTCCAGTGCTTTTTCATGCACCTTCAGCCCATAGAACCCGGTTCCGCAGAATGCCGGGATCAGGATGGATGGATATTGATCATACGGTTTCTGTATTTTGCGATCATTTCTGCAGGAATCACTACAAGGAATCCAGCCAGTACGATCAGATCCGGCTGCAGAGCATCTACAGCCTTCATAAATTCCTGATTGAAAATCTCACGGCTTTCATAATCTTTTGGAGAAATGCACTGATTCGGAATGCCGTGTTTCTCGGCACGCTCCAGTGCATATGCATTTTTATTATTACTGATCACACCGGCGATCTTCGTGTTCGTGATCACGCCGGAATCTACCGCATCTATGATTGCCTGCAGATTCGTTCCGCCGCCGGATACCAGAACTACGACATTTAGCATAATGTCACTCCTTTTTCTCCGTCTTCGATATGACCGATCACATACGGAGTATCACCTGTCGCTTTGATTGCTTCCATTGTCTTATCCACATCAGCAGGATCAACGGCAACGATCATACCGATACCCATGTTATAAGTATTGTACATTGCATGCTCGTCAACGTTACCCTCTTTTGCAAGCTTTGTGAAAATTGGAGGAATCGGGTAGCTGTCTTTTTCTACAACGGCTCTTACTCCGTCTTTTAACATTCTCGGAATGTCTCATAGAATCCGCCGCCTGTGATATGGCTGCAGGCTTTCACTTTCACGCCTGCGTTCTTTACGCTCTTTAATGCTTTGACATAGATTCTTGTCGGCGCAAGCAGTGCTCTCCAAGTGTCGTTCCAAGGTCATCATAATATGTATCTAGGGATTCTTTTGTCATCTCGAATACTTTACGTACCAGAGAAAATCCGTTGCTGTGGATACCTGTAGATGCCATACCGATCAGTACATCTCCAGCTTTTAAGTCTTCTCCTGTGATCATGTCTTTCTTGTCGCACACACCAACTGCGAATCCTGCAAGGTCGTATTCGTCTTCCGGCATAAGTCCAGGGTGTTCTGCCGTCTCACCACCGATCAGTGCTGCTTCTGACTGGAGACAACCTTCTGCCACACCTTTTACGATCGATGCGATCTTCTCCGGATAGTTCTTGCCACATGCAATGTAATCTAAGAAGAATAATGGCTCTCCACCTGCACATGCGATATCATTTACACACATAGCTACTGCATCAATTCCGATGGTATCATGCTTATCCATGATCATGGTAAGTTTTACCTTTGTTCCACATCCGTCTGTTCCGGATAACAGTACCGGCTCTTCCATCTCTTTGATCTTCGCAAGAGAGAATGCTCCTGAGAATCCTCCGAGTCCGCCCAGAACTTCCGGACGCATGGTCTTCTTTACATGCTCTTTCATAAGTTCTACTGACTTGTAACCTGCTTCAATATCCACACCAGCTTTTTTGTAATCCATAACCCGATCTCCTTTGTACTCGTTGTTTATTTTGTACTCTTATATCTATTATTTTGATGCCAGATATGCCTCATATCCGATAGAATCAAGCTTTGCTGCTTTGGCTTTGACTGCCTCTTTCTGCTCTGCTGTATAAGCTTTTAATTTATTCAGAAGTTCTTCATCTGAAGCTGCAAGAATCTTTGCTGCAAGAATTGCTGCATTCTTTGCTCCGTCGATCGCAACGGTTGCAACCGGAACCCCCGGCGGCATCTGCATGATTGAGAACACTGCATCCATTCCATCCAGATTCTTTCCTGAAAGAGGTACACCAATAACCGGAAGGGCAAATAATGCTGCACACATTCCCGGAAGGGCTGCTGCCATTCCTGCACCGGCGATCATAACCTTGATTCCACGGTCTTCTGCTCCTCTGGTCCATTCAATCAGTTCATCTGGTTCACGATGTGCTGAGATGATCGTCATCTCATACTCGATTCCTAACTCTTCCAGCATTACTGCAGCCTTACTCATAACCTTAAGATCTGAGTCACTGCCCATAATAATTCCTACTTTTGGCATAATTTTCATCCTTTCTTATAAGTTTGACAAATAAATCATACCCTATTTATTAGAATTTTTCAATGGTTCATTTAAAATCTCTGTGCCAGGAAGTACAAATTTTCCATTTTCAGTAATGTGATCTCTTTTTATCCTTTGTAATAACTGTAATACTGCCCAGTTCTTCATACGGGATCGTAATATCTGTATGGCAATGGAAATATGCTTTTGACACATCTTCTTTTCTGCGGATCGATACCGAATTGTCTCTGGCAATGATCTCTTTTCCGTTCGGGTTATAGACTTTGATATCCTCACACCAGCTGTAACAGGTATCTCCCACTGCAAAATGTGGTCCCATTTTCTCCGCGATCAGGATCGGCATCTTATCTTCGATTCCGTACTTCTTCGCAGTTACGTATGCGGTTGTATTCGTTCCGATTGCAAACTCACCGAGCGGCAGTGTCGGATGCTTGTACAGCACGTTATCATGAATATATGCTTTATTCTCCAGTTCACGTTCAAAATTCGCACAGTTGTATTCTGATACCATACCGTTCGAGAATGTGATTTCCAGATCACGGTACTGCAGTTCATTCAGATAGACTTTGCTAACATGCAGGACTCCGTTCGTTCCTTCCAGTACCGGTGAGGTAAATACTTCCCAACCGGAATATTTACGTCTGCCACGCAGTTCTCAAAAATTGTCTCTTTTTCGGATCATTCAGTGGATGAAGCTGTACATTCAGGTCCGTACGGTTGCCATTTGTCCCGAGAATGTGTACGTATTCTCCCTGATCCAGGGCATCGATCAACGTCTGCTGTACTTTCTCATATAATTTGGCATCCAGCGTATTGATACGTATGATCTCGTCGAAGATTTCTTCGTACTTCTCTCCGATCTCCGGTACCGGATAGGCAATGATCGTAAAGCTTCTTTCTTCTCCCTTGATATACTGGTTCACCATCTGGCTCTGGCGGCTGTCATACTGAAGGATCATCTCTTCCTGACTCTTTGAAAGCTTTGCGACTGTCTCTTTTGCTTCCGGTTCAAACGGCTCTTCTCCGAACATATCGATGCATGCCGGTCCTGCGAATCCGGCGGCTTCTTTCTTATGATGCTCGTAAGTCGTCTGCATCACTTCCAGTTTACGCTCCAGATATTTCTTATCCATGAAGAGTGCCTGGTCATCTTTGTGATCATATTCATACTGCTTGTTCGCCACTGCTCCATAATATCCGATCTTAATATGCTGTCTCTTTGTCAGCACACTGACTGCCGCACGGTTAGATGACCGGTTTTAAGCCCATTTTTTCGAAATTCTCGATTGCTTTTTTTACCACGCGCTCGAATCCAAGAATGTAACGGATGTTTACCACTGATTTCTTCGAAAGGTCTTTTCCCGTATTCACGAATCCGATGCGGTATCCTTCTGTATAGACATCTGCCATCTTCCGGATCGTCTCTTCTGGAAGACTGTTCAGATGCTCTGCCGTCTTCCATTCATTTTCACTGATGTACTCTCCAAACTGATACAGATATCTGAGATCTGTAAGATCACTGTTCATGATCAGATCTGTTGCAAATGACTCCTCCGGCAAAACCTGCTCCCGGATGCGGTCCGCAAGGAATACATCACAGTAATCACTGGCATACCAGTAGAACGTATCCCGGACAGCCTTCGGATCCGGTTCTTCTTCGAACTGGTTGTATACCTCGATCAACAATTCATACAGGATTGCCAGATATTCTGTCTTTCCTTCAAAAACATAAACGACTGCCCCACGAAGTTCCGCATATAACATTCCCAGAATCTGTCCCGATTCTTTTCCTAGCATCTTACACGCATAATCCGGATTCGCATAACTTTTCTCATACTGCCCCGGCAAAACATCCTGATACAGCCGTCTGTTCCATTTTCTTAATTCATCTAATTCAAGCTTCTGGTATCTGCCATCCAGAAGTTCTGTTCTCAGTTCGTCCAGCATAAGCACGAACTCTGCCATCTTCTTAAAATAGTCTCTGTAAGGCTCCCCAACCGTATCTTCTGTCTGCATCAGACGGATACGGTCAAGTGCCAGCTCATATCTTTCTTCTATCATCTACATAAGCCCCCTGACAAATAATGCAACCATAGCAACAAGGAATACCGCATTTACTGTGATTCCAACCTTGCAGGTCGTATAGATCTTTTCGCGTTCTCTGAATCCCTTGATGCCAAGCCAGATTCCGATCACTGCCATCGCACAGGTTCCGAGTCCGAAAAATCCCATTAATATATTCACATTTCCTTTATTCATAAACGAAAAGAGGATCATGACGATCACCAGGAAGGCAATCACTACTGCATAAGTACAGGAATAGACACCCCTTTTGGAGTGTCTGACTGCTTTCTGTCCATATTTCGTTTTGATCATTTTTTTACGCTTTTTCTTGCGTGCTTTCGCTGCCGCTTTGATTCTGTCATCTTCTGTTCTTAGTTTTTTTCCCAGCATGTCTTCTCCTTATTGCCGCACATATTACAAATAGTATATATCCACAGATTCCTCCGATCGTATTCAGTAACAGGTCATCTACATCAAAACTTCCGACTTTTGTGATAAACTGGAACACTTCCACACAAAGGCTCAGTCCAAAACTGTAAAATGCTGTACCGAAAAAGCTTCTTTGCCTGCTTCCCATCGGAAGGAAAAATCCAAATGGAACAAATATGAGTACATTTCCAAATAAATTAGTGAACATTGCAAAGAATCCCACCTGCTCACGGTACTGCCAGAACCTTTTGATTTCTTTAAACAATACCAGATTGTAGTGGTATTCCCGCATCTCCCCGTACGTCCATACCAGTCAGAGAACAGAAGGAAATATATAATAAATATTACATATAATATAAATAATATCTTTCCCAGTATCCGGATTCTTTTTCGCTTCTTTGAATCCAATGTCCTACAACCTCCCGTATCTCTTCGGTATTAAAAAAGTATTCCTTTTTTCTCTTTCAGTAAACGGGCACCGCTGATAATAGAGATCACACCTGCTGCGATTCCTACTACTGTAACAACAATACCCACTGCAATTCCTGCAGCACCGGCTAATCCCATTGCTTTATATGCTTTTTCATTCATACTCGTGTTCTCCCCCGTTCCTATTTTGCTCCGTACTGTTCATAATATGCGTCGATTGCTGCTTTTAATGTATCATCGATCACAACTTTTCCATTGCATTCTTTGTTATACAGGCATTCTACAACTTCTTCCATCGTTACGATTGCTGCTGTATCGAATCCGTACAGATCTTTGATCTCATCTAACGCACACTTCTCGCCGCCTTTTCCGACTTCCATACGGTTCAGAGATACCATCAGACCTACGATTGTTACATCTGCTGCGCCTTTTACTTTCGGAACAGTCTCTTCCATGGATTTACCTGATGTTGTCACATCTTCGATCATGATCACACGATCTCCATCTTTTAATTTGCTTCCAAGAAAGCTTCCCTTATCTGCACCGTGGTCTTTCTCTTCTTTACGATCAGAACAATAACGAACCTCTTTTCCATATAATTCACTGTAAGCGATTGCTGTTACAACTCCAAGCGGGATTCCCTTGTATGCAGGTCCGAACAGTACATCAAAGTCATCTCCATATGTCTCATGAATTGCTTTTGCATAATACTCTCCGAGCTTCTTAAGCTGTGAACCAGTCACATATGCTCCCGCATTCATGAAGAATGGGGACTTTCTTCCACTCTTTAATGTGAATTCTCCAAATTTGAGCACATCGCTCTCTACCATAAAGTCAATAAATTCCTGTTTGTAAGCTTCCATTGTTATTCTTCCTCCATATTCTACAGGTGCATATACCTGATACGTTCTTTTATTTCTTTCTATCTTACCATACACTGTAGACATTTTCAAACTGTAACTGTTCCAAAAACTTATCGATTCTTCTCTACAAAAACTGCGTAAGCACTACTGCCAACATGCCTCCTGCCACACTAAACACAATATACAGTAGTCCACTAAGAATATCACCTTTTTGAATCAACGTCACGGACTCTAATGCAAATGTAGAAATGTAGTAAAGCCTCCACACACACCAGTTTTTAACATCAATGTCATCTCCGGAGAAGTTTACTGTATTTTCCACTTAGCATCACAATAATTCCAATCAAGAAACAGCCCACAATATTAGTAAGCAATGTTTTTATCGGGAATCCATCACCACACTCCATCGGAAGCATGCTCACTCCATAACGGAGCATAGACCAACCATACCACCAATACCAACTAAAATACATTTAACATTTCTTTTGCCTTTCATACAAAACGCCACTGAAATTACA
>ENA-OQHA01000907-OQHA01000907.1-human-gut-metagenome-genome-assembly--contig:-NODE-907-length-12891-cov-8.161940_pt1 | contig 12891 bp, 16 predicted proteins | sample MGYA00242558_ERZ504707 | MGnify/ENA primary metagenome ERZ504707 (study PRJEB26092, sample SAMD00036197) | human gut metagenome | host: Homo sapiens | study: EMG produced TPA metagenomics assembly of... | reverse complement strand
CCAGACACTGGATATAAGAGGATGTCACACCCTCCGGCAGGCAGGCAGCATCTCCCGTGCCCGCTTTGCCAGATAGCAGGCATCCAGCAGCTGCTTGATCAGTTCGATGGTCATAATGAAATTCCTCTCCAAACGATTATCGAAGGTAATTAACATTGATAATTATATAGAACTGCCCGGGAATGTCAAGTCTTTTTGAAAAATCGGAGATGTCGGCAGCTTTGAGGCATCTGCTTCCGGCATACCATTCTAGAGGGTGTTTGAGCGAATACAGTCTGAACCATGGATTAGAAGATTAAATACAAAACAAAAACAGGGTGCGTCCCTGAATAGGACGCACCCTGCCAGCGTAATTCACGATTTGATTCGTTGGCAACAACCGTGAATTGCATATCGCAATCAGGTCGTTGAGAATTGCTCTGCTTGTAAAACTTGCGATTAAAGCCACAGATAACAGCGATATGTACAACAGGGCGTTCCCCAGTGCTGGGTATCCGTAAAACAGTTTTCGAGAAATGACACGGCAACTGCCCTGTCAGGATTGGTTACGAGTACCAGGCTAGGCCGAGGAAGCATCAAGTCCCATGTCTGCACCGTCAAGGTGTTGGGTATGGGGCTTTTTGCATTTCAGGAATGTGTACGCCTTTGGCAAGGTGTAACACACTAGACTTTGTACCGAAGTCGTGTGCCAAGGGTGCTGCGCCCCTTAGAATCCCTGCTCACATCGCCTGTGGGCGATGTGGATTCGCCGCATAGAAAGCTCTCACAAAGGCTCACCCCGGCTGTTTGCGGCGAGGAAAAGGCACTTCTGCGGAAGTGTAATAACCCACTATGACGCTTTCAGCCCTGCGGTCTGCAAAGTGTAGTGGGCTCTCCGAGGGGAACGGTGGTATGGGGTTCGTTTCGGGCGAATCGCTGCGTACGTGCGTACGGAAGGTTGGTACGCACGTACGCAGTAAAACGGTCAAATTCTCGTATATATGGGTGGTCATTTGACCACGAGTGTGGTATACTTCACTTGGAAAACCAATTAAGGTAGATATAATGCACAGGGATGTGCTTTATATAATAAAAGCAGGATAAAAACGCAACGCATTTCTTCCTGAGAGATGCTAGAGCTGGTAGGTAGCCCAGCCGTCTGCACCGCACGGTGTAGGTAAGTAACCTTCCCTCCGGGTTGTCCATTCCTGTAAGGATTTATTTCAGGAGGGTTTCGTTATGGACATTGATTCTACAAAGCTGACTGTGTTTTTTGAGGCTCCATTCTGGATTGGAGTGTTTGAGCGTATTGAGAGAAGAAAGCTTTCAGTGTGTAAAGTCGTGTTTGGCGCAGAACCAAAGGACTATGAAGTCTGGGAGTATCTGCTCAAAAATTACAGTCGGCTGCGCTTCAGTCCATCTGTTGAGACAGTTGTAAAGAAAGAGTCTGTGAATCCAAAGCGATTGCAACGGCAAATCCGAAAGGAAACAGCTGCCACAGGAATCGGCACAAAATCACAGCAGGCGTTGCAAATGCAGCGAGAAGAAAACAAGCTGGTGCGAAAAGCACTTAGCCGTAAACAACGCGAAGCAGAAAAGCAGCGTCAATTTGAACTGAAACAGCAGAAGCGAAAGGAAAAGCATCGGGGCAGATAATGCCCCTTTGCTTTTATCTGGCAGGGTTTGGGGCAGGCACGCCCCAACAAGAAGCTGTCCCAAAGGGCAGGAAATTTCAAGAATTGAAAATTTGTGGCCACGGGACGATTCTTGCTCTCACGAAAACCCATACTTTTTGAAAAAACGCTTTTCGCAGCCAAAGGAGGATGCACCATGAAAAAAGAGATCGAAGCCTTTGTCAACGCAGCCAACGAGCAGGAGTTGGAAGCCGCATGGAATAACCTCTCGGCAGAGGAACAGCAGATTTTCGAGCAGCTCATGGAGGAAGACTCACCCGAAGATGCACTGGCATTTTTCGCCCAGCTGTATGACGATACCCCGAAGGAGCAGGCCAGCGAAACCGTGAGCATCTCCGAAAATGAAATCTATTTCAAGCGGCAGCCCTTGACCGAAGAGCAGAAGAAGCACGGCTCCTATGTAGATGAGAACGGCAACCTCCATGTCAAGAATCTGTCCGCTTTCTGGATTCCAGAACTGACCACCACGGAGAAAGTCGGTCACACCACCTACACCGTGACCGGCAGCTATGAGGGCAAGGAATCCTTTTTGAAGAAGCTGGAGCGCATTGTTGCCAAGAACGCCCAGCAAAAATTTGAAGATGAGGGTGCAGACGAATGACAACTGCGCCTAATTCTGCTATACTTGACCCGTTAACCAATCCTGTACTGACAGTTGCTCCACAGAGTAAGGAGGACACAACAATGTCTGGAGCAACGAATAAGATCACCGCACTTTACTGCCGACTGTCGCAAGAGGACGCACGGCTCGGCGAAAGCCTGTCCATTGAGAACCAGAAGGCTATCCTTCTGGAATACGCCAAAAAGAACCACTTCCCGAACCCAGTGTTCTTTGTGGATGATGGCTACTCCGGCACGAACTATGACCGCCCCGGCTTTCAGAGTATGCTGGTCGAGATCGAAGCAGGGCGTGTAGGAATCGTTATCACGAAAGACCTGTCCCGACTGGGGCGCAACTCTGCCTTGACGGGTCTGTACACAAACTTTACCTTTCCCCAGTATGACGTTCGCTACATTGCCATTAACGACAATTACGACACCATTGACCCGAACAGCGTAAACAACGATTTTGCGGGTATTAAGAACTGGTTCAACGAGTTTTACGCCCGCGATACCAGCCGCAAGATTCGGGCTGTCCAGAAGGCCAAGGGAGAGCGTGGAGTGCCGCTGACGGTCAATGTTCCGTACGGCTATGTAAAAGACCCGGAGAACCCGAAGCATTGGCTTGTTGACCCGGAAGCGGCTGCGATTGTGAAGCGCATCTTCTCCATGTGCATGGAGGGACGTGGGCCGACCCAAATTGCGAACCAACTGTGGGCAGATAAAGTTCTGACTCCTACCGCCTACAAGTTGAGCCATGGCCGGAGCACAAACGCACCTGCCCCGGAAGACCCTTATCGCTGGGATAAAAGAGCAGTAAGTTTGATTCTGGAACGCCGGGAGTACACTGGCTGCACAGTCAACTTCAAGACCTATACTAACTCTATCTGGGATAAAAAGAGACATCTGAATCCTGTGGAAAATCAGGCTATCTTCCCGGATACACATGAGCGCATTATTGACGATGATGTGTTTGAAAAGGTTCAGGAGATTCGCAGCCAGCGTCACCGTATGACCCGAACAGGCAAGAGCAGCATTTTCTCCGGTATGGTCTACTGCGCTGACTGCGGTTCCAAGATGCAATATGGTTCGTCCAATAACAGGGACTTCAGTCAAGACTTCTTTGATTGCTCTCTGCACAAGAAGAACGGGAGCAAGTGCAAGGGACATTTCATCCGGGTAAAGGTTCTGGAAGGACGTGTGCTGAGTCATGTTCAGCGGGTGACGGACTACATTCTCCGTCATGAAAACTACTTCCGCAAGGTCATGGAGGAGCAGCTTCGTGTGGAAAGCAGCGAAAAGCTGACCGTCCTGAAGAAGCAGCTTGCCCGGAATGAGAAGCGGATTGTAGACCTCAAACGGCTGTTCATGAAAATCTACGAGGACAACGCCAATGGAAAGCTGAGCGATGACCGCTTCGACATGATGAGCCAGAGCTACGATGCCGAACAGAAGCAGCTGGAAGAGGAATCCCTCTCTATCCAACAGGAAATCGAAGTACAGGAACAGCAAATCGAGAATATTGAAAAATTCGTCCAGAAAGCGCACAAGTACGTTCATATTGAAGAACTCACTCCCTATGCTCTCCGTGAACTGGTGTCGGCTATCTATGTAGATGCCCCGGATAAGTCCAGCGGAAAGCGGGTGCAGCACATCCATATCAAGTACGACGGGCTGGGGTACATCCCTCTGGATGAACTGGAAGCAAAAGAAAAGGCGTGACCGAAGTCACGCCAAATCTTCCCCATTTAGGGAACTTTTGCAAATACTGTTTTATGGGAACTCTGCTCTGGGGAACTCCCTGCCTTACTTATCGTGTGTGGATTTTGCAGGGTGCGTCCGGGTGGGCGCACCCTGTTTTTGTTTGTGCTTATTTCTTCAGAATCCGCATTGCGTTCAGAACAGCGATGATCGTGACACCCACATCACCGAACACGGCTTCCCACATACCGGCCATGCCGAGTGCGCCCAGAACAAGGAACACGCTCTTGATGCCAAGAGCAATCACGATGTTCTGCATCACAATCCGTTTCGTAGCCTTTGCAACATCAATGGCTTCTACAAGTTTCGATGGTTCATCTGTCATCAGAACAACATCCGCAGCTTCAATCGCGGCATCCGAGCCAAGACCTCCCATGGCAATGCGACATCTGCACGGGCAAGAACAGGGGCATCGTTGATGCCATCGCCCACGAAGGCGAGTTTGCTGCCCTGCCGTTTCTGCTTATCCAGCATTTCCAGCTTTTCGACCTTCTGGTCGGGCAAGAGCTGTGCATAATACGCATCCAGACCAAGTTCGTCTGCCACCGACTTGCCGATTCGCTCATCATCGCCGGTAAGCATAACAGTTTTTTCCACGCCGATCTTTTTCAGCTCTGCGATTGCGCACTTGCTGTCCGGCTTCACTTCATCTGCGATCAGGATACAGCCTACATAGCTACCATCCGCTGCTACATAGAACTTTGTTCCGGCTGCATCGCAAGCGGCATAGGCAATCTTTTCAGATTCCATCAGCTTACTGTTGCCAGCCAGTACCTTCTTTCCCTGCACCATAACGCTGATGCCGTGTCCTGAGATTTCCTCAAAGTCAGAGAACTGCTTCTGGTCGATTGGCTTTCCATAAGTCGCAAGAATCGACTTTGCGATCGGGTGGTTGGAATAACTCTCTGCCTGTGCAGCATACTCCAATACCTGCTCTTTCTGGTATCCGGCTGCCGGAATGATATTTGCGACCTCAAAAACACCCTTTGTTAAGGTGCCGGTCTTATCAAAGACCACCACGCTCACTTTGTTCAGTGCTTCCAGATAGTTGCTGCCCTTTACCAGCACACCGCGCTTGGATGCGGCACCAATACCGCCGAAGAAGGTCAGGGGAATAGAAATGACCAATGCACACGGGCAGGAAACGATCAGGAACACAAAACCTCTGCGCAACCACTCAGACCAGCCGCCGCCAAGGACGAGCGGCGGAATGATCGCCAACACAGCCGCCATTCCAACAACGACCGGCGTATAGTATCGTGCAAAGGTCGTGATGAAGTTCTCGGTGGGAGCTTTTCTTGCAGAAGCATTCTCCACAAGGTCAGTGATCTTCGATACCGTGGATTCCCCGAAGCTCTTTGTGACTTTCAGCGTCAGCAAACCGCTCTGGTTGATGCAGCCGGACAGGCTTCATCGCCTTTGCGGATGCTTCTCGCACAGATTCGCCGGTCAGTGCCTTGGTGTCCAGCATGGATTCGCCATCCACAACGATGCCATCCAGCGGGATTTTTTCACCGGGTTTTACCACGATGATCTCGCCCACCGCAACGCTTTCCGGAGAAACGACCTGCAATACGCCATTCCGCTTAACGGTCGCCGAATCCGGACAGATGTCCATAAGGTCAGAGATGGACTTTCTGGAACGCTTTACCGCCAGCGACTGGAAGAACTCTCCGACCTGATAGAACAGCATAACTGCAACAGCTTCCGGGTATTCCCCGATGGCAAATGCGCCGATCGTGGAAACACTCATCAGGAAATGCTCGTCAAACACCTGTCCTCTGGTGATATTTTTCACTGCCTGCCATACGACATCCCAGCCAAGAATCACATACGCCACAATCAGAAACGCCAGTTCCGCCAGAGTCGGCAGCTTTGCGAATACGGTCAATGCCATACCGATTGCATAGACCACAGCACCCACGGCAAGCCGTATCGTGCGCTTCTTATCCTCATCGTTATAGACCGCCGCTTTTTCATCCTTTTTGACAGGTGCAGTCGCTTCCAGCTGCTTTTCCGACACTTCAACATCTGGCTCGTGGCTGTGGACGATCGTGGTAACGGTATCCAGCAAGGAAGCAGCTACCGATGTTCCTGCCTGAACAGTCAATGTCTGGTTCATCAGATTCACGGTCGAAGAAGTCACGCCATCCAGCTCACCGACTTCTTTCTCGATCTTTGCTGAGCAGTTCGGACAATCCAGACCTTTCAGGAGATAGACCTTCGTCACCGCAGGTTCGGTCTTTTCCGACACTTCAACATCCGGCTCATGGCTGTGTACGATCGTTTCGACCTGTTCCGCCAGTGTTGCATCCGCAGACTTTTCTGACTGAACGGTCAGTGTCTGCTGCATTAAATTCACAACCGAGGATTCCACTCCCGGCAATGCTCCGACCTCTTTTTCTATCTTGGCGGAACAATTCGGGCAATCCAGACCTTTCAGGATGAATACTCTTTTCATTTTGACCTCCACTACGTTTTCTTAATTGTTCAATCGCTCAACTTAAAAGACAAAAAGATAATCGCTTGCGCGATCATCCTCTTAAATGCTCAAATCCCTTGTCGATGATCTCCTTTACATGATCATCCGCCAGCGAATAATACACGATCTGGGCCTCTCTGCGGAATTTGACCAGTCCGGCAAGCCGGAGTGCTTTCAGCTGGTGAGAGATCGCCGATTTGGTGACGCCCAGCAGAACCGCAAGGTCGCATACACACATCTCGCTCTGTTCCAGAGCATGAAGGATCTGCACTCTTGTGCCATCTCCGAACAGCTTGAAAAGCGATGCAAGCTGGATGTAGTCGTCTTTCGGCTGCATTTTGCCTTTTACATCGTTCACGATGTCCTCATGGATCACATCGCAATTACAGGTGTATAAAGAATTTGTCATCAGACGTTCTCCTTGTTTTGTAGTTGAACAACCGTTCAATCATATTATATCTGCTTTTCCTCCGTTGTCAAGAGGAAAGTTAGCATCTGCTTCCTGCGATTTGTCGTCTAACAGACCTTGACAGCCTCCTTATTTCGCATACAATATAGTTGAGCGTTTACTCAACTGCCGTATTTTGCGCAGAAGATTTTTCATTTGAACAACCATGCAATAAATAAAAGAGGTCTGCCTGTGAAAGGAAAATTCATCACTCTGGTTCTGACATTAGGATTTCTTGCCGCGTTTGGCGTATTTATGCACTCGCCGCCCTCTATTCTGGATGGGTTGACCGGTGCGACCCCGAAAGCGAAACGTGCCGCACAGATGGCCGCACCGCTGGAGGGCAACTATCTGTTCTGCATCAACCCTGCGCTGGAACCGTTTTCCGATGCGGATTTCCGGAATGATCTGAAAGCATTTGTTTCCGGTGAGACAGAAGTCCTTTCCGATGCCGGACTGCCGCACATGACGCTTTCGGTCTGCGAAACAGACTATCCCTTGCTTTGCTATGCAACGGCTCTTTGTGAACGCCTGACTGCTGCCGGAGCAGATGTCACGTTGAAGCAGTACAGCGAAACCATGCTGCGTTCCCGTGCAATCAATGGGCGGTATCAACTGCTGCTGGTTTCGGAAAATACGCTTGATGCAACAGCATTGCCGGATGCAGACATCCTTCTGCTCTCCGCAGAAGAAATGGAGGACCCCTCATGCGAAAACTGAACACCATTCTCTCCGTTCTGCTACTTTTCATCTGTCTGCTTCATGGGCTGATGGGCAGTTTTATGTTGCTGGGCATCAGTTCCGGGGCAGGAAAGTTTCTGGCATGGATCGGCGTTGGCATTCTGGCGGCGCACACCGTCCTTGGGCTTTTGCTGACCGCACAGACATTCCGGGCTTCCCGGTCCGGCGGAAAACTCTACGGAAAGCAGAATGCTCTGTTCTGGGCAAGGCGCACCAGTGGGCTTGCTATTTTGCTCATGCTCTTTTTCCATATTGGCGTGTTCGGCAGAGTGCAGGACGGCGTATACATTCTGTTTCCGTTCACAACGGTCCGGCTGCTGACGCAGCTTTTACTGGTTGCTTCGGTATTTGTGCATCTTCTGCTCAATCTCCGACCCCTTCTGGTATCGCTGGGCATCGTCCGGGATAAGGAGCAGCGCGGCGACCTCTATCTGATTCTTTCTATACTGGTGCTGTTTGCTGCCGGTTCGATCATTCTATATTATATCGGGTGGAACAATGTATGAAACACACTTTGGTGATCGTGGGTGCAGGGCTGGCAGGGCTTTCCGCTGCTTTGACTGCTGTGAAAAACGGCTGGACGGTAAAGCTGGTGTCCTCCCTTGCCTCCGAGCGGGCGCAGTCTGTTATGGCAGAGGCGGAATCAATGCAGCCTTGAATACCAAGGGAGAGGAGGATAGCCCGGAGCAGCATTATACAGATACCCTGACCGCTGCCTGCGGACTTGCTGACCCGAATGCAGTCTAGGGGATGACGCAGGCTGCGTCCGAACTGGTGCGCAGCCTGCACCATCTGGGAGTACAATTCAACGTGACAGATGACGATGAACTCGACCTGCGGAATTTTGGCGGACAGAAGAAAAAGCGGACGGCCTTTGCACAAAGCGATACGGGAAAGCAGCTAATGACCGCTCTGATTGATGCTGTGCGCCGGGAAGAAAGCGCAGGAACGGTCGAACGCTTTCCACACCATAAGCTCCGCACCCTGCTGCTTTCCGGGAACATCTGCGGTGGCTGCACAGTGCAGGACACCTATACTGGCGAACTGCTGCGGTTTGTATGCGATGCCGTCCTGATTGCCACAGGCGGGCTGCATGGCTTATTCGGTGATACGACCGGCTCTCTTGCCAATACCGGAGAAGTCACCGCAGAACTATTCCGTCTGGGCGTTCCGATGGCAAATCTTGAAATGATCCAGTACCACCCTACCACGGTCGAACTGGGCGAAAAACGGATGCTTCTGAGTGAGGCCGCCCGTGGTGAGGGCGGGCGGCTGTTTGCATTACGGAACGGGAAGCCGTGGTATTTCATGGAAGAAAAATATCCGGAACTCGGCAACCTGATGCCGCGTGACATAACCGCGCGGGAAGTCTGGACGGTCAGCCGTGACTATGAGGTGTTCCTTGATATGACAGAGCTTCCTAAAGAAGTCATGGAGCATAAACTTGCCGGACTGGTGGATGATTGTCAGACCTATCTGCACAAAGATATTCGCAAAGAACCCATTCCGATTTTGCCGGGTATCCACTACTTTATGGGAGGCATTCAGGTGGACGAGCGGCACCGCACTTCGATGCGGAATCTGTACGCTGCCGGTGAATGCTGCGCTCAGTACCATGGCGCAAACCGTCTGGGTGGAAATTCTCTTCTGGGTGCGATCTATGGAGGACAGATTGCTGCGGAAACTGCCTGCCGGGAAACAGTCAGTTCCCCCAATATGCCCTGTGCCGAAGAATCCCTTCTGCCCGAACTTTCCCCGGACGCTCAAATGCAGATGAATCGTATTCTGCTGAACGCACTCGGTGTCGTGCGGGATGCACAGACATTGGAAGCGGGTATTCAGGAAATCCGCAAACTGTCTGGCACCCTTCCGCTTCTGGGCTGTGCCATGCTGGAAAGTGCCCTCGCCCGAAAAGAAAGCCGGGGTGCGCACTGGCGGGCAGATTATCCCCAACGCAACGATGCCGTTTACTGCAAAACCGCCGTGGCACACTGGAACGGGCAGCATATCGCCATCAGCTTTGAATCCATCCCCGAAAGGCGGCATGATTTATGAACTACACCATCCGAATCAAACGGCAGGAAAACCCGCAGGCTTCACCCTGCTGGCAGGAGTTTTCCTTTGAGGGAAGTGCGGACACCTCGATTGCTTCGGTGTTGAACGAGCTGAATCACCGCAGCCCTCTGTGCGAAAAGAGCGGAACGGTCGTTTCCCCCATTGCGTGGGAATGCGGCTGCATGATACGCAAGTGCGGTGCCTGTGCCATGCGGATCAATGGTCTGCCTCGTCTTGCCTGTTCCGTTTTTCTGCGGGACTGTAAGGGAAGCGTTGTTACTCTGGAGCCTTTGAGCAAATTCCCACTGGTGAAAGATCTGGTCGTAGACCGTTCCGTGATCTTTGAAGCACTGAAGCGGACAAAGCTGTGGCTGGAAGGAGATGCGTTCCAGACCAGCTATACGCACAGCCAGCGGTATCGATCTGCTAAGTGTCTGCTCTGTGGCTGCTGCTTGGAGGTCTGCCCGAACTTTGACCCGAACAGTGAATTTGCTGGAGCTGTTCTGCCCGTCAACGCTTACCGTATTCTGAACGAAGAACAGGATATTGCCCATCAGACAGAACTCGCAAATGCGTATCGTCAGCTTTATTTTGAAGGCTGCGGAAAATCTCTTGCGTGCCAGGACATCTGCCCAGCCGGAATCCCGGTCGAAGAACTGATGTCACGTTCCAATGCCGCAGCGGTCTGGAAGCGATAAAGTGTAAAAGGGTATGCGGTTTATAGCGGCATACCTTTTATGCTTAATCTTCTAATCCGTGACTTCCCGCCACATTCTTCAGATACTCCTCTGGTTCGCCGTTCAGAATCAAGTCTGCATAGCCAAGCGGGTCATTGTAGATGAGATAATCTAACTCCGACCTCTGCGCCATGGTCACGTCCAATTCATCCTCGACCCCAGTGCAGTCAATGGAGATCATTCTCCCATCCCGGAGCAGCAGCTCCACGCAGCCGGTATCCATGTTGAAATGGCAGGCTCTTGCATCGTACTTCATGTTTGTGTCCTTTCTGCCTTACGGCACCTTTACAGTTGTGACTTTTGTTATACGGTTCTTCTGATAAGGTTTTGGACACACAGCCGTCGGGAAGGAGCCTTCATTTTGCTTTCCGAAGAAAACAAAAAATCCGAACCCTTCTCCTATCGAGAAAAGGTTCGGATTTTCATGGTTTGGTGCACCTCCAGGGACTCGAACCCTGGGCCCACTGATTAAGAGAGCAAGCCGCCGGTTCGTCTCAATTTATGGAAGTTTCGAGTCATCGTTATTTTTAATCAAAGCAATGTGATTTTTTACCCGGTAATTTCTGCACCCTTTGTCCGATTTTGCAACGATTTGCACCCTTTGCACGTTTTGAAACCGTGCAAAAACCGTGCAGAAACCGTGCACTTACTCCCAGACAAACTAAAATCCACTTCATCCGACAACGACTTGACGGCATTGGTTTGGGTGGCCATTCTCTTATTTTTAGTGCTTGCTGCATCACAAGCCGATTGGAAAGCATCTGACCTCATTCTCAGTATAACCCGTCGTTTTGTGTTAGAAAAAAGCAACACAGCACGATATGGTCTGTATGGCCTTGTAGTGGTATCCTTTTGCCAACAAGAAAACAACATAAAACGAAAGGAAAAACAAATGATGAAACGTATCTTTACCCTGATTACCTCTATTGTTCTAGCCACCAGTCTACTGGCTGTCCCCTGCTTTGCCGCTGAGCCTGAAGACTTGCCCACGCCGCAGCCTGGTGTGACCGAAACGGAACAGCCTGACGGTTCTGATCAGCCTGAGAATCCGGACAGACCTTCTATCCAGCCATGTGATGCTATGCCGGGCGTTGGAGACATGGGTTAACTCATAAAATCGATGTTCAAGTATTCTTTCGCTTCTTTTTTGACAACCTCTAACCCGATTTGATATCCAATGACTTTGCAGAGATAATACGATTGGTAGTACAATTCTTTGCTGATTTCGTCATCGCCCATAAAATGTCGGCATTCCGCTTCAATTTCCAGACATCGGGGCAATACTTGGTAATGTCCATATTGAATACAGGCTTCTCGTCCTTCTTTAGCGAGTGCAGCTCCTTCCTCATAGCGACCGCACAAATCCAGTACCCGAGCATAATTATAAAGGACCAAAGGCAACACCCCAATAGATGTTATGGTTTCCTTAAAATGCTTACGCACATACTTAAGCAGCTGATAGTAGATTTCAGCTGCTTTTTTATTTTGGCCAGCATCAGAGTAAGCAAGCCCAATCTGATTGATAATTGTGATTTCATCTCTTGTATAAAGGAAACTTTCTATACTCTCTAGGTCAAAGCGGGGCACAGTCAGCTGAATTGCCTGCATTAGCAGATCGATTTGTTCCAGCGGCGTGTAGCGTCCATCTAAGCGTCCCAGAAGTACCCTTGAACGCAGGGCAAATTGCTGCGCAATTTGATCATCCGGATCTGCCAGCTTTTCAAATTGTGCAAGCTTCTCAAAGCCCTCCGGCACCTTTTCGGTCACATTGCAGGCAACAATTTCTTTCTGAAGAGCTTCCATCTCCAGTTCATTTTACTCAGCAGAGCAAAATAGCGGTCATCCGGCAGGCCCAGACGCTGCAAAAGGGCATTGATCCGGTTGCGGCTGGGGGTCTGTTTCCCATTTTCCAGCCGGGAAAGAGTCATAGGCTCACAGATTCCATAGCAGAGCTGCTCCTGGGTCAAACCCAGATCCAGCCGCCGCTGCTTGACGTACTCGCCAAGAAAGACATTCTTCATCCTAAACCCTCCTATAGAAGTAATATCTCTATTATTATAAAGGATGGCACAGCGGATTTCCAGTGAACGGTTCAACTTTTACTGAAAACTTATCGTTTTGTGTTATTTTCAAGTAACTCGGCACGATATGTTGCCGGTCGGCAGGATGTGCTACAATACAGTCACAGCAAGGGATACGAACAAACGAAAGCTCCCAAGCTGAATAAAACCAAAAAGAAAGAAGAAACAGAAAATGTATACCGTAACTTTTCCAATGAAGAGCTGGAAGAGATGAAGGCAAACGACGCGGTTGTTATCGTTAGCTGCGATGATGACAACGGGCACCGCCTCTACTGATCAGTGACGGTTTCCCAAGGAGCAAATGTTTGCTTCT
>ENA-OQHA01000906-OQHA01000906.1-human-gut-metagenome-genome-assembly--contig:-NODE-906-length-12898-cov-2.758437_pt1 | contig 12898 bp, 19 predicted proteins | sample MGYA00242558_ERZ504707 | MGnify/ENA primary metagenome ERZ504707 (study PRJEB26092, sample SAMD00036197) | human gut metagenome | host: Homo sapiens | study: EMG produced TPA metagenomics assembly of... | reverse complement strand
TCCTTGTCTTTCAGACAGAGATTCAGGGAAGAGTGGTACAGGATTATCATCTTGTGCAGATCCTTCCGTATGTTCTGGTGCTGATTGGCGGGATTATCGGCATCAATGTATTTGTGGTACTTCTGATCGGAATTGTCTCCGGAGCATTTATTATGCTTCTTGGAGGACATATCACGCCAGTGGAGCTTCTGACAAATATTGGCTCCGGTGTTTCCGGAATGTTCGAGACCTGTATGGTGGCTATCCTTGTAGCAGCCATGTGTGCGCTGATCCGGGAGCATGGAGGCTTTGAAGCGCTGCTTTCCGGAATACAGAGAGTTTTTAAAGGGAAAAAAGGCGGACTTCTTGGTATGGGACTTCTGGTTGGAACTATGGATATCGCAACAGCCAATAATACGGTGGCCATTGTTATGGCCAACCCCATTGCAAAGGAAATGGCGCTGGAATATAAGATCACTTCCAGAAAGACAGCTTCTATCCTGGATACATTTTCCTGTATTTCCAGGGGTGATCCCATATGGAGCCCAGATGCTGGTTGCCATTTCTGCGGCAAAGGAACTGGGATTTGAGCTTTCTGCTTTTCAGATCATGCCGAAACTGTTTTACCCCATGCTTCTGCTTGTGAGTTCTCTGATCGCGATCTTTGGTATAAAAGGCGGGGATGATAAATGAATCAGGAAGAGATGATCCGGGATGTCCGGAAAAGACTGTTTGAAATGCAGGATACAGGATATCGGGATTTTCATGCAAGGCTGGTTCCGACTGTGGAGAAAGAAAAGATCATCGGTATCCGGACACCGATACTCCGGAAATTTGCAAAAGAATTTGGAAAAACAGAAAGATCCGAAATGTTCCTGAAGGTTCTTCCTCATCAGTATTATGAGGAAAATAATCTCCATGGCCTGCTGATCGAGCAGATCAGAGATTATGATAAATGTCTGGGAGAACTGGAGTGTTTTCTTCCGCATATTGATAACTGGGCGACCTGTGATCTGCTGACGCTCCATATGATGAAAAAACACCGTGATATATTTATCCGGGAGGTTTATCGCTGGATGGAGTCGGATAAGCCTTATACCATCCGGTTCGGGATCAGTATGCTGATGCGTCATTATCTGGATGAAGAATTTAAACCAGAATATGCTGAGAAAGTGGCATCCATCCGCTCGGAAGAATATTATGTAAATATGATGCGAGCCTGGTATTTGCTACAGCGCTGGCAAAACAGTATGAGAAGATCCTTCCATTCCTGGAAGAGCAGAGAATGGATATCTGGACTCATAACAAGACGATCCAGAAATCCATTGAAAGCTACCGGATCACACAAGAGCAGAAGGATCATCTCAGGACACTGCGGATAAAGAAATAAACAGCAGGTAAGGGTTGGAATATGAAGGCAATATCGATCTATGCACTTACAAGAAATCAGAATATGGAATGTGTCCAGAAGCTGGAACGCCAGCTTTCCGGCAGAGATTTTTTCTCAGGATCAAAGAGTGGGAACTGGAAGTATGAAAGCACTGGTGAAGCAACTGGAACTGCATATGGAGGAAGTGTATAAGCTGCGCTTTTTCTATTCGTTTCAGATCCCGAAGCTTGGAAAGGAGTTCGATCTTCTTCAGATCAAAGATGACCAGATCGTGAATATTGAACTGAAAAGCGGCATTGTGTCGGACGAGGCTATCCGGAGACAGCTGATCCAGAACCGGTATTATCTGTCTGTTTTTGGAAAACCGATCCTGTCGTATACCTATATCAGCAGTGAAGATCATCTGGTGAGACTGACCAATCATGATCACATTGTGAGGGGGACTGGAAACAGCTATGTATTGCATTGGGGAAAGAAAGCCCGGACTATGAGGGAGATATCGAGGATCTGTTTCAGGCAGAGCTTTATCTGATCTCTCCGCTGACAGAACCGGAGCGTTTTCTCAAAAAAGAGTATTTCCTTACTTCCCAGCAGAGAGATATTGAACGGCAGATTCTGAAGAGAATACGTGGAGAAAGAGGAGGATATTTCTGGTTCAGCGGACTTCCAGGAACCGGAAAAACATTGTTGCTTTATGATATTGCGATGAAGTTGTCCGTGCGCCAGAGAGTCTGTATCATTCACTGTGGAGAGGCGGGAAAAGAATGGAAGATTCTTCATGAACGTCTGCGGCGGATAGATTTTCTGGCAGATACTCAGCTGGACGGAACGACGGATCTTGGCTGTTACAGCAGCATTCTGGTAGATGAAGCACATCTTCTGTCCCTGGAAAAATTATCGGTTCTGCTTACATGGAGTGAGCACAGGCCGGTGATCTTTTCCAGTGATTCCGAGGATGTGATCTCACCGGAAGAGATGGATCGTAGCATTGTGGAAAGCCTGGGAAATCTGCCGGAGATCCAGAAATTCCATCTGACAAACCGGATCCGTACCAATGCGGAACTTCCTCTTTTATCCAGAACATGATGCACCTGCCGGAAAAAGAAGCCCCAGATGGTATCCGCATATTGCAGTGGTGTATGCCAATAATGACCGCGAGGTGGAAAATTTTCTGAATGATTTTGCGGGACAGGGATATCAGCAGCGGATGCAGAGGGTTCTGGACAGCTTGGTATCCAGGCAGTGAGAGATGCGGAGAAGATCGTTGTATTGCTGGATGAACAGTATTATTACGACGAAAAAGGATATTTAAGATCCAGGTGCTCCGCGGAAAAATATTCCAGCGTACGAAAACTTTTTCATCTTTTGAATCAGGCGAAAGAGAGCCTGGCTCTGGTGGTGAGAGAGAATATGGCGGTATATGAAGTGATGATGGAGATTTTGCAGATGCACAGAAACAGATAAAAACAAAAGATTAAAGACAATGGAGAGGAAGACAGAGAGATGGAAGTTTTGGAGATTGTTTTGCCTGTACTGGCGATGATCATTCTTGGAATCCTGTGCAGAAAATGGAAACTTTTAGATCAGAGTGGTGTCAATAACATGAAAACACTGGTAACAAATATTATGCTTCCTGTGGCAATTTTTCATGCACTGGCAACAGCAGAGTACAGTGGAAAGATCGGAATTCTGGTTCTGATCATGTTTGTGATGCTCTTGATTTCATTTGGGGCAGGATTCTGGATGAAAGATTTATGGACGAGCCATATAAGAAATATCTTCCGTTTCTGGTCTGTATCTATGAAGGTGGAATGATGGCTTACCCGTTGTATACAAGTCTTTGTGGCAGCGAAAATCTTTCACAGATTGCAGTGCTGGATATTGCGGGACTTCTTTTTGGATTCAGTGTGTATATGGGAATGCTGGGACAGACGGAAAACGGGGAAAAGATCAATGCAAAAAGCCTGTTTTACAGTGCATTGCGAACCCCTGCTTTTATAGGAACGGTTCTTGGAATTATTGCAGGACTGACACGAATGATCACCCGGCTTCTGGACAGTCCTTTTGGCAATTGTTATCTCAGTGTGGAGAATATTCTGACAACGGCCATTACGCCGATTATTCTTATTGTAGTTGGGTACAGTATGGAACTTGCGCCGGAACTTATCAGCCCCTGCCTCAAAACCATATTGCTGAGAGTCCTTTTGCAGGCAGTGATGATTGCGGGAGTTCTCATGGCAGTAAAATATTTGGTAGGAGGTTCCAGGCTTCTGAACCTGGCGGTTATTACATATATGTCCTCGCCTGCTACATTCAGTATGCAGACTTTTCTGAGAAAGAAAGAGAGCAGTGCCTATGCATCCACAACAAATTCTCTGTATTGTGTGGTCTCAATCCTGGTTTATATCACACTGGCAGTGGCAGGATGATGGAACTGAAAGAAGGGATCAAATGACGACAACGACATTATGTTATATAGAAAACGATGATAAATTCCTGATGCTTCACAGAGTAAAAAAACAGGATGATATGAATGAGGGCAAATGGATCGGCGTTGGCGGGCATGTGGAAAGTCAGGAAACTCCGGAAGAATGCCTTGTTCGTGAGGTGAAAGAGGAAACAGGGCTGACACTTACCTCCTATAAGTTCCGTGGCCTGGTGACATTTATAAACAGTGAATGCGAATCAGAACTTATGTGTGTGTTCACGGCCGATGAATATGCAGGAGAACTGATTGAATGTGATGAGGGAGAACTTTGCTGGGTTGATAAAGCCATGGTGCCGAATCTTCCGGCATGGGAGGGGGATCAGGTATTTCTTGATCTGCTCCTTTCAGGAGAAAAACGCTTTTTTTCTGTAAAATTGCAGTATGAAGGTGACAGACTTGTAGAGAAGAAAATTCATTTGTATTAATAGTAGATTGTTTCATAGCTGGAGGGGAAATCATGTTTAATAAAATGATTGCACAGCAAACCGCAAAAAAGAAAAACTTCTTGATAATTTTCTGAAAAAACATGAAGCGGAATATCCGTTTCCGGAAGATGTGGAACTCATTTGTGACATTGACTATATGGGAGATGGAAAGCCCTGTCATTTCATGGATATTTACCGTCCCCGAAAAATTATGAAGGTTCTTCCCTCCTATATTTACGGGAAACACTGGAAAAAGAGTTCGTTTTATCCATATATAAATCCGGAAAACAAAGAAATTATCCGAAACCTGCCACCGTCATTTCTGGTCACAGCTTATGGAGATACTCTTCGAAATTACAGCAGACAGTATGCAAAAGCGATAAAAAAACCGGTGTGATCTGTCATCTTGAAGATTATGAGGTGGACAAAAAACTTCCGCATGCTTTTAGTACAACTTTTCCTGAAATGGAGGAAAGTAAACGTGCAAATACGCAGATGGTGGAATTTCTTTTTAAATACTGATGAAATGCCAGGAAACCTTACTGGAGTCGGATCCGGATTATTCTCCCTGCACAAGGATGCAATCGCTATATACAGTTAAGAACACAATTTTCTTGAAATCCTAACCATAGATGATTATAATAGGGAGAAGGTATGTCAATTTTGTGCTATTAGTGATATTTGGCATTGCATTGTATTTTAATATACAAAATGCCATTTTTCTTTACGATAAGTTCGCGAAAATCCGCAGGATATTAACTGTTTGAGGGTAATGATAACCGTTGTTGGCAAGTTGAAAAAATGTCCATTTTTGACCAAACGGGGTTTTGGTCACCATTTTATAGCAACTTTTTACACAAGAATTGGCTTACAAATATAAACATTTTTGATGTTTCACTGAATTTTATATCTTTAAATTCTTTGTGAAATATTACTAATTTTAGAAAGGAATAGAATGAGAAAATTAGCATTAAGTGATGAAATTTTGCTCAAAGTTGATAAAGCTGCCCGCTATATTGGCGGCGAAGTCAACTCTGTAATGAAAGATAAAAATGAGGTAGAAATTCGTTTTGCAATGTGCTTCCCGGATGTCTACGAAATCGGCATGTCCAACCTCGGTATGATGATCCTCTACAACATGTTCAACCAGCGTGAGGATGTTTGGTGTGAGCGCCTTTTTTCTCCGTGGCCGGATCTGGATAAAGTGATGAGGGAACAGAATATCCCGTTATTTGCACTGGAGTCCCAGGAGCCGATCCGTGATTTTGATTTTCTTGGTATTACTCTTGGTTATGAAATGTGTTATACCAATATCCTCCAGGTACTGGATCTCAGTGGTATCCCGCTGAAAAGCGCAGACCGTGGTGAGGATTTCCCTATTGTGATCGGTGGCGGTGCCTGTGCGTATAATCCGGAGCCGCTGGCACTTTTTTTTTGATATGTTTTATATCGGAGAAGGGGAAACGGTTTATGATGCACTTTTGATGCATACAAGGCCAATAAAAAGGCTGGCGGCAGCAGGAGAGATTTTCTTCTGGCAGCAGCTAAGATTCCTGGAATTTATGTTCCGTCTCTCTATGAAGTTACCTATAAAGAAGATGGTACGATCGCATCCTTTGCACCGACGGTGGATGATGTTCCTGAGAAGGTTCAGAAACAGCTGATCATTGATATGGAAAAGGAATATCGTGCTGTGGAGGCACCGGTCGTTCCTCACATTAAGGCAACACAGGATCGTGTAACTCTTGAGATCCAGAGAGGATGCATTCGAGGCTGTCGTTTCTGCCAGGCAGGTATGATCTATCGTCCGACCCGTGAACGTGATGTGGAGACTTTGAAGGAATCGGCGCGTATCATGCTGAAAAATACAGGACACGAAGAGATTTCCCTTAGTTCCTTAAGCTCCAGTGACTATTCCCAGCTGAAAGAACTGGTGAACTTCCTGATCGAAGAGTTTCATGGAAAGGCTGTTAATATTTCCTTACCATCTCTCAGGATCGATGCGTTTGCGCTGGATGTTATGAGCAAAGTGCAGGATGTAAAGAAAAGCAGCCTGACTTTTGCTCCGGAGGCCGGTTCTCAGCGACTTCGTGACGTTATCAACAAAGGTCTGACAGAGGAAGTGATCCTTCATGGTGCAGGCGAAGCATTCAAGGGTGGCTGGAATCAGGTGAAGCTTTACTTTATGCTCGGTCTTCCCACAGAAACAGAAGACGATATGAAGGGAATTGCTCATCTGGCACAGAAGATCGCAGAGACCTATTATGAGGTAGTTCCGAAAGAACAGCGTAAAGGTAAGGTACAGATCAACGTCAGCACATCTTTCTTTGTGCCGAAGCCGTTTACCCCATTTCAGTGGGCACCAATGTATACAGAGCAGGATTTTGTGGAAAAAGCCAAGGTGGTTAAAAATGAAGTCCGCGCCCAGCTGAATCAGAGAAGTATCCGTTATAACTGGCATGAACCGGATGTAACAGCTCTGGAAGGATTTCTCGCACGCGGGGACAGACGATGCGCGGATGTGATCCTGAAGGCTTATGAAAAAGGTGCCCTTTACGATGCCTGGACAGAAATTTTGATTATGATATCTGGAAGGAAGCTATGGCTGAATGCGGAGTGGATATGACATTCTACACACTTCGTGAAAGAAGCTGGATGAGATCCTTCCATGGGATTTCATTGATACCGGTGTCAGCCGCAGATTCCTGGAGCGTGAATGGCAGCGTGCAAAAGAGGGTGTTGTGACGGAAACTGCCGTCAGAAATGTTCTGCATGTGGAGCTATGAAATTTAAAGGAGGTGTCTGCCTTGAAGGTAAGAATTAAATTCAGCAAAGAGGGTCCTATGAAGTTTGTGGGACATCTGGATACCATGCGTTATTTCCAGAAAGCGCTTCGTCGTGCAGAGCTCCCGGTAGCGTTTTCCGGTGGATACAGCCCGCATATGATCATGTCTTTTGCGGTTCCACTTGGAGTGGGGATGGAGAGTCTCGGAGATTATTTTGACCTGGAAATGGCAGAAGATATGCCTACTGCAGAGATCGCAGCCCGTCTGGAGGAACAGATGGCAGAGGGGATGCATATCGTTAGCGTCCGCAAGGTAGAGGATGGAAAAGCGGGTAAAGCGATGGCACTGGTGGCAGCAGCAGATTATCTTGTGGAATTCCGTCCGGGCAAAGAGCCTTCTATTGACTGGAAAAGCCGTGTGAAAGAATTTCTGGCACAGCCGGAGATCAAAGTGACCAAGCAGACCAAGCGCAGCGAAAAGGAGATCGATCTTCGTCCGAATATCTATAAAATGGAAGTAAGAGAGAATGGGTTCTTTTATATGCTGGCATCTGCAAGCTCTAATTATACGAAGCCGGAGATGGTAACAAACACATTTTTCCACTGGATTGGAGAAGAACTTCCGGAATTTGCCTTCACAGTGAAACGTCTGGAAATGTATGCCGATAAAGGAGAAAATGCAAGCCCACGTTTTGTGACTCTGGAATCATTAGGTGAGGAAATTGAGTAAACTGATCATAACAAGAATGGAGATCCATGGTGTGCTCTGTACAGTAGCGGCTCTTTCGGAGGAGGAACGGATCGTTGAGATCCGACTGGAATCCGATCAGGAAAAATCCATTCTTGGAAATATATACACCGGACAGGTCGAAAATATCGCATCCAATATCCAGGCGGCTTTTGTGCAGATCGAGCCTGGAAAGAGATGCTACTATTCTCTTGCAGAGGCACAGAGAGCTGTTTTTCTGCAGGAAGAAAAGGAAACGGACCATTGCGGCCTGGAGATGAGCTCCTGGTACAGGTGAGCAGGGATGCCATGAAGGGAAAACTTCCGGCACTGACATCCAATCTGAATTTTACGGGAAGATATCTTGTTCTCACTACAGGAGATAAAAAGTTTGGTCTGTCTTCCAAGCTGGCACTGGAAGATCGCCATCGCCTCAGCGGATGGCTGAAAGAGGAAGCAGAGCGTCCGGATAAGGAATTCGGTATCATTGTCCGGACCAATGCCGCAGACGCTTCCAAAGAAGAGATCCTGAAGGAACTGGAGTGGCTGAAGGGCCGCTACCATAAAGCCGTAGTTCAGGGACGGAACCGTACCTGTTTCAGTCTTGTACTGGAGACAGAACCATTTTATGTGGCGGCTGTAAGGGATGCTTATGGTCGTGACCTGGATGAGATCATTACCGATGTGACGGAAATCAGAGAAATGATCCTGGGATATCTGGAAGAGATCAGCCCGGAGCTTAAAGAAAAGCTTCGTTTTTATCAGGACAAACTTCTTCCGCTTTATAAGCTGTATCGTGTGGAAACTGCACTGGATGCGATCCAGAAAGAAAAAGTATGGCTGAATAGCGGCGGATTTCTGGTGATCCAGCAGACGGAGGCCTTTGTATCCATTGATGTAAACAGTGGAAAATATACCGGAAAGAAGAAAATGGAAGAAACCTTCCGCAAGATCAATCTGGAAGCGGCTGCGGAGATCGGCCGGCAGTTACGGCTGCGTAATCTTTCAGGTATTATCCTGATCGATTTTATCAACATGGAAAATCCGGATCACAGAGATGAACTCTTTCATGTTTTACAGAAGCTCCTCAGAAAAGATCCGGTAAAGAGCAGGGCCATTGATATCACACCATTGCATATCCTGGAAATGACCAGAAAGAAAGTAAGACGTCCGGTGATCGAGGACATTCGGGAGCTTACAAAAAAATAATAAAAATATCAAAAAACTATTGACATAACAGTATGTCACTGTTATGATAATCGAGTATGCCGCACAAAGAGGTTAAAGAGCTTCAGTTTCAGAACAGGAGCCACCGAATTTGGCGAGTAAATAATTAGGAGGTGCCACAGATGTACGCAATTATTGCAACAGGTGGTAAACAGTACAAGGTTGCCGAGGGTGACGTAATTAAAGTTGAAAAGCTCGGTGTAGAAGCTGGTGAAACCGTAACATTTGACAACGTGATCGCAGTCAGCAATGACGGATTAAAGGTTGGCGAGGATGTAAAAGATGCCAGTGTTACCGCTTCTGTAGTTGAAAACGGTAAGAATCGCAAGGTCATCGTTTACAAATACAAACGCAAAACTGGATATCACAAGAAAAACGGACATAGACAGCAGTACACCAAAGTTAAGATCGAAAAGATTAACGGTTAATCTGGTGTCATCATGATTACAATTAAAGTCAGAAAGAAAAACGGATCTTACGAAGAATTTATTTCGAAGGGACATGCCGGTTATGCAGAAGCCGGACAGGATATTGTCTGTGCTGCGGTATCTGCACTGATCATTACCACGGTGAATTCTCTTGAAAAATTCACAGATGATAAATTTGATGTGCAGGAAAAGGATGGATTTGTTTCCATTCATTTCAGAATGATCTTTCTGAACGGGGGATGCTCCTTATGGATTCCTTACTTCTCGGTCTGACGGAAATTGCTGGTAGTTATAACAATCGATATTTGACAGTAAAAGTCAAGGAGGTGTAACAACAATGATGAAGATGAACCTTCAGTTATTCGCACATAAAAAGGGAGTTGGTTCTACAAAGAACGGTCGTGATTCCGAGTCTAAGAGATTAGGTGCGAAAAGAGCAGACGGACAGTTTGTAAAAGCCGGAAACATTCTTTACAGACAGCGCGGAACCAAGATTCACCCAGGTGAAAACGTAGGCTGCGGTAAAGACTATACTTTATTTGCACTTACAGACGGAGTCGTAAGATTCACAAGAAAAGGTCGCGATAAGAAACAGGTTTCTATCGTTCCTGTAGACGCAGAGTAATGAAATAGGTAAAAGGCTTCAAATCGATCCGGTTTGGAGCCTTTTTTTGGAATAGAGGTGTAATATGTTTGCAGATAGAGCAAGGATCATTATCCGCTCCGGTAAAGGCGGCGACGGACATGTAAGCTTCCGACGTGAGCTGTATGTACCCAATGGCGGGCCGGATGGCGGCGATGGTGGCCGTGGCGGTGATGTGATTTTTGAGATCGACGAGGGCCAGAATACTCTCGGAGACTACAGACACAGAAGAAAATATAAAGCTGAGGATGGCCAGGAAGGCGGTAAAAAACGCTGCCATGGTGCAGACGGTAAGGATGTGGTCCTGAAGGTTCCGGAAGGTACGGTGATCATGGATGCGGAATCCGGCAAGGTCATCGCGGATATGTCCGGTGAGAATCGCAGACAGGTCGTATTAAAAGGCGGTCGTGGTGGAAAAGGCAATCAGCACTATGCAACAGCTACCATGCAGGTACCGAAATATGCCCAGCCTGGACAGCCGGCTCAGGAGCTTGAGGTTCTCCTTGAGCTTAAAGTGATCGCAGATGTCGGTCTGGTAGGATTTCCGAATGTTGGTAAATCTACTTTCCTTTCCCGTGTGACAAATGCACAGCCGAAGATCGCCAACTATCATTTACAACATTGAGCCTAATCTTGGAGTTGTAGATACTGATAACGGCGGCTTTGTTATCGCTGATATCCCGGGACTGATCGAGGGTGCATCAGAAGGTGTGGGACTTGGACATGAATTCCTCCGTCATATTGAGCGTACACGAGTTATCATCCACATTGTAGATGCCGCTTCCGTAGAAGGTCGTGATCCAGTGGAGGATATCCACAAGATCAATAAAGAACTGGAGGCCTACAATCCGGAAATTGCAGCAAGACCGCAGGTGATCGCAGCCAACAAGATTGACTGTATTTTGATGATGGCGAAGAAAGCCTATTGATCAACTGAAAGCAGAATTTGAGCCACAGGGTATTTCGGTTTATCCAATCTCAGCCGTTACCGGGCAGGGTGTCAGAGAACTCCTTTTCCATGTGAAAGAGCTTCTGGATAAGAGCCCGATGAAACCGGTAGTGTTTGAACAGGAATTCTTCCCGGAAGATGTTCTTGTAAATGAAAATCTTCCGTTTACTGTGGAGCGCAGCGAGGAAGATCCGGAAGTATTCCTTGTGGAAGGTCCTAAGATTGAAAAAATGCTTGGCTATACAAATCTGGATTCTGAGAAGGGATTTGCCTTCTTCCAGAAATTCCTGAAAGAGGGCGGTATCCTGGAGGAACTGGAAAAAGCCGGTATCCAGGAAGGCGATACGGTTCGTATGTATGGCTTTGATTTGATTATTATAAATAAGAGGTATGACAATGACAAGTAAGCAGAGAGCATATTTAAAAGGCCTTGCCATGACAATGGATCCGATCCTTCAGCTTGGCAAGGGTGGTCTTACTCCTGAAAATACCGCTGCTGTTGAGGAAGCTCTTGCAGCAAGAGAGCTGATCAAGATCAGCGTTCTTCAGAACTGTCTGGAGGATCCACGTGAAATGGCACAGGTTCTTGCAGAGAGAACAAGATCTCAGGTAGTACAGGTGATCGGTAAAAAGATCGTTCTCTACAGAGAGGGTAAAAAGGACAAGAAAAAAATCATTCTTCCGTAATCTCGGGAGGTTATAAATGAGCAAAGCAACAAAAAAATAGGAATCATGGGTGGTACTTTTGATCCCATTCATATGGGGCATTTGATCCTGGGAGAAAAAGCCTATGAACAGCTTGAGCTTGATAAAGTTTTGTTCATGCCCTGCGGAAATCCACCTCATAAACGGAACCGTAAGGGCAGAGCGACTGATGAACAGCGTGCGGAAATGGTCCGTCTTGCCATAGAGGATAATCCTCACTTTGAGCTGTCTCTGATCGAGATGCATGAGGAAGGCTATACGTATACTTACCGGACTCTGGAACAGCTGAATAAAGCGAATCCGGACACAGAGTATTATTTTATCATCGGTGCAGATTCGCTTTTTAATTTTGATACCTGGATGGAACCGGAACGCATTTGTCAGGAAGCAGTACTGGTAGTGGCAACCAGAGATCATACTCCATTGAAGGAACTTGATCAGCAGATGCAACTTCTGTCACAGAAGTATAACGGGAATTTTATTCGACTGGATACCATGAATATTGATGTTTCCAGTGAGCTGCTCCGTTCCTGGCATGAAAGCGGCAGAGTCTCCGCTATTATGTTCCCAAGCCTGTGATTTCCTATATTGAGAAAAACGATATCTATAAAGGAAATGATTCAGATGGGAAAATATGATTTTATCAAGATAAAAAGAAACTTTCCAAATATCTGGATGAGGCCAGATTTGAGCATACAATGGGGGTTATGTACACTTGTGCTGCGCTTGCCATGGTTTATGATTATGATCTGGAGGATGCACAGGCTGCAGGACTTCTTCATGACAGTGCAAAGTGTATTCCTAATAAAAAGAAACTGAAGCTGTGCAGCCAGCATGATATTCCGGTATCAGATTTTGAAAAGGATCATCCGTTTCTTCTTCATGCCAAACTGGGGGCTTATGTGGCCAGCAGTAAATATGATATTAAAGACGAAGAGATCCTGACAGCGATCACTTATCATACAACAGGAAGACCGGGAATGAGCCTTCTTGAGAAGATCGTATATATTTCAGACTATATTGAACCAATGCGTGACAAAGCTCCGAATCTTGCGAAGGTGCGAAAGATTGCTTTTGAAGATCTGGATGAGTGTATGTATGAGATTTTAAAGGATACACTGGAATATCTGGAGGAAAATCCCAAGGAAATCG
>ENA-OQHA01000902-OQHA01000902.1-human-gut-metagenome-genome-assembly--contig:-NODE-902-length-12993-cov-2.717162_pt1 | contig 12993 bp, 11 predicted proteins | sample MGYA00242558_ERZ504707 | MGnify/ENA primary metagenome ERZ504707 (study PRJEB26092, sample SAMD00036197) | human gut metagenome | host: Homo sapiens | study: EMG produced TPA metagenomics assembly of... | reverse complement strand
GCACCCAGAAGTTTAATGAAATGCGCAAACTTTCAAGGATAGAAGAAGAAAGAAGAATCGTTGAACAAATGATACGGATCTATTGCCGCCACAAGGAGGGCAACAGAACGTTATGCAACAATTGCCAGTCTCTGTTGCATATGCCACTGCAAGGCTGAACAACTGTCCGTTCAAAGATCACAAAAAACTTGTCGTCTGTGCCCAAAACATTGTTACAAGCCCGACATGAGAGCACAGATCCGGAACGTTATGCGCTATGCAGGCCCCCGAATGCTCTTCTACCATCCAATAGCTGCCCTGCAACATATTTGGCGAGAGTATGGCGAACACCTGATCAGAAAAAAAACATTATCCACAAAAACAAGTGTAGAATAAATCCACAATTCCCGACATTCCTTCCCCAACTTTTATCCCCTCCACCCTAACAATACACAGGAAATCAAGCATAAAAAAAACGAAACAAAGGTTTGGCACAGGATTTGCAACATTCAAAGAAGCGCACAAAAATTAAAATTAACCAAAGGAATATGAAACGATTTTTGACAAGGAAAGATTTAAGAATGAAAAGAAAACAAGCCATCTATGCAGCAATCAGCGTAATCGTTGTCATTGCTCTGTACCTGGTTCTGACCCGCAAAGAAAAACCGGAACCTGAACTTCCCATCGTTTGCGTGACACCGGCTCAGCAACAAGATGTAGAAATTTATGGAGAATACGTGGGCCGAATCCGTGCTCAGCAGTTTGTAGAAGTTCGCGCCCGCGTAGAGGGTTTCCTCGAACAAATGCTTTTCGAGGAAGGAACTTATGTAAAAAGAAACCAGACACTCTTTGTCATTAATCAGGATAAATACCGTGCCAAAGCAGACAAGCACGTGCTCAGCTGAAGAAGGACGAAGCAACAGCACGCAAGGCTCAACGTGACCTGGACCGTATCCGTCCGTTGTATGAAAAGAATGCAGCCAGCCAGCTGGACCTGGACAACGCCATTGCTGCTTATGAAACTGCAGTAGCCAGCGTAGGCATGAGCGAAGCTGATCTGGATCAGGCAGAACAGGAACTGGGATATACCATCGTACGTTCGCCGATATCCGGACAGATCAGTGAAAGATATGTCGACCTGGGAACGCTGGTAGGCAGTGGCAACCAGTCTCTTCTTGCCACCATCGTAAAAAGTGATACTGTACTGATTGATTTCAGCATGACTGCACTTGACTATCTGAAAAGTAAAGAGCGTAACGTAACTCTCGGCCAAAAGGACTCTACACGTTCCTGGCAACCGACCGTCAGCATTACGCTTGCCGACAACTCCGTATATCCACACAAAGGTCTCGTTGACTTTGCCGATCCACAGGTAAATCCGAAAACCGGAACGTTCTCCGTCCGTGCAGAAATGGCCAACCCCGACCATGCTCTTCTGCCGGGACAGTTCACCAAGGTAAAACTGTTGCTTGACGTACGCGAACAGGCCACGGTAGTTCCCCAGAAATCACTGATCATCGAAAAGGGAGGTGCCTACGTATTCGTGATGCGTAAAGACTCGACTGTAGAAAAACGTTTCATCGAACTCGGTCCGGAATTCCAGAACAACGTAGTGGTAGAACGTGGTCTTGCTGCCGGCGAAATGGTTGTTGACGAAGGTTATCACAAACTGACTCCGGGCATCAAAGTCCGCATTGGCGAAGCACCGGAAGCAAAGGAGGAAGACAAATAAGCAAACCCCATTAATCAGACAACCCCATGAAAGTGAATTTTTTCATTGACAGACCGGTATTCTCGGCTGTCATATCCATATTGATTGTGATCATCGGAATCATCGGACTGATGATGCTTCCGGTCGATCAATACCCCCAGATTACACCGCCGGTTGTAAAAATCAGCGCATCTTATCCGGGTGCAAGTGCCGTAACCGTATCACAAGCTGTAGCAACCCCTATTGAACAGGAACTGAACGGAACGCCGGGTATGCTCTACATGGAGTCCAACAGCTCCAATTCGGGAGGATTCTCAGCAACCGTCACTTTTGATATCTCAGCCGATCCGGATCTGGCCGCAGTAGAAATACAGAACCGTATCAAGCTGGCCGAATCCCGTCTGCCTGCCGAAGTCGTACAGAATGGTATCACAATCGAAAAACAGGCAGCCAGCCAGCTGATGACACTCTGTCTGACTTCTGATGACCCCAAGTTCGATGAAATCTATTTAAGTAATTTCGCTACCATCAACGTACTCGACCTTTTACGGCGTATTCCCGGCGTGGGCCGTGTATCAAATGTCGGTAGCCGTTACTATGCCATGCAGATCTGGGTAGACCCTGCCCGTCTGGCCAATTTCGGTCTGACCGTACAAGACGTACAGAATGCCTTGAAAGATCAGAACCGTGAGTCTGCAGCCGGAGTTCTGGGACAGCAGCCTGTTACCGGCCTTGACATTACGATTCCTATCACAGCTCAGGGACGTCTGTCAAGTGTATCTCAATTTGAAGAGATCGTACTGAGCACCAATGCCGACGGTTCACTGGTACGTATGCGTGACGTAGCCCGTGTTTCTCTCGAAGCACAGTCTTACAATACGGAAAGTGGTATCAATGCAGCAATGCTGCCGTACTGGGAATCTATATGCTTCCGGGCGCCAATGCAATGGAAGTAGCCGAAAGCGTAAAAAAGAGATGGCAGAGATTAGCAAGAACTTCCCTGAAGGACTGGAATATAACTTCCCGTTTGATATGACGAAGTACATCTCTGAATCTATCCACGAAGTATACAAGACTTTGTTTGAAGCGTTGTTCCTCGTTATTGTCGTTGTATTCCTTTCTTTGCAGAACTGGCGGGCTACTGTCATCCCGATCGTAGCAGTCCCCATCTCACTGATCGGAACCTTCGGATTCATGCTGATCTTCGGCTTCTCGCTCAACATTCTGACCCTGCTCGGTCTGGTATTGGCCATTGGTATTGTGGTCGACGACGCGATTGTCGTGGTTGAAAACGTAGAACGCATCATGGAAGAGGAGCATCTGCCTCCTTATGAAGCAACGAAAAAAGCAATGGACGGACTGGTGGGCGCCATCATTGCCACCTCTTTGGTACTGGCAGCCGTATTCGTACCTGTAAGTTTCCTTTCAGGTATCACCGGACAGCTGTATCGCCAGTTCAGTGTGACAATCGCTATTTCAGTATTGCTGTCTACGGTTGTTGCCCTAACCTTGAGCCCGTGATGTGTTCGCTCATTCTGAAACCGGCTGATCCTAACAAACCGAAGAACGCGTGTTCCGGGCTATCAACCGCTGGCTGGATGTGGGCAATCATCATTACATTGCAGAAATCCGCCGTGTCATCAGACACCCCAAACGCGTCATTTCATTCTTCGGTATTGTTCTGGTGTTTATTTTCACACTTTACCGACTGATCCCGACCAGCTTCCTCCCGACAGAAGACCAGGGATATTTCACAGTCGAGCTGGAACTTCCGGAAGGAACGACCCTGGAACGTACACGTATTGTGACCAACCGGGCCATCGATTTCCTGATGAAAGATCCTGCAGTGGAATATGTATTGAACGTTACGGGTAGCAGCCCTCGTATCGGTACGAGCCAGGCACGAAGCCAGCTGACCGTCATCCTGAAAGAATGGAAAGAACGTGACAACACGACGATCAATGAAATCATGGCCAATGTACAGGAAGAAATGAAAGAGTATCCGGAAAGCAAAGTCTATCTGTCTACTCCTCCCGTTATTCCGGGACTGGGTACATCAGGTGGTTTTGAAATGCAGCTGGAAGCTCGTGGTGATGCAACCTACGACGACCTGGTACGCGCTACGGACACTTTGATGTATTATGCCAAACAGCGGAAAGAAATCGCAGGACTGTCCTCATCCCTGCAGGCTGAAATCCCGCAACTGTATTTCGACGTAGACCGCGACAAGGTAAAACTGTCCGGTGTACCGATGGCGGATGTATTCTCAACAATGAAGGCCTATACCGGATCCGTATACGTGAACGACTTCAACCTGTTCAACCGTATCTACCGTGTATACATCCAGGCAGAAGCTCCTTATCGGGCTCACCGCGATAACATCGGACTGTTCTTCGTAAAAGGAAGTGACGGAAACATGATTCCGCTGACCTCACTGGGAACAACCGACTATACGACCGGACCGGGTAGCATCAAACGTTTCAATATGTTCAACACCTCTGTCATCAACGGAACAACGGCCAACGGAGCCAGCTCCGGACAGGCCATGGAAATACTGGAACAGATTGCACGTGAGAAACTGCCAGAGAATATCGGAGTAGAATGGAGCGGACTCTCCTATCAGGAAAAGCAGGCAGGCGGACAGACAGGTCTGATTCTGTCACTGGTGTTCCTCTTCGTGTTCCTCTTCCTGGCAGCCCTTTACGAAAGCTGGAGTATTCCGGTAGCCGTATTGATTTCACTTCCGGTAGCCGTACTCGGTGCCTATGCCGGCGTTGCAATCTGCGGTCTGGAAAACGATACCTACTTCCAGATTGGTCTGGTAATGCTGATCGGTCTGGCAGCCAAGAATGCCATCCTGATCGTAGAGTTCGCCAAAGACGAAGTGGATAAAGGACGCGATGTCGTAGAAGCCGCCCTGTATGCAGCTCAGTTGCGCTTCCGTCCCATCTTGATGACCTCACTGGCTTTCATCCTCGGTATGCTTCCGATGGTTATTGCTTCAGGACCGGGTTCCGCCAGCCGTCAGGCTATCGGTACCGGTGTATTCTTCGGAATGCTTGTTGCCGTTACAGTCGGCATCGTATTGGTTCCGTTCTTCTTTGTGATGATCTACAAGACAACCCACAAGTTAAAACAACTCAAGAAATAAAACCCTGTATCCGTATGAAACAGACTAAACAGCTACCTAAAATATTCCTTTTCCTGGCAACCAGCTTCCTCCTGGGAAGCTGCCAGCTGGGGAAACACTATACACGCCCTCAACTGCAACTGCCGGAAACCCTCGACAGCACCAGTGTGGACAGCACCTCCCTGGGTGACTATCCGTGGGAACAGCTCTATACAGACACTACACTTCAGGCCCTGATCCGCAAGGCCCTTACCTACAACAAGGACATGCTGATTGCCGCATCCCGGGTCAAGGAACTGGCAGCCATGAAGCGGATTGACTATGCCAAACTGTTTCCGGAAGTCAACCTGAAAGTCTACGGAGAACGGGAACGCGAAAACTATGGAGGAAACCATCCCACAAACAGCGATGAGTTCGACCTGAAAGTAGGAGTTTCCTGGGAACTTGACCTGTGGGGGAACCTCCGCTGGGCACGCGACAAAAGCCTTGCTCAGTTCATGGGGTCCATCGAAAACCAGCGTGCAGTCCGTATGACTCTGGTCAGCCAGGTTACCCAATCCTACTTCGAACTGGTAGCGCTCGACAACGAACTCTCCATTGTCCGCAAGACCGTAGAAGCACGACGTGAAGGTCTTCATCTGGCACGTATCCGCTATGAAGGCGGTCTTACCTCGGAAACAGCTTTCCGTCAGGCGCAGGTCGAGCTGGCACGTACCGCCACGCTGGTTCCGGATCTGGAACGAAAGATCTCCCTAAAAGAAAACGAACTGGCTTCCTCACCGGAGACTATCCGCGTCACATCAACCGTGCCGTACTGCCCGAAGAAGTCATGTTCCCCATAAGCCTGCCTGTCGGACTCCCTTCCAGTCTGCTGGAGCGCCGTCCGGACATACGTCAGGCTGAACAAGCCCTGATCGAAGCCAATGCGGCTGTTGGAATTGCCTACACCAATCTTTTCCCGCGCATTACCCTGACAGCAAGCTATGGTGCAGAAAGCAAATTGCTAAGCGATCTGCTGAAATCGCCTCATCATCTGATCGTGGGAAACCTGCTGCAACCGCTTTTCGCCATGGGAAAGAACCGTGCAATGCTGAAAGCCAAGAAGGCGGCCTACGAACAAGCAGCCTATGCTTATGAAAAAGCTGTCCTGAGTGCATTCAAGGATGCTTATAATGCCATTGTAGAATTCAACAAAATCAAGGAAATCTACGAAACCCGTCTGCGTCTGGAACAGTCGTCCAAAAGCGCCCTTGAACTGGCACAGCTGCAATACATGGAAGGAGTCATTGCTTACATGGACCTGCTCGATGCACAGCGTGGTTACCTTGAAGCACAGATCAGCCTGAGCAATGCCATCCGCGACAAGCAGATCACTCTCGTCAACCTGTACAAAGCATTGGGAGGAGGCTGGCAATAAGCCGCTCCTTCGCACCGGATAATGTCTGACCGGACAAATAAAAAGATAGCCGCCCAGGGAATTGGGCGGCTATCTTTTATAGAGATTCTTTTATCTGTAAATCTAATTCTTCCGGCTTATTTCAGCTCTTTGCATTTATAGCGGTCACCTGTGGCTTTCACCAGTTCCTTCAGGAATTCCTGCGTATAGCCCGGACGATCCAGAGGGGCAGTATTTCCGGTTACCGGACGAACCAGCTTTCCATTCTGAACCCGCTTCACGGCACCGTCATTGTAACGGACAACCAGAAACTCTCCCAGCTTCTTCCAGCTTTCCACCGCAGTCTGGGCAGTCATCGAAGTATAATCTGTCAGGAATGCCTTTGCTTTGGCCGGATCTTCCTGATACAGTTTCAAGGCTGTGCTTTCTACACCGCTCTGTGCGTTGGCATACATATCTTCCAGGCTGTTCTGTACCGTGCGCATATCGTCTATCATCAGGCTGTAACGCGGACGAATCATATCAGCCACCCAGTTATAGATCCAGAAAGCAGAGTTCCATGAGAATGTCACGCAGTCTCCTTCTCCTTGAGCATACGATGCCGGTACCTTGTCCGTATTGCAATAAACCGGAGTAAATACAGTCATATTCGCATCGTCCAGTCCGAACCACAGCACACCGCCGATGGCGTCAGGAAGGTTTGCACGCATCTGAGAAACGAAAACAAATGCACTCTGCTGCGTAGAAATCGGACGTTCGTTGAAGTACTCCTGTCCGTCCACCTTAAAGGTCAGCGGAGAAAGACGGTAAGGCATCTTGAACACTCCGGCACCCGGATCATTGGTAATGTCAAGCGGCGTACCTTCATAATGATCGCGCATGGCATGCTGGATGTCGCGTACAGACACCTTTGCATCCGGTTTCACATACAGCGGCATCGGCTCGCTGCTCTCTCCCTGAATATACGGCAGATAAGCCTGTCCGGTCGTCTTGCTGAACATGTTGTAGAAACTCCATACCCGGGCTTCGCAGGCACGCAGGCCGGAGAAATCCAGAGGACAATAAGCATCCGCAAAACTGAAATCCTTATTCAATCCGTCGAAATAACCTTTTTCACGTGCAAAGGAAATGACATCCGGAGAATACAGGCAATTTTCTTTGTCGTTCATGTCGAACTTATGGATACGGCTCTGGTTTGCATGAGCTGCAATGCAGTCATCCGGAATACGGACAGCTACCCACACTGCTCCTTTCACACCGGGACCCTTACCGATCATTTCCATGATCCAGGCTTCATTCGGATCGGCGATGGAGAACGATTCACCACTGCTGTAATAACCATACTCCTTCACGAGATCTGTCATCACCTTGATGGCTTCCTTCGCAGTACGCGAACGCTGCAAAGCTACATAGATCAGGCTTCCGTAGTCCATGATACCGGTAGTATCCACCAGCTCCGGACGACCTCCGAAAGTCGTTTCACCGATGGTCACCTGATATTCGTTCATGTTTCCGATCACATTATACGTCTGCTTGGCCTCTTTGATCTTGCCCAGATACTTGCCGCTGTCCCAGTCAAAAATGTCACGCATGGTTCCTGCCGGATGCGTAGCTGCCGGGAAATGGCAAAGGAAGCCGAACATACCGTACGAGTCTGCCGAATAAGACACGATCACAGACCCGTCGCCGAAGCCTTCTTGCCGACGATAAAGTTGGTACAGGCCCAACCGTTCACAAAGACGCTGTCAGCATCATGACAGCCAGGATTAGTTTTCTTCTCATATTTATCTTGATTTTAGATTAAATAATCAACTTAAAAGCGATACTCTTTACGCGTCACGTTACCGCACTCGTCGGTCACCGTCACTTCAGCCCGGTGAGGAACTCCCCGCTTCACCTTTTCAGGATCCTGAATCACCAGAATTCCTTTCTTCAGACCGAAAAGCACAAAATGTCCGTCGATATACACTTTATAACTGCGGATTCCCGTTTCACCGTCCTTCACCCGGAAACGAAGATTACGCGGATTGGCACGCCATGTTCCCTGTCCCAGCGGAGTAATCCGCGGACCGATGGTATCTACTGCCACCGTAAATGTTCCGAGTGTACGCACGCGGGTTCTGATCCATCCGTCCGCATACTCTCCTCCTACCGAAGCCTGCCATTTGCCGACCTTCTGCATGATGTAATACTTGGTGGTGTCTGCCAGCGGCTTGTGACGCAGGCCGATGGCCAGCGGACAATAACTGTGAAGCGGTGTATCTCCGGCATCCAGCACATAATCGAACGAGATTCCGGCACTGTCTCCCTTCACTTCGGTATTCAGTTCCGCATTCTCATACACATAGCCCCTCGGAACCACCAGTTCCATGCCCGGCTCATGAATCACATTCGTGCGGTCCCAGTATAAAATATGGTTTGATTCCGGCACATATTCCGGTACAGGCTGTTTCCGTCCCCGTACCGTAAAGCGATACGTCCGCTTGTTTCCGAAGTTATCTTCCAGCACATAACGGAAACGATAATTGCGCTCCTCACTGATATTTACAATGCCTCCGTTCTCATCCGCATGCAGCAGACGAAGCCGGTTTCCGGGCAAAACACGCGAACGCATCACCAGCCGGCGTGTCTTTATCAGTTCCTCGTAGTCCGTAAATCCGTTGATCATCCGGTTCTCATCGGGAAGTACCCGGTCGGTCACACTGCGAAACACCTCGACCGAATCCACGTACAAAGTCACGGAATGCACTCCATAAAAGTTTGACGTTCCGTCCATATAATCCTTTGCACTGATTCCCGTATAAATCTCGCCCCATGCTTCAACCGGCTGCGACAGATTGCCCACAGCCACCAGCTTCTTGCGTGTACGGCCTTCCACCGCTCCTTTGCCGGCTACCGGATAAATACCCACCAGGCTGGCAACAGGTGCCTTGCTGTCCTTCAGCAAATGGCCGAAATAAGGCATCGGATCAATATATTCCTGGGTATCGGAATGACGCAGTTCCAGATGCAGATGCGGACCGGCCGATGCTCCTTCGTTTCCGCTCAGGGCAATCACGTCTCCCTTCTTCACCGGAAAACGTCCCTGCTCGGGAAACAGATTACAGACAAAAGTCTCGTTGGCATACTGATAAGTCGCGCACATAGCGTTCCACCTCGGGCGAGAATGCACGACGTGCCCATAGACAGACGTCAGCCCGTTGGGATGCGTAATGTAAATCGCCTGTCCGTAACCTCCGTGCAGCACGGCCACACGCGACACATATCCGTCGGCAATACAGTGAATCGGCTTACCCGTCACTCCCTGTGTCTTGATGTCCAGTCCGTTGTGAAAATGATTCGGACGAAGTTCACCGAAATTTGCACTCAGCAATATAGGAAAATCAAAAGGCGAGCGAAAAACGTTGCGCAACGTATCTCCCGCCTGTCCTGCCCATGTCATGCCGCAGACACCTCCCAGCACGACAAGCATCAAAGCTCTCCGCATCATGATTGCTTCTTATCTTCCTTGTCAGCCTCGTCCAGACCGTTCATCCCGTCTCTGAAACTCTTCACACCTTTGCCCAGACCTTTCATCAGTTCCGGGATCTTCTTTCCCCCGAAAAGCAGCAATGCCACCAGAAGAATCAGCAGCAGTTCCTGCGTTCCCACTCCTAAAATCAGAAATGTACACATATTCTTATTGTTTTTTCATTCGTTTGACGCTACAAATATATCCAATAAAATGAGGATATGCAAAAATGTCGAAACGTTTTAAGGCAAAGCCCGAAGCGTTTGCATCAAAAGCCCGAAACGTTTTTAAAAAAGCTGGCGGGCTTTTTGCCGTATGCAGCCGGAGCAGCAGACCATAGGAAAAACTGTGCGGAAAAAGAAGCCGGAACGGGCTTCCGGCCTTGGCGGTCTCAAACAAAAGACATATCTTTGGACCTGATAAAATCAACCGATGTATAACAATCAGAATTCAAACAATACAATGAAAAAACTCAGAATCGGAGTTTCTCTGACCAGCCTGCTGCTGAGTCTTTCTCTCCACGCTCAAAGTGAATATGTCAATCCGCTCATCGGAACACAGGGAATGGGCCATACATTTCCCGGCGCTGCGTGCCGTTCAGTATGATCCAGCTCAGCCCTGATACGGACACGCTGTCACACAACATCAACGGAGCATACGTTCCGGAAGTATATGCCTACTGTGCAGGATACCAGTATGACGACCTGACCATCGTGGGATTCAGTCACACACACCTCAACGGAACGGGACATTCGGATCTGGGAGACATCCTCATCATGCCTGCAACCGGCGAACTGAAACTGAATCCGGGACGTGCTTCACACCCGGACGAAGGTTACCGCTCCCGTTTCAGCCATCAGACAGAAAAGGCAGAACCGGGCTATTATGAAGTGGTGCTGGATGATTACCAGGTAAAGGCGCAGCTCACCGCCACACGCCATACGGGGATACATAAGTACACGTATCTCAACAAAGACCGGGACGGTAGAATCATCCTCGACCTGAATCACGGCATTTACAACTACGACGGGAAAACCCTGTGGGCTTCCATCCGTGTGGAAAACGATACACTGATCACCGGTTACCGGATTACCAACGGATGGGCACGTACCAATCAGGTCTATTTCGCCATGTCACTTTCCAAACCGATCCGGAAATACGGCTATAAAGACAAGGCACCCGTGACTTACAACGGCTTCTGGCGCCGGTTCAAACTGAACGAGAACTTTCCGGAAATGGCCGGACGAAGGTCGTAGCTACTTTGAGTTTGACACATCAGACGGCAATGAACTGGAGATCAAAGTCGGCCTGTCGGGTGTCAGCACGGAAGGAGCACTCCGGAACCTGCAGGAAGAAACCGGAGGAAAAGACTTCACGACACTGGCACAGGAAGCCCGGGATAGCTGGAACAAGGCACTGGGAAGCATCCGGATCGAAGGCAATGAGGATCAGAAAGCCATGTTCTATACCTCCTATTATCACACGATGATCAATCCGTCGGTATATACCGATGTGGACGGGAAGTACCGGGGACTCGACAACAACATCCATCAGGCAGAAGGATTTACCAACTACACGATCTTCTCGCTGTGGGATACCTACCGGGCCGAACACCCGCTGCTGGCGCTGATGAAACCGCAGGAAAACCGCGACATGGTGCAGTCCATGCTCCGCCATCAGCAGCAGAGCGTTCACGGCATGCTGCCAGTCTGGAGCCACATGGCCAACGAAAACTGGTGCATGAGCGGCTATCATTCGGTGTCAGTCGTGCTGGATGCCATTGCCAAAGGAGCTGACATCAACCCGCAGGAAGCACTGAAAGCCATGGTACGCACCTCTCAGGTTCCCTATTACGAAGGACTGGCTTCGTATCAGAAACTGGGCTATGTGCCTCTGGAAGAATCAGCTACGGCCGCATCCACTACGCTGGAATATGCTTACGACGACTGGTGCATCTATGAAATGGCACGGAGAAGCGGAGACACGGAACTTGCAGAGACATACCGCAAACGCGCATTGAACTACCGCCATATTTTCGACCGGGAAACAGGATTTGCCCGTCCCCGCTATGCCGACGGAAGATTCAAGACCAATTTTGATCCGCTCCAGACACACGGAGAAGGATTTATCGAAGGAAACTCCTGGAACTTTTCGTTCCATGCTCCGCACGATGTCAACGGACTGATCTCCCTGATGGGCGGCGACCGTCAGTTCATCAAGCGGCTGGACGACCTCTTCTCCATGGATCTGCCGGCCCAGTATTATGAGAAAAGCGAAGACATTACCCGCGACTGTCTGCTGGGCGGTTACGTACACGGAAATGAACCCAGCCACCATGTTCCCTACCTGTATGCCTGGACTTCAGAGCCTGGAAAACACAGTATTGGGTACGGGAAATCATGAACCGCATGTATCGAAATCACCTGAACGGACTGAGCGGAAACGATGACTGCGGACAGATGTCGGCCTGGTATATCTTCACGTCGCTGGGATTCTATCCGGTTTGCCCGGGAAGTAACCAGTATGTACTGGGAGCGCCCTATCTGCCAGCCAGGAATTACAGCTTCCCAACGGAAAGACGTTCCGGATCAAAGCGCCGGGAGTCAGCGACAAGAAACGATATGTCAAGGAAGTTTATCTGAACGGACAGCGCTACGACAAGATGTATCTCACCCAGGAAGACCTGATGAAAGGTGGAGAAATCACATTCGTCATGAGCGCATCTCCCAACAAGTCACGGGGACTCAAGAAGGCCGACAAACCTTATTCGCTCACCGACGGGAAGTAGTTCCTGCAACGACCGCACGATACCTTCGCATTGACTGGTCAATGCAAAAAAATCGACCGCACGATTCGCCTCAATCGACCGCATAATCTGGCCGCAACGACCGCACGATTCAGACGCAACGAACTGCCCGCTTCGGTACAGGCGATGAACAATTCGCTGCAAAGATTTGGCAACTCCGGAAAATCGTCCTACCTTTGCAGCGACATAACGGAACTAGCGTTTTGTAATCCTCATCGGAGGGCCGGAAAAAGGCCGATAAGATGACTGGGTAAAACCAATCACCTTATCCGGCTTTCTTTTTATCAAAACAGACAAAACAAACAGAAAAATGAAAAAACTTGATTTGACACAGGGAAATGTACCCGGCGTACTGTTTCAGTTCGCCCTCCCCTATCTGCTGGCCAATATGCTGCAAGCCCTTTACGGAGCGCAGACCTCTTCGTAGTGGGACAGTTTGACGACGCAGCAAGCGTGGCCG
>ENA-OQHA01000901-OQHA01000901.1-human-gut-metagenome-genome-assembly--contig:-NODE-901-length-12999-cov-2.153900_pt1 | contig 12999 bp, 10 predicted proteins | sample MGYA00242558_ERZ504707 | MGnify/ENA primary metagenome ERZ504707 (study PRJEB26092, sample SAMD00036197) | human gut metagenome | host: Homo sapiens | study: EMG produced TPA metagenomics assembly of... | reverse complement strand
CACAGTTCCTCCTGAACCACACGTACTCCCCGGCCTAATGCTTTCCTGACAGAAATACGACTTAGAGTACTTGACCGTGAAAAATCATGCTGCCGCGAAATTTCGATACAGGAATTATTACACAGACCGTTTTCCGGCGGCTCATGAACTCCTTGGATGAACTTATGACCACGACGGTAACTATCCGCTGAGCCGTCGTGACTCCATTTTCAGTTTCTGCCGCCGTACTCATATTTTATACAGCATGCAGAAAATAACTCCTATCCGGCAATGGGTAAGCTTCTACTTCGTGAACGTATCATGATCATCCATGATTTGGGACGAGGCTTTATCATCCTGCAAAAGGAAGATTTGAAACTTCTGGATGAATTAAGTCATTCCGATCTTCTGACAAACGAACAGAAAACAGGTCTGGAAACACTGAAAGAAGAGGTACGTCTAAACATTACAACAATGAATACCCTTATTCAGAAACTGGCAACCGATTTTCCGGGTGCATACCGCCATGCTCTCACGCACAAAGCTATCCGTATGCTATTAAGTAATGAGAAACGTACAATCCGGCAGATGCAGGGAGGTGGTGTCGTTTCTGAAAAAGATGCTGAGCCATTGCTGAACAACGTGGACGAACGCTCGGATAAAGTAAATTCCTTCAGCCATACAATTCCGGCTTCTATCCTCCGATGGATGTTTTTTCCAAAAAGAAAACATTTCTAAACAAAAAAATACCCGGCTGCCCGTTCTTTACAATGACGGGCAGTCGGGTCTCTATTTTCTCAATTCCCGCGATAAGTGGAATATCCATAAGGTGAAAGCGTAAGAGGCACATGATAATGAGGCGCATCTCCAACCTCAAATACAACTTCTACAAAAGGATAGAAGCTCTCCTGACCCAGTTGCTTAAAATAAGGAGCCACCTGGAAAGTCAGCTTGTATATGCCAGAAGAATCCTTTCCGTTATCAGGCAGAAAATCAGAGATCCGGCCATTGACATCTGTCTGTTTTTCATCTACAAACGTCCATACATTCTCTCCGTCCTTCCGAGACAGAACAACCTTCACTCCCGGTGCCGGCTCTCCCCTTGTGATATCTAAAATATGACTTGAAAGGCGATAGTTTTTTCCCTTCGCAGCCTGTTGCTGTACTGATTCTTCTACCACAAGAACGCGACTGTTCGGCAAATCTGGAATATAAATTTTTCCTTCACTGACTGATATATCTGCCGGACCAACGAGCGGTGTTTCCAAATCCAGTACGAGAGGAGTTGCCTGACCTGTTTGCAGGTCAATCCGGATTAACCCTGCCGGATTCCAGTTGGATACATAAAGCGCTTTGTGATCAGAGGAAAAGCGATACCGTCATATTGTCCCGATGTCTGAAATAGCTTCTCAGGACGAGGATGTTCCAAATCAGCAATGCGATAAACAACATGATGATCCCGCATATTTCCATCAGCCGGATATGAAGCGACATATAATACACCATTATCCAGCAACAATCCATTAGGTCCCGGAACTGTAACCCACTCCTGAGGAGTTCCCGGATTCATCGGATCGGATATGTCCAAGCGAAAAATCCGGTCTGTATTTGTTACCGAAGCATACAGACTGCCATTCCATTCTACCAGATCATTAACAAATAAATTTCCTTCCGGCAAAGAAATTGTCCGGGGACGGGCAGTTCTCTCTTTCAGTGAAAAAACAACAATCCGGTTCACATCACAGACATACAAATAACCATCCTTCACCAACATCCCCTTGGGAGCAGAAAGACTTCCATCCGCAGGTATCAATGTGCTTACTTTCCCATTTTTATACCAGTTGATATATCCCTTTCCCTCCGTGTTAAGAGGATCCAGCTGTCCACTACCAAAGTTAGCAACTAGAATTCCGCCGTCATAAGGATATGTACTTTCACAAAAGCGCAAATCCTGCCGGATTATTTCCGAAACTTTGAGGTTACTGTCTGCCCAAAGTGTCTGTGCCGACAATGTAAACGCAAGTCCAATAAAAGCCATCCATAAAGTTCTTTTCTTCATATCAGTATTCTTTCAGATTATACACTTATCCGGATCTCCAGACAATATTAGCCCGTCACCGTTTCTTTTCCGGACAAAAGTAGATGATTATGAAGAAGAAACTGATAGCAGGAAACGCTTTTTTCGATAGAATCTATTGGTTAAACCGATGGATCAACGAGACAGACGGAACGTTACCAGCACTGCCTTATGATCTGTAGGCCATACCCCCTGCGGCAACAGAAAACGATCTTTAGACTTTTCTTCTTCCCGCCGGCCACAAACAATACTTCCTTTCGGACCAAAAATTACAACATCTTCCACTTCCAGCTGTTGATTCGGATAGAAAAATACATAATCAATCCGGTCACGCTCGTCAGCTTTGGGTGCCCATGTCAGTTTCTCTACTGCAATCAACGGATTATCTGCCGGAAAAGTAAAGCCCGGATAATTCAATACATCAGGATAACGGACACGATAGGCATCAGCAAATCCGGCATTATCCAGCATCAAAGGTACCGTCCAGGGAACGATCAGTCCATGATGATCGTACAGATCCTTTGTTTCACGAATCCAGTCCAGATGAGACGGCTCGTTAAAGTCTCCCCCTAGAATCACTATTCTTCCCTTGTCAATGTCTTCACGCGCTTCAGCCAGAAACGAGCGGATTGCATCATCACGCAAAGAACGATCATTTACCTCCAGAACTTCACATACAGTCTGTGGTATAGGAATTTCTTTCCAGGTCGAACCATCATATCCGCGTACATTATAATAGGCATCATTCAGATAGTCCAGATGTGCTGTATAAACTGCGACCTCCTTTCCACCAAATGAAGTTACCATCTTATAGACAGAACCATGATCATCTTTAAGCGGAAAAACTGTAACCGAAATCAGTAATCGGATAACGGCTCAGCAAACCTGAATCATCACTGTAAAAAGAATAATAGGTCTGACCATGCTCTTTAAGCGAAGCAACAATACGGTCACAAAAACGAGTCTGATGGTAATTGCGTACCTCACTGAAGGTTACAAAATCCGGTTTCAGACGAACGATTTCATCCACAATGGCTTCATATCCCCCCGGAACAACGGTTCCCTCTTGCCAAATGTTCCACTGCAATACGGTGAAGCGATCATACGACCGCGCCTATACGAAAGCAAATGCCATCGTCACCAACAGGCTGAACAAGAATCTTTTCATAGTTGATAGTTTTAAAATATTAATCCCTGCAAAAATAAAAACATTCTGCCAGATATTTACATACGACATTCAAAACATCATTGTCTCTCTTTTTTTAAGTAACCAGATACTTTCAAAACAAATATCCCGTGAAAAGCTGCGAACAGCCTTCACGGGATATCTTCTATGCTGGTTTTCCTACAGAATCAAGGAAAGTCCGTCAAACCATTTATCGGTTCAGCAACTGTTCTACAGCAGCTCCCCCTTGTTTTCTGACTTGTTATCCTTAGTCATATCAAAAGTGCATCCAGTTCATATGCACCGAGAGTAGTCTGCGGCTGGAAATCGGATGAAGTCACATAGTTCATCACCGAACGGAGCAACTGGCAAGATGCCGGACGTTTTTCCAGTTCTTTCGCAATGTCAAGATTCAGTACAAACAGGCTGCCTGTACCCACCTTTGCTTCGAATGCAATTCCCAGCTTGCGGTTTTCTTCATATGTATCAACGCTCTGGATCACAGGTATCAATGTTCGCATATCTGTCAAATCAACTGCACGTGCATTGTTCAGGATATCCCACCACTGCCAATCTGCATAATATGATGTCGGGAAGTCACGGAATGCAGGATGTTCATTACTGATCAGTGTACCCACGATCATCGGATCCCAATTAAACATGATCGGATTCCAGAAATGACTAGCAAAATGCGTCTTGCGGCCCTTTACTTTCTTTACATCAGGAACCAAGAGTACCCGTTCATCCTGTGCCAGCAATTTGCGTGCCTGTTCCCAGGTGGTAGCCCAACGACATTCCGAAGCACCGGAACCTGCACCAAACAGTTCTCCATTCTCAGGCAAAGCCACCGGACGGTTATCCGGATATACCCAAATATCCCACTCATTGTGTACATCTCCCAAAGAAGCATGCAAGGTATATTTACCTGTCTGAGAAATCTTATCCAGTGATACACGAACTACGCCGACTGAATCAACGCCACCACGAGCTATATTGCCATGTGACAAGCGTCCGGATTCAATTCGCTTTCCGTCTTCGTCAGCCAGCCACCATTCAATACTTCCGCGACGAATATCTGTCGGACCAAACTGATAAACATCCATTCGTGCTGCAAGTGTTTCAGAAGGAGAGAAAATTCGCTTAGGCAATCGTGCCAATATTACTACCGGACCACATGACTCACGATATTTCTCAGGTGTCACAAGTCCTTTACTTTCCCAAAAGGCATCAAGAATACCGACAAACGCACTTCCCTGTCCCGGAAAATCTGACAGTCCCAACAGCTGGAAACCGCCAGAGTTAGACGTACGCATCAAAGCTTCGTTGACTTCCTTATACTGCAAAACAGTATGTGCTCCCGTAGCACGGAAGAAATCGTGTGCCTGCTCCAGCATTCCATTGCGTGTCAGCCGTTCGCGGAAGACAGCAAAATTACGCGGTTCAAGAACTCCAGTATACTTTTCTATTTCACGGAAATCAGGATACATGCAACGCTGCCCTGTTTCATGTGCAATGACCGGAACATCAATATCAGATTCCTTGCTTCGATCCCAGTCTGTTGAAGGTTTACCTTCGTAAACAGTGATCCAGCCTTTGTCTGTTACATGTGACACATAGAACTGATCGGAAGCAACATGTGTACGTGCTGTTGAAGCCGAATACAACCGGCGGTTATCATAAGCCTGTCCTTTTTTCACCAAATCCTCGAGTACAGCAAAATCTCCTTCATTTTCATTACCGTTACAGTACAGGATAAATGACGGATGATTTCCATATTCATCCAGAATCGCATACATTTCTTTCTCAAAGAAATCACGGCGCTGCGGATAACGGCCCACATCTTTAATCCACATGGGAAGTTCTACCTGCAGATACAATCCCAGACTATCTGCTGCTTCGAAAGCTGCCCGCGGCGGACACCAGGAATGGAAACGTACATGATTCATTCCATAACTCTTCACTGTACTCATAATACGTGCCCAGTCACTTGTTGAAGTAGAAGGATAACCTGTAATCGGGAAAACAGCACAGTCAAGCACACCGCGCAAATGCACATTATGTCCATTGATACGAATGTGATGCTTGCCCTGTTCCACCTTACGCATACCAAATACTGAAGAACAAGTATCAGCTCCCAGTTCTGACTTTAATACAGCCGTCAGCCGGTACAGAGCCGGATCAAACTCATCCCAAAGACGGACATTCTTGCCTAACTCTACATCATGGCTGATTTCAGAACCACCGGCAGGCAGTTCTACAGGAACTGTTACTGAATTCACAGGTTTGCCATCCTTTCCTGTCACCTGTAAAGCCAGTTCTCCTTTTGCAGCTTCCTTACCGGCACCCAGATGCAGGCGTACATGGATTTTCCGGTTATCTACATCCGGATCAATCCGCATCTGCTTAATGTTAAGAGCTGGACGAGCTCCAATTCAATTCGTCCCACAATACCATTCCAATTGGTCTGTGTATATTCCGTAGTGCCATGTGCCCACTGGTCCATCGGATACTTCAGACGGTTATCCACACAAATAGTCAGTGTATGTACTCCCGGAGTCATCAACGATGTGAGTGAAAAACGATTCGGCACAGACAAGCGTTCGTCAGCTCCAGCCTGTTCGCCATCTACATATACCGTTGTTGCCCAATGACAACGTTCCAGTGTCAATACAATATCCTTTCCGCTCCAGGAAGAAGGAATAACAACTTCACGCTGATACCAGGCCATACCGCAATATTCAAACCGGCGGCTCAGACGATCCACATAGGAAGCCTCGTTACGCACTCCCAAGCCTGCCTGATCTGTTGAACCCGGCAAAGCAATACTTCCTCCCAGACGGCTCAAATACAATTCCGATCCAGCGTCATACCGAATCCCATCGGATCAAACTGGAAACGCCACAAGCCGGACAAATCCATCGTCTGGGCACGCAGACCCGCGACGACAAACAAAACAGCAAATAATAAAAATGTTTTCTTCATATTACTTTTGATTATTCATTATTGATTCTACAACTTTAAGATCCAGTTCACGGGATGGCTGAAAGCGTTCCGAAGCCATATAGTCCATCAAACTTCTGCGGAACTGTGCGGCTGCCGGACGTGAAGGCAGATCATGCTGCAAATCCGCACTGCACACCATCAACTTACCGCCGCCGACACGTGCTTCGAAAAGTACCCCCAGCTTACGGGCAGTAAACCAGTCATCTATCAGATGAACAACCGGATAGAAATCTTTCGGAAAGGCATTCATGTTCATTGCCCTGCAGCGGCTTACCAGTTCCCACCATTGTACGTCACTCACTCCATCATTCGGGAAAGAAGCCAATGCGGATGATCTGCACGACAATACACTCCCAGTGTATGCGGAGCCTGTCCCCGTGTCCATGCCGTATTCCAGAAAATAGATGAAAAACCGACAGCAACCTCATCCTTTACGGACTGTAAAGCATCATACGATAGCCACAATACGGATTTTCCCCGGCTAAGTTCTTCGCATGCACGGCTGTCCAGTTTTTCTGTAATATATATTTCTGAATTTTCATTCCGTTCTTCAACCGGATAGACAAAGACATTCCAGCTGTTACAACTGCCGAAACCTTTTATACCTGCCGAAACGACCAGTTTGGAAGCCTCTTTTATTTCTGACAAATCAAGTGAAATCTCTCCTATCTGAACAGCATTTCCCAAGGGGACAGAAACTGAAAGCGATTCCTGTTTCAACAGTTTTCCGTCAGCAGTAGCCACTTTCCATTCCAGTTCAGCCTGCTGAATCGGCTCTGTTCCGAAATGAGCAATTTCCAGCGGAGCCTTCAAGGTTTCTTTGTTCGTCCAGACCATCTTCGGGAAGCGGATCAGCGGGACCGTCTGACTGCAGAATGAACTGAACTCCTTACCATCCACATATCCTTTTTCCTCCCAGAAAGGATCCAATACGCCAACCAGAGCCGTACCTGTCCGGGAAAATCATTCAGGCCGAGCAGTTGGAATCCGGCCATTCCCGGCGTACGCAAGGAAGCCTCGATATCCATTTTGTAACAAAGAGTCTGCAGACGTCCTGAAGCATAGAGAAAACTATCAGCCAGATGTTCCATTCCGTTCTTGCGTAAAGAAGCCTCAAAAATATCAAAGTTACCAGCTTTCAATACTCCCGTATATTTCTCACGTTCTTTCAGGCGGGGATAAACACACCACTGGCCGATTTCATGACTAACCGTAGGCATATCCTTTCGAATAATCTCACGCCAGTCATAATCAGTTCGAGGAGCTTCACGGTTGATCACACTGTTCAGTCCGGCTCCCCACACCTGAATACGCGGTTCCATTGTACTCCAGAAATCAGCTTCCGGCACATAAGGCCATCCCGCTGCACTCGTATACACCCGACGTCCGTCAGTCTGTTTCCAATAGTTCACCAGCTTTCCCAGATAATCAGCCTGGCGGTTTCCCGACGGTTCATTGCCATAAGCCATCAGACAGAAAGAAGGGTGATTGCCATACTCTTTCAGAATGCGATCTCCTTCCTGACGGATCCATTCATCCTGCGGCAAGCCACTTCCGACCTCTGCCCAGGCACCACATTCCACCTGCAAATATAATCCCATACTGTCTGCCACGGAAAAAGCAGCTTCCGGCGGACACCACGAATGGAAGCGTACATGGTTCAATCCATATTCCTTACATTTGCCATAAATCTTTTTCCAGTAATCCTTGTCCATGGCCGGATAGCCTGTCAAAGGAAAGACACAACATTCCAGTGTACCCCGCAGAAATACCGGACGACCATTTATTTCAAATCGTGTACCCTGAGCACGAAAATCACGGAATCCGAAAGAAACGATCTGTTCATCTGCTCCTTGCGGAGTATTCAGAGTTACTCGCATGCGATAAAGATCCGGAGTTTCTGCTGACCAGAGACGAACCTGATCTCCGAGATCGACCTCAGCTTTCAGTTCCTGATTTCCCTTTTCTGCAGTCAGGCGTACCGCTTTTCCTACCGGAGTTCCATCAGAATTTTCAGCCTGCAACAACAATTCTCCATCCGCACTATCCGTTTTTCCTGCCAGGCAGACTCTGACGAGCACCTTCTTCTGACCAGCATCAGGATCAAGCCGCACATGATCAATATACAAAGTGGGACGTACCCGGAGAGACAGGTCGCCTATTACTCCATTCCAGTTGGTTTGAGTATGGTCTGAAACACTATGGGCATTCATACCGACATCCACTTTCATCCGATTATCTACCGCAATGTAAGTATGTGCTCTCCGGCCGAAAGTCCATCCAGTATGTAACGATGCGGCACAGCCAGTGATGTACATTCTCCTGCCTGCCGGCCATCAACAAACAACATGGTTTCCCAATGAGCCCGCTCCAGGTTCAGCTCTATTGAACGGCCTTCCCATTCCGAAGGGACATTTATTTTTTTCTGATACCAGGCCACTCCGACATAATGTTTGTCAGGAGTCAGCCAGAAAGGAACTTTTACCTGTCCATCCTGCCGGTAAGGTTCATATTCGGGAGCGTAATACCAGGCACTGTCAACAATCTGTCCGGTCCACCGGGTTGTTACACTGACATCTTCGCCCTTTCCTTGCTCCTGTAACGAACCGGGTAACTGCACGATCTCATCCAGAATCTTTTCCTGCCATTTTTCCTGTAATCCAACATCTTGCGGATCAAGTGCAAAATTCCATTCTCCAGCCAGCGAAAGCCGATTTACATCTTGCCGGCAAGAAACCAGTATCATCAAGAATACTGCCAGACAAGCAAAGCAACGAATCCTCATAAACGCTTACCTCCAATTAATGATTTACCAAAATGAAAAACTTTCCACTCACATGTCTTTACGACTTTGCGAAGTTCTATATATCCAATATTCAGACTTAAGATCCTCACTATGCAAAGTAACGACTTTTATACCAATACCAAAATAGACTATTAGAAGAAAAATATGGATTATATTATGCAAAGGGAAAGGCCTCGAAGTCTTTTAAAAACGTTTCGGCATATAAAAAAAAACGTTTCGGCGTTTTCCCCTACACGCCGAAACGTTTTTTCAACAGACCTGAAACATAATTCCAGATCTGTTGCTCACCTTAACTTTTTTAATATTTATAAGAGACAACTTCCCCCGGTTTTGTATTCACCTCCAAAACCTCTCCTGTATCAGGAGAAAGGAAATGCAGAGTTCCTCCCTTTTCTGAAACAATCTTTACCTGGACAACCTTGCCGCCCTTGCGTTCAGCTGATACAAGAAATCCGCCTCTTGCGCGAAGGTCAGTGAAAGCAACATCTTTCCATTCTTCCGGGATAGCAGGGAATACCCGAACCACTCCCGTATGACTCTGCAACAACATTTCCTGCACGGCTGCAGCAAAGGCAAAGTTTCCTTCCAATGTAAACGGACGATACGTAAACAATGATTTACCGGTACCAGACTGGTCTCCATTGGCATGGAAAAGATTTTTCAGACAGAAGCAAGATGCAAAGACACGCAAGGCCTCAGCAGCTTCTTCTCCCTTGAAAGCACGTGCCAGCATATTGGCATACCATGCGTAAGTATATCCGGTCCAGTAGTCAGGACCATAGTCTTTCATCTTCTTCAATGTCGCCAAAATAATCTGCTGATCCTTTTCGCCATTGCTCCAGTCAATCAAGCCTAAAGGATGAATGGCCAGTGCATGTGAGAAATGACGATGCGATTCATTATACGGATGTCCTTTGGCAAATGTCAGAGCCCCTTCCTTATCCAGATCGAAGCCGGAAGCTGAGACTCAAGCTGAGCCCAGTGTGCAGCCTCTTCACCCAGTTTCAGCGATGTAGCCATTTCTGAAGCGGCACGGAACAAGAAGCGCATCAGAGAAAGATCATAGTTAGTCATGTCTTTAAACCAGGCATTCAGAGAATTATCATAAATCTCCGGACTGGAGCTAAACTCCAGTCTGCGGACTCCAGCCTGATCAACAAAGGAAATCTGCTCAAGATAAACAGCTACATCACGAACAAACGGATATGCTTTCTCACGCAAGAAATCTTCATCGGCCGAATATTGCCAGTGCAAATAAAAATGCTGTGCCAGCCATGCACCAATGGTCTGCGACATGGAATACTGAATCCATCCTCCCATCGGCTCGCCCGTCAGCGTACACACTCCGGGAACATTCATTCCTTCCGTTTCGAAATATTGACGGGTATACTGTTTATAAACATCACGCTGATTCCACAACGTATTCAAATATCCCAGCCTTCCGACAAATGATTACCTGTATACACGGGCCAGTAACTTAACTGCGTATTCAGATCATGATGATAATCTCCCTTCCAGGGCGGAAGTTTTCCGTTATCCGCAGTCCATACAGCCTGCAAAGAAATAGGATATGAATTTTCACGGGAAGCAGAACCCAGTTTGTACATTTCATTATCATACTGTTTCTGCAACAATGAATCCGGCAAACTGACAGAAGACTGCTTCCAGAAAGTATCCCAATAAGCAGTATGGTCTTCATAATCATTTGCAACTCCTCTTTTCATAGCTTCCTCAACTTCTTCTTCAGCCTTCTCAGGACACAAAGAAGTTGTCACACTCCATGTTCCATATAATTTCTTTCCCGACTTCATCCAAGAGACCGCCACCTTCATAATAAAAATCCCCAAAACCTTTCCTGATGATAAACGATCTTATTTCCATCCCGTATCACTTTCCCCTGTGAATACCCTAAACGTTTCAGGTCGAGACCTTCTACCGGACCACCTCCTGAATCACCCGACAAAGTATCGGCGTATGTCGGAGCGATGATATCCGGAATAAGATTTTCGTCCAACTGATCAAAAACGAACCATCCCACAGGCTCAGAGGCATGAACGAAAGTCTGCAAACGTGTTCCTTCCGGCCATTTCACTTCACACAAAGCATCATTCAAGTACAACCGGACAGAAGACGGATTTCCCAATTCCTTCAGTGAAAACTCCAGGGCTGCTCCCGGAATCTTTGCCGGTGCCGGTTCCATATCATACGGATGATCCAGTTTCTTCTGTACCGGCAAATAGTCTTTTGTACGGATATGTTCCTTCACCCAGGCAAAACGGAAATTGCTCCCGACAAACTGTCCGAAGGGCGCAAATCCCATAAGTCTATCCGATCCAAAGAAAGACGGAGCGCATCTCCTTTCTTCCAAACCAAAGCACCGATAGTTGCATTTCCCAAAGGAACTCCTTCGTCCCAGGTCTGAGCCAGAGAGTCAAAGACAGATCACTCTTCGAAGTCTTGGTCGGTAAATTCTCCAACCCAGACGTACAGGCCATCAGTCCTACCAATAATCCTGACAATAAAACACTTACTCGCATTTTCTCTCAATATTAGTTTTTCGTTTCATAAAGGTTTCTGATTCTTCGGAAGAATCGTTATGTACGATGCAAAATTAGCCAAGCCCCCAAAAACTATACATAGATGAAACCACGAATTACATGGATGATTATATGACATCAGATTTATGCTGTGCTATCTGTAAAATATTATAACCCTAAGTATTAATAAATTATATATGCATTCATAACAATTAAAAGATATCTTCCTGTCATTTCAGAACAAATTATCATTCTTTTTATTAACTTTGTAAATAACCTTATCAAAAACAAGAACGATGATCAAGAGAAAAGATGGATTTAGTGGAGAAAGGGCCTTAGTTGTCCCGCATTCTATCATCGAAGAAATGGAAAAACATCCCTTGATGGCACCATTGCACATCACGGACATAGGTTATTATCCCAAAGCGGAATACCACTACCGGGAGCGCAGGGAGCCGATAACCCAATACATCCTTATATACAACGTGGAAGGAAGAGGATGGTATCAACTTGACGGACAAAATATGAAGTAAAAGCAACCAATATTTTATCCTGCCGGCAGGCAAGCCGCATGCGTATGGAAGTTACGAAAATGAAGGATGGACCATCTACTGGATCCATTTCAAAGGATCCCTTGCCGAACATTATGCACAGGGAGCTTCCAAGCCTATTGATATTCTTCCGACAATCGACTCGCGAATCAATACACGTATGGATTTGTTTGAAGAAATCTACCACACGCTGGAAATGGGATATAGCAGAGAAAATCTGCTGTATGCATGCAGCTGCTTTGCACACTATTTGGGAACACTCAGATACCTGCAATCTTACCGGAATGCTTCATATAATGATTCCATTTCAAGCGATCCCATTATGATTACGGTACATTATATGAAAGAAAATATCGGGAAGAAAGTTACGCTACAGGAACTCGCTGACAATTTGGGTTACTCAGCCTCTCACTTTTCTGCCATCTTTACGCAAAGAATGGGGAATTCTCCTCTTAACTACTTTAACCAGCTGAAGATTCAGAAAGCATGTCAGTTACTCGACTTCACGGATATGAAAATCAATCAGGTCTGCTTCAAAGTCGGTATTGAAGACAACTTCTATTTCTCCAGACTCTTCCGCAAAATAATGGGCATGTCGCCACAAGCTTATAAACAAATGAAAAAGGATAATAAAACAAGCGTGTGAATCCATCACGGACTCACACGCTCCACCCATTTCATAAAGTTTTATATTAAAGATACCTGTCAGTTTCTTTTTATTCCTTTTCAGGAGAGAGAATTCAGACCAGTTCTTCAATCAAGGAACAAAAAGCTTGAATTCCCTGATGGTTTACATCTGCATTCTTCAGTTCTTCCAGCAAATGAAGTGATTTATCTTTCTGATTCAATCCCCAGTAGCCCAAAGCCATCATATATTTGCA
>ENA-OQHA01000900-OQHA01000900.1-human-gut-metagenome-genome-assembly--contig:-NODE-900-length-13013-cov-2.851777_pt1 | contig 13013 bp, 17 predicted proteins | sample MGYA00242558_ERZ504707 | MGnify/ENA primary metagenome ERZ504707 (study PRJEB26092, sample SAMD00036197) | human gut metagenome | host: Homo sapiens | study: EMG produced TPA metagenomics assembly of... | reverse complement strand
CCACGGAATGAACCTGAGCGCCAACGAACTAACTCTCTTGCCGCTGAACCCATGAGCAACATTTACGGTGCACTGTATTCCACCCTTGCCACCGACGACCCCAGCCAGCGCAAGAGCATGCGCTACATCGGCAGCAGCATCGGCCGCATTTTTTACCTGCTGGATAAGGCTGAGCGCTTTGAGATGGACAAGAGCAGCGGCCGCTACAACGTGTTCGTAGTCAACGACCTGCGGGGACAGGCTGCGGCGGTGGAGAATGCCCGCCGTCAGGCACTGGCTGCCGCCAACGATCTGATCCGCGTGTACAGTATGCTGGACATCAAATTGAACCGCGGCCTGCTGGATAACATCATGCTGCTTGGCCTGCACCATGCGGTGGATCCGCTGGAAGCCGGTGCTGAGCGCGAAAACTGGGAGATCCCATGAAGCAAAACCATCAAAAAAGCTGGGCCATGGCTTACTGCGGCATTGTGGCGGCGCTGTGCGTCGCACTGATGCTGCTGGGAGCTGTGATCCCCATTGCCATGTTCATTGCGCCTGCAGTGGCAGGCTTCCTTGTTGCCACGGTGTGCGTGGAGTGCGGGATGCAGCTGGCTTTGACGGCCTATGCGGCAGTCAGCCTGCTGGCACTGCTGTTCGTGCCGGATAAGGAAGTAGCGCTGATCTTTGTGTTTTTGCTGGGGTATTACCCGCTGGCAAAGCCGAAGTTTGAGCGCATCCGCCCTGCGGTTCTGCGCATTGTCTGCAAGCTGCTGCTGTGCAACGGCACGAGTGCTGGCCATGTACGCTGGTATTTCTGCTGGTGCCGGCAGGCAGCATTTCGCAGGAGCTGCGCACCACCGCGCTGGCTGTCTCGCTGGCAACGCTGGTCATGGGCAATGTTGCCTTTGTGCTGTACGACCGGGCAGTGCATAACATGCTCATGATGTACCGGCTGGTCTGGCGGCCGAAACTTCATAAAACTTTGGGCTGGCGCTGAGCCAGCCTTTGTGCTATAATGGGGCATCAGAAAGGGGAGAGCGCAGCACACAGGTAACGCAAAGCGCCGGGCCACGCGGGTGACAGCCGCGAGGGTGACGAGGAGAGGAATCATCGAAAGATTCGGCGGATGTTTCTCCGGCTGAGGGCTAGACCAGCCGCAGAGAAGGGCAAAAAACGGCAGCAATACCGCAACAGATCCCTTCAAAGAAAGCCATACAAGAACATAAACTGTACTAGGAAGCTGACTGGATATCACTGCGCCTTTTTGCGCGGGAACGGTCGGTATGGAGGTATTTTGTATGTGTGGCATTGTTGGTTATGTCGGTAAGCGCAGTGCGCAGGACGTGCTGCTGGATGGTCTGGAAAAGCTGGAGTATCGCGGGTACGACTCCGCCGGTGTGGCGCTTGCGCTGGACGGCGGCATCCGCGTGGTAAAAAGCAAAGGACGGCTCACCGCCCTGCGGGAAAAGCTGGCGGCGCAGCAGCTGGCACAAAGCTTCTGCGGCATCGGCCACACCCGCTGGGCTACCCATGGCGAGCCCAGCGATGTGAACAGCCACCCGCATTCGACCCCGCGTGTGAGCATTGTGCACAATGGCATCATTGAAAATTACGGCCTGCTCAAGGAGCGCTTGGCCGCAAAAGGCTATACCTTCCAGAGTGAGACGGACACCGAAGTGCTGGTAAGTTGATCGACAGCTGCTATACCGGTGACCCGCTGCGTGCACTGCAGCAGGCGCTTGCCAAGGTGCGCGGCAGCTATGCGCTGGCCGTGCTGTTCCGGGATTACCCGGACACCATTTTTGCAGTCAAGCGGGAAAGCCCGCTGATCGTCGGCTGGGGCGAGGGCGAAAACTTTGTGGCTTCGGATATTCCGGCACTGCTCAAGTATACCCGGAAATACAGCGTGCTGGAAGAAGGGATATGGCCGTCTGCACCACAGAGGGCATCCGCTTCTACAACGAATTTGGTGAGCCGGTGGAGCGCCAGCAACTGACGGCGGACTGGGATATGGAAGCTGCCGAAAAGGGCGGCTATCCCCACTTTATGCTCAAGGAGATCAACGAGCAGCCTGCGGCCATTATGGCCACGGTCAGCCCCCGTGTAGAGGACGGACTGCCGGTGCTGCGCATCCCGGAGCTGACCGATGAAGTGCTGCGCGGTATTGGCCGGGTGCATCTGGTGGGCTGCGGTACGGCTATGCATGCCGGTATGGTGGGCAAATCTGCCATCGAAACGCTGGCCCGTGTGCCCGCCGAGGTGGACATTGCCAGCGAGTTCCGTTACCGGGACCCCATTCTGGAAAAAACGATCTGGTCATCATCATCAGCCAGTCCGGCGAGACCAGCGACACGTTGGCAGCGCTCAAGCTGGCCAAGAGCCGCGGCGTGCCGGTGCTGGCCATCGTGAATGTGGTGGGCAGCTCCATTGCACGTGCCGCAGATTATGTAATGTATACCTACGCCGGGCCGGAGATCGCGGTAGCATCCACCAAGGCGTATATGGTGCAGATGTGCGTGCTGTATCTGTTTGCACTGCGGCTGGCCTACGCGCGCGGACGGCTGAGCGAGGCAGAGACCCGCCGCTATACGGCCCAGCTGCTGCGCGCACCGGAGGTCATCAAGCCGCGCCTTGCAGATTGTGAGCAGATCAAGTACCTTGCCAGCCGCTATGTGAACACCCAGAGCTGCTTCTTCATTGGGCGCGGGTTCGACTATGCGCTCTCGCTGGAGGGCAGCCTGAAACTCAAGGAGATCAGCTATGTGCACTCGGATGCCTATGCAGCCGGTGAACTGAAACATGGTACCATCAGCCTGATCACCGATGGTGTGCCGGTGATCGCACTGGCCACCCAGAAACAGGTGTACGAAAAGACCATTTCCAATGCCAAGGAGACCCGCAGCCGCGGCGCAAGGGTGCTGCTGTTTACCACAAAGGATGCTGTGGTGCCGGAAGGCGTGGCAGATGCCGTGATCCGGCTGGATGAGTATGAGGACATTCTGATGCCGCTGCAGCTCATTGTGCCGTTACAGCTGTTCGCCTATTATATGGCTGTTCTGCGCGGCTGTGACGTGGATAAGCCGCGTAATCTGGCCAAGAGCGTGACCGTGGAGTGACGGCACAAAACGCAGCCAGAAAGCCCTGCACGAAACAGAAATAACAAAACAGGACCCGTGCTGAATCACTGAAGTGCATTCTGTCAAGTAGACGAAAAAATAATATAAGGTTTTTGTTCGCCGTTTCCACAAAGAGACGGCGAATTTTTTGTGCAGCTCGGTTCATGGCACCGACATGAGCCTGCATCGACATCTGGATGAACAGACGGTGCTGGTAACGGCGGTTGTTGCAGCAGTCAATCGTGAAGAGTGATTGTTCTTTCTTGACATGAAAATACCCCCAGAGTACGCAGAGTTTTTGTCTCTGTCTACTCTAGGGGTAGCGTATCACATGGAATGCCGGGGCATTGTGATTTATAGATTATTTGTTTCGACAGGAGGTGCTTCCGATGCAGACGTTTCTACCGGAACATCGTCCTCCGGGTCACCGAAGCTGTCGTGGTAAGTCTGCAGCAGGTCGATCTCCTTGTTGTGCTTCAGGCCGTGGATGACCAGCTTTTTGATCACATCATAGATGACTGCAAACAGCGGCACACCCACGATCATGCCCACAAAACCCCACAGACCGCCGAACAGCAGGATGGCGAACAGTACCCAGAAACTGGAAAGACCGGTGGTGTTGCCCAGGATCTTGGGGCCGATCACGTTTCCGTCCAGCTGCTGCAGCACCAGAACGAACAGGACGAACACAGCGCCTTGATGGGTTCTGAATGAGGATCAGCAGGGTGGCGGGCACGGCACCGATGAACGGGCCGAAGAAGGGAATCACATTGGTCACGCCGATGATCACGGAAACCAGAAGGGCACTGGGAACTTGAAGATCAGGCAGCCGATATAGCACAGCACGCCGATGATGGCGGAATCCATGATCTTGCCGTTGATGAAGCCGCCGAACATCTTATCGGCATACTTCACTTCTTCCTTGATCAGCTCTGCCCAGCGGGGCTTGAAGATGCTGTAGAGCACCAGCTTGGCCTGCTGCACAAAGCGCTTGCGGCTGGCCAGCATATACACGGCCACGATGATGCCGATGATCAGGTTCTTGGCCATGGTCACTACGTTCAGCACACCCACCGCGGCACCGCTGACGATGTTCTGCATGGAGGGCAGGAGCCGGGTCTTGATCAGATCATCGATATTGGTGCTGATGGTGGCATAAGCAGAGTTGAGCATGTCCATGATCTGCTGGTTGTTCTCAATGAACTCCACATGATTCGCCCACTGCACGAACTTTGCGAGGTTGCGCTGCGCAGTGTAGTACAGGGTGGTCACGCTGGTAATGAGCTGCGGAATGATCATCATGCACAAAGCGTAGATGAGGAGCAGGCCGAACAGGATGGTCAGCGTAACGGACAGCACATTGACCAGACCATGCATCTTTTCCGGGATGAACCGGCGCAGAAAGCTCTCGATGGTGTTGCACACAGGCTTGAGCAGGTAGGCGATGACGGCACCGTAGATGAACGCATCAGAATGCCGGTCAGCGTGGAGATGGCATCACCAAAACCATCGAAGCGGTAGATCAGGAAAAAGAAGATGATGCTCAGGGAGATCGCTCCAAATCCTGCCAACATCCCGTAGAGATAGGGCTTGATGTGCGGCTTTTTGTCCATCATGATAGACTCCATTTCAGCCGCGGACAGCAGGAATCTCCGCGGCACTTATCAGATTTTGTTGCTCCTGCGCCAGATGTGCATTTTTTCGGCTTCCTTGATCAGGTCTTCACGGAAGTCGGGATGTGCTACGCTGATCAGAGCTTCAGCCTTTTCCCAGGTGGTCAGGCCCTTCAGGTTCACGCAGCCGTACTCGGTGCACAGGTAGTGGATGTTGGCACGGGTATCGGTGACGATGCTGCCGTTTTCCAGAGTGGGACGGATGCGGCTCTCCAGCTGGCCGGTCTTCTTATTAAAGAAGGTAGAGGACAGGCAGATAAAGCTCTTGCCGCCCTTGGAAAGGTATGCGCCCAGAACGAAGTCCAGCTGACCGCCGGCACCGGAGATGTGCTTGAGCCTGCAGTCTCGGCGTTCACCTGACCGAACAGGTCGATGTCCACAGCGTTGTTGATGGAAATAAAGTTATCCAGTGCGGAGATGCTGCGGATATCGTTGGTGTAGTCCACGGGTGCAGACATGCACTCCGGGTTATCGTTCAGGTAATCGTACATTTTCTGGGTGCCGGCACCGAAGGCGTAGACCTGACGGCCCTTGTCCAGCTGCTTGCATGCACCGGTGATCTTGCCGGCCTTGGCGATATCCACAAAGGCATCCACATACATTTCGGTGTGCACGCCCAGATCCTTCAAATCGCTCTGTGCGATCAGGCTGCCGATGGCATTGGGCATACCGCCGATGCCCAGCTGCAGGCAAGCACCGTTGGGGATCTGCGGAACGATCAGGTTGGCAACCTTCAGATCCACTTCGGTAGCAGCACCGGGAGCGGCATCTGCCGATGGGCGGGTTCTCGCCTTCCACGATGCCGGTGACCTGAGAAATGTGGATGCAGTTCTCCATGCCGCCAAGGCAGCGGGGCATGTTCTTGTTGACCTCAACGATGATCTTCTTGGCTTTTTCGCACACAGCACCCAGATGAGATGCACTGGGGCCGAAGTTGAAGTAGCCGTGCTCGTCCATGGGGGTCACCTGGAACACCGCCACATCCAGCGGATCCGGGCTTTCGCGGTAGTAGCGGGGCAGCTCGGAATAACGGATGGGGGAGTAGAAGGAGAAGCCCTGTGCAATGGCCTTGCGCTCAATGCCGCCCATATGCCAGCTGTTCCATGTCATGTGTGCAGCGGGATCGTCGATCTGGAAGATCGCGGGCACCCACATCAGGATGCCGCCGCGGAAGTTGACACCTTCCAGCTCAGGCAGACGCTTTGCGATCTCGGCATCCACCGCCACAGGGGTGTTCACAGCCCAGCCGTAATCCACCCAGTCACCGCTTTTGACCAGTGCGGCAGCCTGAGCGGCGGTCATTTTCTTCTGAGCATACAGTTCCGTAAAATCCATTATAAACCATCCTCTCCTATAATAACATAAAGGAATTGTAAATTTATCATTTACTCTTCCTGCACGGACAAATCTTTGCAGGATGTTTACCGCCTGTTGGCAATTTGAACACAGCTCTGACACAGGCGGATGATATCCTGATAACCAGCAGAATGCAGCTGTCGGACAGGGCAGCAGATCTGCACAACTTAGTTATAACATTAACAATGTGTAGAATCAATAGTTTATCGAGAAAATTTTGACCGACTGGCAATATGGACAAAATTCGAGGAGTTTTTGGACGATTGTTTGGTACTGGAAAACCAAAATCTTTGCAAAAGGACTTGATAAAATTTTGACGATATGGTTTACTTATAGCGTAGCAGGCAGCTGCGATGCAGCACGACATTGATTGTTTAAATTTTAACGATAAAACGTACAGCTTGCACAAAAATCTTGCACCCAAGACTGGAAAGTGCTATCATGGCAGAACCAAAACGCGCTTTTCACAGCGCTCAAGGAGGACACCAGACGATGGCAACAGCAGTTTATCCCGGTTCGTTCGATCCGGTCACAAAAGGGCATCTTGATATCATCAAGCGCGCAGCAAAGATCAACGATCATCTGATCGTGGCGGTGCTCAACAACAGCGCAAAGAATCCGCTCTTCACCGTGGAGGAGCGCGTAGAGCTGCTCAAGGAGTGCTGCAAAGGCATCCAGAATGTTTCGGTGGAGAGCTTCGACGGCCTGACCGTGGAGTTCGCCAAGAAACGGCACGCTTCGGTGATGGTGCGGGGCCTGCGGGCGGTGACGGATTTTGAAAACGAGATCCAGCTTGCGCAGACCAATCACGCACTGATGCCCGGCATCGAGACCATGTTTCTGGCAACGAGCATCAAGTGAGCTACCTTTCTTCCACCATTGTAAAAGAGGCAGCTTACTACGGCAGCGACATCGGTAAGTTCGTCACACCCAATGTGGAAAAGGCGGTCAACGAAAAGTATGCGCTGATCCGGCAGAAAAAAGACCCCGAGACCTAATTTGTAAAAGCGCTTACGGGCGTTTTGATAAAAATGGCTTACGAAAAGTAACACATACACAATTCAGGAGGCTATTCACATGAAAAAGATCGTTATCGCATCTGCATGCCGTACCGCTATTGGCAAGTTCGGCGGCACTCTGGCAAACGTTCCCGCAGTTGAGCTGGCTCCATCGTCATCAAGGAAGCTCTGAACCGTGCAAACGTCGCTCCCGAGCAGGTCGATCATGTCTACATGGGCTGCGTCATTCAGGCCGGTCTGGGCCAGAACGTTGCTCGTCAGGCTGCTCTGAAGGCTGGCCTGCCCATCGAGACCCCGGCTGTCACCGTCAACGTGGTGTGCGGCTCCGGTCTGAACTGCGTCAACATGGCTGCTCAGATGATCGAGGCTGGCGATGCTGACATCGTGGTCGCAGGCGGCATGGAGAACATGGACATGGCTCCCTTCGCACTGCAGAAGGCTCGTTACGGCTACCGCATGGGCGCACCCATGGGCAAGAGCGAGATCGTGGATACCATGGTCAACGATGCTCTGTGGGATGCCTGCGGCTTCAACAAGCACATGGGCATGACCGCTGAGAACGTCTGCACCAACGAGACCTATCAGAAGAAGTACGGCTACAGCCCCATCACCCGTGAGATGCTGGACGAGTTCTCATACAACAGCCAGCTGAAGGCTGACAAGGCCATCAAGGACGGCGCTTTCAAGGACGAGATCGTTCCCGTTGTGATCAAGGGCAAGAAGGGCGACACCGTGTTCGATACTGATGAAGGCCCCCGTCTGAGCGCTCCTGAAGTGCTGGCAAAGCTGAAGCCCGCTTTCACCAAGGACGGCATCGTGACCGCCGGCAACTCTTCCGCCATCAATGACGGCGCTGCTGCTCTGGTCATCATGAGCGAGGAGAAGGCTAAGGAGCTGGGCGTGAAGCCTCTGGTACCTGGGTCGCAGGTGCTCTGGCAGGCGTCGAGCTGAGGTCATGGGTCTTGGCCCCATCGCTGCTACCAAGAAGGTCATGGCTAAGACCGGCCTGACCGTTGCTGATATGGACCTGGTCGAGGCCAACGAGGCATTCGCAGCACAGTCCATCGCAGTCGGCGAGGCTCTGGGCTTCGATAAGGACAAGTTGAACGTCAACGGCGGCGCAATCGCTCTGGGCCACCCGGTCGGCGCTTCCGGTGCTCGTATCCTCGTCACCCTGCTGTACGCTATGAAGCATCGTGGTGCTCACAAAGGTCTGGCTACCCTGTGTATCGGCGGCGGCATGGGCTGCGCAACCATCGTCGAGATGGACTGATTTCCCTTTGAAGGGTCACTCCGGATATTGATACAGCCCGGACAGTGGGCGAGACCGGAGACTTGCCCCTTGTCCGGGGCTGTTTTGAATAAGATATAACCTGAATGGAGGTTTCACAATGGCATTTGTAAAAACCGAGGTGCAGGGCGCAGTCGAGATCATCACCATCGACCGCCCGAAGGCACTGAACGCCCTGAACCCCGAAGTCCTGGCAGACCTGAAGGCTGCTTTTGAGGCAGTTGACCAGTCCGCCATCCGCTGCATCGTCCTGACCGGCGAAGGCGACAAGAGCTTCGTGGCAGGCGCTGACATCGGCTCCATGAGCACCATGACCAAGGCCGAGGGCGAGGCTTTCGGCAAACTGGGCAATGATGTGTTCCTGATGATCGAGAGCTTCCCCATCCCCGTCATCGCAGCCGTCAACGGCTTTGCACTGGGCGGCGGCAATGAGCTGGCTATGAGCTGCGACATCCGCATCTGCTCCGACAACGCTGTGTTTGGTCAGCCGGAAGTCGGTCTGGGCATCACCCCGGCTTCGGCGGTACCCAGCGTCTGGCACGTCTGGTTGGCATGGGCATGGCAAAGCAGCTGGTCTACTCTGCACTGAACATCAAGGCTGACGAGGCTTATCGCATTGGCCTGGTCAACGCAGTGTATCCGCAGGCTGAGCTGATGGAGAATGTCCTGAAGCTGGCCAACAAGATCGCCAAGAACGCTCCCATCGCCGTGCGCAACTGCAAGAAGGCTATCAACGATGGCATCAGCCTCCCCATCGAGAAGGCTGTCGAAGTCGAAGAGAAGCTGTTCGGCGACTGCTTCGAGACTCATGACCAGAAGGAAGGCATGGCCTGCTTCCTGAGCCGTGAAAAGCCGAAGCCCAAGGCAGTGTTCACCAACAACTAAAGGGTAAGCGACAGCCTCGGGCAGGCCATGCCGTCAAGAAGGGGCCCCCCGCAAAAGCTTGCGAAGCAAGATTTTGTGGGGAGAAGGAGGTACTACGGAACAGAGTGAGCAACAGCAGCAATGCTGCTGCGAACGAAGTGGAGTCAGTACCGACGCGGCCTGCTTCCTGAGCCGTGAAAAGCCGAAGCCCAAGGCTGTCTTTACCAACAACTAAACCATAACGCCTCTGCAACGCCTCCCCGGAAAGGGGAGGCACGGAGAGGCACTACATTCAGAAGATATAATAAAGGAGAGATTTCCCATGAAGATCGGTGTTATCGGTGCTGGCACTATGGGCCAGGGCATCGCAAAGGCATTTGCTCAGGTCGAGGGCAACACGGTTGCTCTGTGTGACATCAAGCAGGAGTGGGCCGAGAATGGTCTGGCAAAGATCAAGAAGGGCTATGAAAAGTTGGTCGCTAAGGGCAAGATGACTCAGGAAAAGGCTGACGCTATCGTCGCTGCTATCACCCCGGGCCTGAAGGAAGACCTGTGCGCTGACTGCGACCTCGTCGTTGAGGCTGCTTTCGAGGATATGAAGGTCAAGCAGACCACTTTCGGCGAGCTGGATAAGATCTGCAAGCCCGAGTGCATCTTCGCTTCCAACACCTCCTCTCTGTCCATCACCGAGATCGGCAAGGGCCTGACCCGTCCCCTGATCGGTATGCACTTCTTCAACCCTGCTGACCGCATGAAGCTGATTGAGGTCATCGCCGGCTGCAACACCCCCGCCGAGACCGTTGAGAAGATCAAGGAGATCTCCGTTGCCATCGGCAAGAGCCCTGTTCAGGTCAACGAGGCTGCTGGCTTTGTGGTCAACCGCATCCTGATCCCCATGATCAACGAGGCTGCCTTCATTAAGATGGAGGGCGTTTCCGATATCGCAGGCATCGACACCGCTATGAAGCTGGGTGCCAACCACCCCATGGGACCCCTGGAGTTGGGCGACTTCATCGGCCTGGATATCTGCCTGGCTATCATGGATGTCCTGTACCATGAGACCGGCGACAGCAAGTATCGCGCCTGCCCGCTGATCCGCAAGATGGTTCGCGGCGGCAACCTGGGCTGCAAGACCGGCAAGGGCTTCTACGTTTACAACGCAGACCGCACCAAGACCCCTGTTGATCAGCTGTAATTTCTGATAAACATTTCTCCCGGCCGTGGGGAAAGCGGTCGGGAGGAATTTGTTTGCAACCGGGAAGGGGAGAACCCCGACCCCGGGAGATAAAAAACACCCGTTAGGAGGATATAGCGATGGATTTTACTCTGTCCAAGCAGCAGCAGATGGTGCAGAAGATGTACCGCGAGTTTGCTGAAAACGAAGTCAAGCCCCTGGCTAAGAAGGTTGATGCAGAAGAGTACTTCCCCAAAGAGACCGTCGAGAAGATGGGCAAGCTGGGCATGATGGGCATTTACTTCCCCACCTCTGTCGGCGGTGCAGGCGGCGATGTGCTGTCCTACGTCATGGCTGTTGAGGAGCTGAGCAAGGTCTGTGGCACCACCGGTGTCATCGTCTCCGCTCACACCAGCCTGTGCGCTGCTCCTATTTATGAGAACGGCACCCCCGAGCAGAAGGCAAAGTACCTGCAAGCTCTGCAGCGGCGAGTGGCTGGGCGCTTTCGGCCTGACCGAGCCGGGCGCTGGTACCGATGCACAGGGTCAGCAGACCATTGCCAAGGAAGAGGATGACTGCTGGGTTCTGAATGGCTCCAAGATCTTCATCACCAACGCCGGTTTCGCTGATGTCTTTATCGTCATCGCTGTCACCGACCGCGTTCTGGATAAGAAGGGCCGCCCCACCAAGCTGTGCTCTGCCTTCATCGTTGAGCGCACCGATCCGGGCTTCTCCGTCGGCAAGGCTGAGGATAAGATGGGCATCCGTGGTTCTTCCACCTGTGAGCTGATCTTCGAGGATTGCCGTATCCCGAAGGATCGTATGCTGGGCGTGCGCGGCAAGGGCTTCCAGCTGGCTATGGCTACTCTGGACGGCGGCCGTATCGGTATCGCTTCCCAGGCTCTGGGCATCGCTGAGGGCGCTCTGCAGGAGACCGTCGCTTACGTCAAGGAGCGCAAGCAGTTCGGCCGCAGCATCTCCGCTTTCCAGAACACCCAGTTCGAGCTGGCCGAGATGAAGGCCGTATCGAGGCTGCAAGTATCTGGTCTACGCTGCCGCTCTGAAGAAGCAGGAAGCTATGAATGGCGCAAAGGTCCGCTACAGCGTCGAGGCTGCTCAGGCTAAGCTCATCGCAGCCCGCACCGCAAGCGACGTGACCCGCCGCTGCCTGCAGCTGTTCGGTGGCTACGGCTACACCCGTGACTACCCCATCGAGCGCATGATGCGTGATGCCAAGATCACTGAGATCTACGAGGGTACCAGCGAAGTGCAGATGATGGTCATTTCCGGCGCGCTGCTGAAGTAAGGGAGGCAAGATTTACAATGAAAGCAATCGTTTGTGTAAAGCAGGTTCCTGATACCTCCGGTAAGGTGGCTGTCAAGGCGGATGGTACTCTGGACCGTGCCTCTATGGCAACCATCACCAACCCCGATGACCTGAACGCTCTGGAGGCCGCTCTGAAGCTGAAGGACGAGACCGGCTGCGAAGTCGTCGTCGTCACCATGGGTCCCCCGCCGGCCGAGGGCATGCTCCGTGAGCTGCTGGCCCGCGGTGCTGATAAGGCTGTTCTGGTCTCTGGCCGTGAGTTCGGTGGTTCTGATACCTTCGCGACCAGCCAGATCCTCGCTGCTGCTGTCAATAAGATCGGTGTCGGCCCCGAGGACGTCGTGTTCTGCGGCCGTCAGGCAATCGACGGTGATACCGCACAGGTCGGTCCTCAGATCGCTGAGAAGTTGCACCTGCCTCAGGTGACCTATGTTGCTGACATCCAGAAGGATGGCAACAGCCTCACGGTCAAGCGTATGCTGGAAGACGGCTACATGATGGTCAAGGTGCAGACTCCCTGCCTGCTGACCTGCATCAAGGAGCTGAATCAGCCCCGCTACATGAGCGTCAACGGCATCTTCACCTGCTACGACAAGCCGATGGAAGTGTTCGATTACAACGCTCTGAAGGACGATCCGCTGATCGAGGTCGATACCATCGGTCTGAAGGGTTCTCCGACAAACGTCTTCAAGTCCTTCACTCCTCCGCAGAAGGGCGCAGGCACTATGCTGACTGGCGACGATACCACTGCACGGCTGGCTGATATCCTGGCCAAGAAGCACCTGATCTGATGAAAGGAGCATAGGATTACAATGGCTGATTTTAACGAATACAAGGGCGTCTGGGTCTTCTGCGAGCAGCGCCAGGGCGCACTGATGTCCACTGATTTTGAGCTGGTCAGCGAGGCCCGCAAGCTGGCTGATGAGCTGGGCTGCGAAGTCACCGGCCTGCTGCTGGGCGACAACGTCGAAGGCATTGCAAAAGAGCTGGGCGGCTATGGTGCCGATAAGGTCATGGTCTGCGACAGCCCCCTGCTGAAGGATTACACCACGGACGCATACGCCAAGGTCTCTGCGACATGGTCAACGAGTACAAGCCTGAGTCCTGCTGATCGGTGCTACCAACATCGGCCGCGACCTTGGCCCCGCTGCGCAGCTCGTCTCGCACACCGGTCTGACCGCTGATGCTACCATCTGGACATCGACACTGCA
>ENA-OQHA01000899-OQHA01000899.1-human-gut-metagenome-genome-assembly--contig:-NODE-899-length-13029-cov-3.758332_pt1 | contig 13029 bp, 19 predicted proteins | sample MGYA00242558_ERZ504707 | MGnify/ENA primary metagenome ERZ504707 (study PRJEB26092, sample SAMD00036197) | human gut metagenome | host: Homo sapiens | study: EMG produced TPA metagenomics assembly of... | reverse complement strand
CTTTCATGGTGCCTGCTCCCGATGTCGCCTTCCTTTTTGCCGCCTTTTGCCGGGCATTCAGTTCCCGCACCTGCTGTGCCAGCAGGTGCTCAGGGTGTCCGTGGCTCGGCTCAGGCTGGCCAGCCCTTCTGGCCTGTTTTGTCTGCCCCATGGTGTTGGGTATCAGCTCCTTTCCGCCCTGGTGTGCTGGGCTATGGCAAAAGGATACCACTGGTGCTGCTTTCCCAACAGTGTGCACTTTTACAGGGCCATATCGTATATTTTAAATTTAAGAATCCGATTCGTATACTTTCGTCCCTTGTAATTCATCGCTGTTTCGTATCTTTTCAAAAGCAGTGTTTTTTCTCCATCAAAATTTGTGGCAGACCCGCAGAAAACCTCCAAAGTCATACTCATTTGCGATTTTTGGACAGAAAATGAAAAAAGTGTGTTTATTCTGTGGACAAATGCTTTTGTAAAATGTTACAATAGGTTCTGTTCTTTCCCGTCCCACGCACGGACGGGATGTTTTATCTGAATCAGGAGGTTCCTCATGTTAGAAAACATCTTTCATCTGAAGGAGAACCACACCGATGTCAAGACCGAGATCATGGCAGGTATCACCACCTTCATGACCATGGCTTACATCCTTGCGGTCAATCCCAACATCCTTTCTGCTTCCGGCATGGATTCGGAAGCCGTTCTGATCGCCACCGCGCTGGCATCCTTTGTTGGTACTGCGCTTATGGCTCTGCTTGCCAACTATCCGTTTGCACTGGCACCCGGCATGGGCCTGAACGCCTACTTCTCCTACACGGTCGTTCTTACCATGGGCTACAGCTGGCAGTTGGCCTGATGGCCGTCTTTGTAGAGGGCATCATCTTCATCGTGCTGTCCTCACCAATGTCCGTGAGGGCATCTTCAATGCCATCCCATGACCCTGAAGAGCGCCGTCAGCGTGGGCATCGGCCTGTTTGTTGCTTTCGTTGGCCTGCAGAACGCAAAACTGATCGTCAACAGCGATTCCACCCTTGTCACCTACCAGCACTTCAAGGGCGAGACCTTCTCCAGCGTGGGCATGGGCGCGATCCTTGCCCTGTTGGGTATCGTGATCACCGCCATCCTGCTGGTAAAGAAGGTCAAGGGCGGCATCCTGTACGGCATCCTTATCACATGGGTGCTGGGCATCCTCTGCGAGATCGCCGGCATCTATGTTCCCAACCCCGACGCAGGCATGTACTCCGTCATTCCCACCGCCTTCGTCAGCTTCGACTTCTCCGCGCTGGGCAAGACCTTCGGTCAGGTATTCAAGACCGATTTCTCCGGCGTTGGCATCCTGAACTTCTTCGCCGTCATGTTCTCCTTCCTGTTCGTTGACCTGTTCGATACTCTGGGCACCCTGATCGGTGTTGCCTCCAAGGCCGACATGCTGGACGAGGACGGCAAGCTGCCCCACATCAAGGGCGCACTGATGGCCGACTCCATCGCCACCTGCGCAGGCGCTGTGCTGGGCACTTCCACCACCACCACCTTCGTCGAGAGTGCTTCCGGCGTTACCGAGGGCGGCCGCACCGGTCTGACCTCTATGACCACCGGCATCCTGTTCCTGCTGGCCACCATCTTCAGCCTCTGTTCCTCACCATCCGTCCTTTGCAACGGCTCCGGCCCTGATCATCGTGGGCTTCTACATGATGGGTTCCGCCGTCAAGATCGACTTCAATGACCCCAGCGAGGGCATTCCCGCCTTCCTCACCGTTCTGGCCATGCCCACTGCCTACAGCATCTCTGAGGCATCGCCATCGGCGTCATTTCCTGGACCATCATCAATGTCGTCTCCGGCAAGGCCAAGGAAAAGAAAATCAGCCCCTGATGTATGTGCTGACCGTGCTGTTCATCCTCAAGTACGTGTTCCTCTAAGCCGCCGATCTTACCGCAAGCAAAAAGCTCCCGTCCTGATGATGGACGGGAGCTTTTCTGCTTCCTGTGATCCGGAACAGCCTGCGCATTCGCTCCGGGCTGTCCGGCGTGGAACTATTCTTTTTTAGCAATCGGGGTTATTTGCGCCGCGGGTGGATATGCACTTCCGGGATAGCCACGTTATCATAGTGGATCGGCTTATCTGCCGCCGGAGTGCCGTCCGCATCCGTATGATGTGCCACCTTGCCGGTATGGATTTCCGGCAAGGCCACGGTTTCTTCCTCATGGGGATGCTCCCGCTTTTTTCCGAGCCACGTTTTCAGATGGTGATAAAGCGACATTGCACGTCTCCTTTCCCGGTGCGGAAGCCCGCCCGAACTGTAAAGATCAGCTTCAGATAAAATTGATGAACACCGTAATGACCAGACTGTTCAGAAAGTCCGCAAACAGACTGCCCACCAGCGGGATCAGCAGATACGCCTTGACCGAGGGCGAATATTTATCGCAGATAGCCTGCATGTTGGCCATAGCGTTGGGCGTTGCGCCCATGCCAAAGCCGCAGGTGCCGGATACGATCACCGCCGCGTCGTAATCGCGGCCCATGATGTTGAACACCACCAGCACCACATACAGGATCATGAACAGGGTCTGCCCGGCCAGCAGCACGATCAGCGGCAGGGCCAGCTCTGCCAGCTGCCACAGCTTCAGGGTGATCATAGCCATGCCCAGAAACAGCGAAAGGCAGATGCCGCCAATGTCATTGATCTCGCCCATATACACGGTGTAGCCGCCGCCATACTCACCCACATTGCGGATGATGGCCGCCGCGATCATGGCACCGATATAGATGGGGAAGGTCATGCCCGTCAGGCTCAGAAGTCTGGACAGCACCGTGCCGATGCCCATGGCGACGATCAGCTGGAAGCTTGCCGCCGGTACATGGTGGTGTGGCGCTCGTGCTTCATTTCTTCTTCCACCAGCAGGCTGTCATCCTCCGGTACCACCGTGGCCAGCAGGTTGTGCCGCTCAATGAGCATCTTACCGATGGGGCCGCCCATCATGCTGCCCGCGATCAGGCCATAGGTGGCCGCTGCCGTACACAGGGTGGTGGCCCCCTGAATGCCAAAGTCCTCCAGCACCGGGCCAAAGGCACCGGCGGTGCCGTGACCGCCCACCATGGGGATGGAGCCGGTGCAAAGGCCCACCAGCGCATCCACGTCCAGCAGCTTTGCCAGCCCCACGGCTACAAAGTTCTGGCTGACGATCAGCACGATGACCACGCCCAGAAACACGATCATCGCTCTTCCGCCGCTTTTCAGCACCTTGAGGTTTGCCTGGAAACCCACCGAGGTGAAAAACATCACCATGCAGACTTCCTTTAGAATATCATCAAATGCAAACTCGGCAACGCCGGTCACATAGCACACACAGGTAAAAATGGCGAACAGCACGCCGCCAATGACCGGAGTCGGAATGCAGAAACGTTCCAGCACCTGCACCCTTGCCCGCAAAAATTTGCCCAGCATCAGCACCAGCACAGCAACGGCCAGTGTCTGATACATATCCAATTCGATCTTCATTGCTCTACTTTCCTCAGTTCCCAGCCGCTTCATCGACCGTAATTCCTGCCGCCTTATAATATGCGGCCGCACCCGCATGAAACGGAATGTCAACGCCCTCTACTGCGTTTTCCTCCGGGTCCAGCGGGATACCCAGCTGCTCTTCCAGCCCTTCCCGGCTGGAGAACAGAAGCTGTGTCAGCTGCTGCACCTGCTTTGCAGGCAGCGCGTTGCTGGCCAGCAGAACGGCTTTCACGCCCACCGTCTGCACCTTCTCCGTCTGTCCGGGATAGTGCCTGCCGGCAGCGTAACGCCGCTGTAGGCGCTGTAAGCGCTCTGCAGGCGCCGTGCTGCCGCACCGTCCACCTTCAGCAGCCGGATACCGCACTCGCCTGCCAGAGCGGTCAGCACCGGGCTGGGCGCGCCCACCGTCATAAAGATGGCATCCACCCTGCCCGCCTTCAGCTGGGCAGCGGCATCCTCATAGTTCAGGTTTACCATGCTCACCATCTTGTCGTTCAGACCATAGGCAGATAAGATCTGCCGCGCGTTCTGCTCCGAACCAGATTCCTCCGCGCCAATGCTCACCGTCCTGCCATGCAGGTCCTCAATGGACTGGATGTCGGAATCCGCCCGCACCACCACCTGACAGGTCTCGGTGTACAGCGCCGCCACGGCACCAAAGCCCCGGCTTTCCTCCTCGTCGGCAAAGATGCCGGTCTGATCATAGGCATCCTGCACAAGGTCTGCCTGTGCAATGGCCAGCTGCAGGTATTCGCCGGCCAGCAGACGCAGGTTCGCTGCGGAACCGGCGGTAGCTTCAGCTCCACCTGCCCGTTGTCCGTCTCATTTTCCAATGCTGCGAACCGCTCACCGAACTCCCGGTAGATACCGCCCTCGCCAGCCACACCGAAGCGCAGCCGTTTGGCCTTTTCTGTCGATGCACATCCGCTCAGAACCGCAGCTGCCAGCAGAATGCCTGCCAGTGCCGCCGCGAGCCATTTCTTTTTCAAGATCACCACTCCTCTTCCTGCCGCCGCAGTGCGGCAGAGCTTTTATCCTAAATTATACGCATATTGCGGATGAAATGCAATCACCTGCTGCAGAAAAGGAATGCACTTACCCTCCGAACAGCCCGAAGAAGCTGGTATGGGTCACCCCCAGCACAAGGAACAGTGCGATCAGTGCAAACAGCACTCCGATGATAATATCCATCTGGTGCACGGTCAGCGGAAAATGATCGTACATCTTTTCTTTCGCATTCACAAAGTTTTTGTCGCCGTTGTTGAGCAGGCTCTTTTTTTCCTTCCTCAAAATCCACCTTCTGCGCGGCCAACTCTGCCTGCTCCTGTGCAAGCTGTTCTTCCCGGGCCGCAAGAGCAGCTTCCCGCCGGGCAAGCTCAGCCTCGCGCTCTTCGGGCGTCTGTTTTTCCTGTGCCATAACGTACCTCCTGATGGTGTTTTTATTATAATACCACACAAATGCAGATAAAAAAAGCGGGCCGCCTGCCCAAAAGCAGACGACCCACAGAAAAAGCTCTTACTTCTTTGCCAGATACTTGCGGATATCGATGGCCACAGCCACGATAATGACAAGGCCCTGAACGATGTAGGTGTAGGAGGAGTTCACGTTCATGAACTGCAGAGCCACCTTCATCAGCTCAAAGACCAGAACACCGACCAGAACGCCGGGCACAGTGCCGACGCCGCCGGTGGTGGAAACACCGCCGATGGTGCAGGCTGCGATGGCGTCCAGCTCATAGCCCATTGCAGTGTTGACGGATGCGCCGCCGGACTTTGCAGCCAGCAGGCAGCCTGCCAGACCGAACATGCAGGAGGCCAGAATGTAGATGCGGATCTTGGTAGCGTGCACGTTGACACCGGCCACCTCAGCAGCAGCCTCGTTGCCGCCGATGGCGTACATGTACTTGCGTGGCGGGTCTTGTTGTACAGGAACCAGAAGCATGCAGCCACCACCAGTGCGATCCAGATCAGCACGGGCACACCGATGATGGTGTTGGAGGCCAGAGAGGTGAAGTTCTTGTTCAGGGAGCCGATGGGGGTACCGCCGGTGTACACCAGACAGATACCGTAGACCACCTGCTGCATACCCAAGGTAGCAATGAAGGGCTGCACCTTCAGGTAGCTGACCACCAGACCATTGCACAGACCCACGATGGCGCAGATGGCAATGACCAGAATGAACACCACGGGGGTGGACAGGGTGGGCATATTGGGGTAGAACTTGCCGGAAGCGCCTTCGGTCTGCGCAAAAATGCAGGCCAGACATGCGGCAAAACCAGCCAGACGGCCAGCGGACAGGTCGTTACCGGTAGTGATCAGGCAGCCGGAAATGCCCAGCGCGATGATGTAGCGGATGGACACGTTCTTGAACAGGTTGATCATGTTGGTGCCGGAGAAGAAGTTGGGGTGCATGATGCCAACGATCAGAGTGATGGCCAGCATCATCATAATAATGGCGTTGTTGCTGAGCCACTTGCCCACAGCCTTGCCATTCAATTTTTTGGTAGCTTCCACGATAGACAGCCTCCTTAATTACTGATTTGCCGCAGCTGCGTCAGGTGCGGTCTCGAACTGGGTAGCCAGCGCCATGATGTTCTCCTGCGTGGCATCCTTACCGTCGATAAAGCCGGTGATGCGGCCATCGCACATGACCATGACACGGTTGGACATACCGATGATCTCGCTCATTTCGGAGGAGATCATGATAATGCTCTTGCCCTGCTTGGCAGATCGGCGATGATGCAGTAAATTTCATACTTTGCACCGACGTCGATGCCGCGGTAGGCTCGTCCAGAATGAGCACATCGGGGTTGTTGGCAAGCCAGCGGGCGATCAGCACCTTCTGCTGGTTGCCGCCGGAAAGGCTCTTGATCTGGGTCTTGGGGCTGGGCACCTTGATGGCCATCTTTTCCTTGTTGGTAGCCACCAGATCCAGGATCTTCTTGTTGTCCAGCATGATGGGGCCCTTGCGCAGGGCATCCAGCGATGCAATGGAGATGTTATCCGCAACACTCAGCACACCCATGATGCCGGTGGCACGGCGGTCCTCGGTCAGCAGAGCCACGCTCTTCTGGATGGCATCGCGGGGCTGCTTGATGTTCACCTCTTCGCCCTTGATCCACACCTTACCGGAGGTATGGGCACGCAGGCCGAAGATGCCTTCCATCAGCTCGGTGCGCTGTGCGCCCACCAGACCGGCCACGCCCAGGATCTCGCCTTTTTTGACCTCGAAGCTGCAGTGGCGGAAGGAGCGCGGATGGATGGAGGTGAAGTCCTCCACCTTCATCATCACCTCGTCCGAGGGATGGTTCTCCAGCGGGGGATACAGGTTCGACAGCTCACGGCCGACCATCTTTGCAATGATCTCTTCCTTGGTCATGTTGGCAACGTCCCACTTACCGATGTACTGGCCATCGCGCATGATGGTGACTTCGTCCGCGATCACCTTGATCTCGTCCATCTTGTGGCTGATATAGACCAGTGCCACGCCCAGAGCCTTCAGCTCACGCATGATGCGGAACAGCGACTCAACTTCGTTTGCGGTCAGTGAGGAAGTGGGTTCGTCCAGGATCAGCACCTTGCAGTTTGCGGAAACAGCCTTTGCAATTTCCACCATCTGCATCTGTGCGATGCTCAGAGAGCCAAGCTTTGCACGGGGATTGATCTCCAGCTTCAGCTTTTTCAGCAGCTCCTCCGTATCCTTGTACATTTTGGCGTGATCCACCACTGTAACAGGGCCGTACTTTTTGGTGGGGTAGCGGCCCAGCCAGATGTTCTCGGCCACAGTACGTGCCGGGATCGGCTGCAGTTCCTGATGCACCATGGCAATGCCGCGGTTCAGTGCATCCAGAGGGGTGGTGATGGTAACTTTTTCGCCCTCGTATTCAATTTCGCCCTCGTCCATCTTGTAAATGCCAAACATGCATTTCATCAGTGTGGACTTACCGGCGCCGTTTTCACCCATCAGCGCCATGACCTTACCGGGGCGAAGCTCCAACTGGGCGTGATCCAGCGCTTTGACGCCGGGGAAGGTCTTGACCACGCCTTTCATTACCAGACGGTATTCTGACATTCCGCAGAGCCTCCTTGTCGTTTATTATAAGGCCGCAGAAAAACCTTTTTTCAAAACAAGCGCGTGCGTGGAGAATATTTCTCGCACGCACGCGCTTTATAGCTTTGTTCAAGCCGTCAAGGTCCACTGCGCACCTTGCATTGTTTCAGGAAAACTTTGGTCTTACTTCACGTACTCGGAAGCGTTGTCCTTGGTCACCTTCACATAGTCGACCCAGTAGTACTGCTCGACCTTGGAGCCTTCAACGTACAGCTTGGTAGCCTCAGCAGCTGCGGTAGCCTGACCCACGTCGTCGTTCAGCACGGTACCGGTCATGTTGCCATCCAGAACGTCCTGAACAGCCTCAGCCAGTGCATCGACACCAACCAGATAGATGTCCTTGCCGACGGTGCGGCTTGCCTGCTGGATGGACTGCAGAGCGCCCAGTGCCATTGCGTCGTTGTTGCAGAAGACAACTTCGATCTTGTCGCCGTACTGAGACAGAGCGTTTGCAACGTCCTGCTGAGCGGTGGTCTGATCCCAGTTGTCCAGGTACTCGTACAGGCACTCAACTTCCTTGCCTGCATCGGTCAGGGCCTTGATGGAGTACTCGGTGCGGTACTGAGCATCGATGTTCTCGGGGTCGCCCTTGCACATAATGTAGGTGATCTTGCCGTCGCCGTTGATATCGCCCTGAGTCTCGGTCTCCAGGATCAGCTCGCCCTGATAAGTACCAGACTGACGTGCGTCAGCACCAACGTAGCAGCACTTGTCTGCGTAGGAGTCCAGAACGCTCTTGTCGGGCTCACGGTTGATGAAGACGATAGGAGTCTCAGAGGCTTGACGGTATCAACGATGGTCTGTGCGGAAGTGGTCTGCACGGGGTTGATGACCAGCACGTCCACGCCCTGCTGCAGGAAGGTGTTGATCTGCTCGGTCTGGGTGTTCTGGTCGTTCTTGCCGTCCATGATGGTGACGGAGTAGCCCATGTCCTTCAGGTACTCTTCCAGATCGGAGCGGTACAGGGTCATGAAGTTATCAGCAAACTGATAGATGCACACGCCGATGTTTGCGGAACCGTTGGTTGCAGCAGCGCTGGAAGCAGCAGAAGATGCAGCAACAGAAGAAGCAGCAGTAGAAGTGCTGGAAGAGCCGCCGCAAGCGGTCATAGCAGCGGTAGCGCCCACAACAGCGGAAGCCTTCAGGAAGTCACGACGCGAAATCATTTTCATAATAATGTTCTCCTTCAATTCGTATCTCAGCATTTTCACAGGAGCAATCTTGCATGCACCTATAATTCCTGTTCGTATTATACCCTTGCAGCACCCCACTGTTCAAGAGAACAAGTTCACAAGATTGAAGGAGTTCTTTTGTGCTATTTCAACAAATGCTTTTTGGGCCCGCCAATTTCTTTTCTCGAAACATCACAATTTTTCATACATTTGCAACCTCCCTACAAAAGCAAAAAAATTATGTCATTTTTCTCTCAAAAAGATTACAAAATGTTGCATCGTCCGGTTTTTGCAGCTTTTTCATTTCTTGTATATCTTGAAAAATATTTTCAGGAATAGTTCATCCCTGTTCTTCCGCATTTTTTCGCTTCATTTCTGCAATTTTCTGAAAATCGCCTGTCATTCCCGGTTCCTGCCGCCCGCCTTTTGCAAAGAAAATGCCCGGAAGCTTTCCTGAGCCTCCGGGCATCCCGATCCGAGTATCTTTTACAGATGCAGCAGCATCTTTGCAATGTTGAAGTAGATCAGCAGCGTGGTGGTATCCACAATGGTGGTGATCAGGGGTGAAGCCATCACGGCCGGATCCACATGCAGCTTTTCTGCCGCCACCGGCAGAATGCCGCCGATCAGCTGCGAGAGCAGAACAGTGCAGATCAAAGTCAGGCACACCACCAGCGCCACCGGAGCCGCGATGCGGTCAAACACCAGCAGCTTTACAAAGTTGCATACGGCCAGCGTGCCGCCGCACATCAGGCTACGCGGCTCTCGCGCCAGAGGATGCGGGGCAGATCGTGGGGCTGGATGTCGCCCACTGCCATGCCGCGGATGATGGTGGAGGTGCTCTGGCTGCCCGCGTTGCCGCCTGCATCGGTCAGCATGGGGATGTATGCAGTCAGCACGGTCACAGCGGCCAGTGCATCCTCGTATCCGCGAATGACCAGACTGGAGAAGGTGGCACTGATCATCAGGAACAGCAGCCACGGCGCACGGCTCTTATACAGATCCCACATGCTCTGCTTGAAGTAGGGCTTGTCGGAGGGGCCGATTGCGTTCATCTTTGCAATATCTTCGCTGGCCTCGTCCTGCAGGATGCTGATAGCATCGTCAATGGTCACGATGCCCACCAACCGGTTCTCGGCGTCCACCACCGGAATAGCCAGAAAGCCGTATTTCTCGAACAGGTTGGAAACATCCTCCTGATCGGTGGTGGTGCTCACGCTGACCACATTGGAATCCATCAGGTCCTTGATAGGCTCTTCTGTGTTCTTTGCCAGCACCAGCGCCCGCAGGGACACCACGCCGATCAGCCTGCGGCTGTCATCGGTCACATAGCAGTTGTTGATGGTCTCCTTGTCAAAGCCATTCCTGCGGATGGCCTCCATAGCCTGTGCCACGGTCATGTCCGGCCGCAGCTCCATCAGCTCGGTGGTCATCACGCCGCCGGCCGAGTCCTCCGGGTACTTGAGCAGCTCGTTGATCATGCGGCGGGTGGTGGGGTCGCCTGACCCAGAATGCGCTTGACCACGTTGGCAGGCATTTCCTCCACAAGGTCGGTGGCATCGTCCACGAACAGTTCGTCCACAACAGCCTTCAGCTCGGTATCGGTCAGGCCGTCGATCAGCTTCTGCTGGGTCTCAGGGGTCAGTTCGGTGAACACATCTGCGGCCAGATCCTTCGGGCACAGACGGAACAGCACCGGGAGCTTTTCTGCAGGCAGATCCTCAAATACCGCCGCAAGGTCGGGCGCGGGCAGAGTTTCCATCACATCCCGCAGGCTCTGGTATTTCTTGGCATCGTCCAGATTTGCAGCATGGTCTTGAGGGTATCGATCGAGATTTCAGACATAAAAAAGCTGCCTCCTTTTCAGTGGCAGCTCTCGTTTCTTCTTTTCAGGGAACGCAAACACGCACCGTGTGCATTCACACACAGCAGGGTCTGCGCAAAGCAGAAACGGCGGCTGCCATCATATAAAGTAATCGGGGAGAAAGACTGCTGCTACTGCCAGCAGGTTCCATGACAACCACCTCGTTTTCCTGTTGTAAAAAGACACTTTTTGCCTTTTCCGCCCATTACTTTACCACTGCTTTTTTGCTGCGTCAACCCTGCTTTTTAAATTTTTCCGTTTCTTTACAAAAGTAAAAGTGCCCGATGACATTTTTCGTATCATCAGGCACTTTTATCCTGTCAGAGCATGTCCCGGGCGGGATGGAAGACTCTTTGCTTACAGTGTCTCTACCGTATCAAACAGGTCTTTTGCGGCTTCCACAGCATCCTTGCTGCCAAACACCACCCGCACGCCGTTTGCCATGGCGGCACCCAGCTCTGCGGCCTGCTCCTTCAGCAGTGCGGCATCCACCGCACACAGGGCCTTGCGGTCTGCCGCCATCATTTCATCAGTGATGCCGCAGAAATACCGGCGGTCCGTCTCGCGGGCCTCAGCACGCGGCTTGCGGGGGGTGTCCAGCTTGGCCACAGTACCCACAATAAAATCGTTCAGGTCTTTTTCGGTGTACTCCCGTGCTGCCAGTTCTGCCGGACCTTTTGCAAAGGTGTCGTAGCTTTCCTTTACATGGGGGTCGCGGTAGGTGTACAGGTATTCCACGCCGTCCGAGGAGAGCATTCCGGTGCCGTAAGCGCCGCCCACCTCACGGATGTTGTGCCACAGGTATTCGTAGCTCATCACGCGGGCCAGCGCCTTGCGGTCGCTGCGGCGCTCCATGGGCCATACCTGTACATCGTAGTTCACACCGCCGTCAATGATAAACGCTTCGTTCACCGGCGGTGTCAGCGGCTCCACATAGGGCTTTGCCGCAGCGCGGCCCTCGGCAGCAAAGCGGCTGTCCGGCAGCAGAGTGCGCAGCTTTGCAAGGGCATCCTCGCTGCCGTACAGGCTGACCGTCAGCTCCGCGTGCTGCAGCACCTCTGTGCGCAGGGCATCCAGCTTTTCACCCAGTGCTGCCCAATTGCCGCGCTCCTGCACGCCGCACAAGAACTTGTAATAGCTCACACCGCCGCAGCGTTCACTCACCGCACCGTCCACCGTGTAGTGGGCACTGGCGCGGGTGGCTGCGTATACATTGCCCTGCTGGATGAACTGCTGTTCCATGTTCAACTTCTGCTGGCTCAGCACCCGTGCAAAAGCAGCTTCTGCCGCCGGGCCGGTAAGGATGGTATCATACAGCCATTCGCCGCCCAGCTCCACAGCCTTTTCCAGACTGCGTTCCAGCAGGCTCAGGCACAGGCTCAGCTTGGCATGGCAGGGTGCACCCTCCTGCCGCCCAGTCCAGATGTCCAGCTGGGTGCGGCTGTCGCCCAGCCATGTGCTGCGCAGAGTGTTCAGTTGCTGAGCGGTGTGTTCGGTGCTGTCCAGCTCGTCCAGCACATCGGTCAGCAGGTCCAGATACGGCATGTCCTCAGGCTTCACATTACCGAGGTCATAGTAGAAGTTCAGGTACAGGCTGCCTGCCGAAGGGTGATGCACCAGCTGCGCACCGGCCAGAAGTTCCCGCTCACCTGGGGCCGTCCTTGCTCCGTCGCCAAGGTCGGCAACGGTCAGCGGGTGCTCCAGCACAAGCTTGCCGTCGGTGCGGATGGGTTCGCCCTCCTCCTTTTAGGCAGGGTGGGCACCTGCACCACCTGCACCGGAGCCGGTGCAAACAGCTCACGCAGCAGCTCATCGAACCAGCCATCGGCCATCTTTCCCGCAGGGAAGCAAACAGCCTGTCCGTGTGCAGCAGCAGGGCGGGGTCGCCGGTGTGCAGCCAGCCGGTAGAAGCGTTGATGGCATCCAGCACGCCGTCTGGCAGGGTGCCCGGGCGCTCCAGCGATGCAAACTCTGCTGCGTTCAGCGAAGCCAACAGCAGTTCCTGCGGGATGCCCTCGGCCAGAATGCCGTCTACCGCCTTGCGCACAGCGGCAGCGAACTTGCGGGCGCTCTCCTCGGTGGCACCGCGCAGCACCAGTTCCAGCACCGGCTGCAGGATGCTGTCGTCAAAGCCAATGTCAATATCTGCGCCCAGCTTTTCGGCCAGCAGCGCCGCCTTCAGCGGGGAGTTATTGGTGCCAAGCAGGGCATCCAGCAGGATCTCCACGCCCAGCTGACGCTCCCGGTCTGCAAAGGCACCGGTGTACCATGCCAGAGCACACTGCACCTCGTCCGGCTCCGGGTTTCGGTATGATGTAGGCAGTTCGACGCAGCACCCGCCTGCTCGTGCTGCACGGTCAGCTGCGGACGGCTGGTGCCTTGGCATTTGGAGAGATAATCCTG
>ENA-OQHA01000898-OQHA01000898.1-human-gut-metagenome-genome-assembly--contig:-NODE-898-length-13043-cov-3.788015_pt1 | contig 13043 bp, 19 predicted proteins | sample MGYA00242558_ERZ504707 | MGnify/ENA primary metagenome ERZ504707 (study PRJEB26092, sample SAMD00036197) | human gut metagenome | host: Homo sapiens | study: EMG produced TPA metagenomics assembly of... | reverse complement strand
AAATAAAATTTCCGCTGAAGGATATTCGGGTTGCGGCTCCCTGTGTCTGCTTCGTGCCTTAGGCGGCACTCGCACCCAGCAGGCCGCAGCCCCAACGGCTCCTCCTTGTTTCTGCCGCAGGCAGCGGTCGTTGCCGTTGCAGAGCAAAGCGGAGGGCAGCCTAAATAGTAAGTCAATCCATAAACTTTGCCTTCTGCAGAGCAATCAGAATCAGCGGGATGAGCACCAGCTGAGCCACGATGCCCGGCACGGCGGTGAGCAGCGCACCGGACAAAAACGCGCTGAACGGGAAGGACGAGCCGGTGAGACCGGCCAGCACAAAGCGTACTGCACCCCAGACCAAACGGCCTGCCACCATGGCGGTGACGAGAGAAGCGTACATCATGGGCACGGTATGCTTCACCTTGCGCCAGAGCACGCCGGACACAAGGCCGTAGGCGGCCAGCTCAAAGGCCATGGCAATGGCGATGGGGAACATGGGCGGCATGCCGAACAGCACCGACCGCACCAGCGGAGCAATGAAGCCCACGCAAGGCCCCATGGGCCGCCCAGCACAAAGCCGCACAGCAGAATGGGAAAGTGCATCGGGCACAGCATGTTGCCCACCTGCGGCACATGGCCGGTGATCATGGGCAGCACAAAGGCCAGTGCAAGGAACAGTGCAGCCAGCACGAGGCTGCGGGTGGTGGAATGGGGGTTCGTTTTCATAAAAAGCTTCCTCCTTTGGCCAGACAAAAAGGGGTCTGCCCGGCTTACAAGCCAACGGCAGACCCTTCGTGGTGTCTATAGCAGCAAAAATAAGATGGCAGAACGCAAAGGCCCCCTGTGGGCTTTGCGCTGCACCGCTGCGTAAGCGCAGCGGTGGATAAAATGCTCCATCAGGATGGAGAACACGGGCTTCTGTCCGCACACCCGGCTTCGTACCGGAATCTGTGAAAAATATAGCAGATGCCTCTGGCTTTGTCAAGATACGGCAAAAAGCCTGCAATTTAACCAAAAAGCGGCAAATTTCCATGCATATTTCCCCGCGTGTGTACATTTTGCATGAAGAAGCTTGACCTTTTTGCATAGAATAGCTAATATAAACTTGAAAAAGAGCGCGCTGCGGGCAGCAGGACTGCACCGGCGCTGACGAAAGGCTTTTTTGAACATGTGCAAATCTGAGGTTCATACGGGAGGACCATCATGACAAATGCAGAAAAACTTACTCTGGCCAAGCACGCCTGCCACATCCGCATGGGCGTGATCGAGGGCACGCACAGCGCAAAGTGCGGTCATCCGGGCGCAGTCTGGATATCGCCGAGCTGCTGAGCTACCTCTATTTCGTGGAAATGAACATTGACCCGAAGGACCCCAAGAAGGCCGACCGCGACCGTCTGGTGCTGTCCAAGGGCCATGCTGCACCGGCACTATATGCAGCGCTGGCAGAGCGCGGCTATTTCCCGGTGGAAGACCTTAAGACCCTGCGTAAGATCGGCAGCTATCTGCAGGGCCACCCCAACATGAACGAGACCCCGGGCGTGGATATGTCCACCGGCAGTCTGGGTCAGGGCGTGTCTGCCGCCTGCGGCATGGCACTGGGTGCCAAGCACGCCGGTAAGCCCATCAACGTCTACACCATCCTGGGCGACGGCGAGGTGGAAGAGGGCGAGTGCTGGGAAGCTTCATGTTTGCCGCACACTACGGCCTTTCCAACCTGTGCGTTGTGCTGGACCGCAACCACCTGCAGATCGACGGCACCACCGAGACCGTGATGAACAGCGCCCCGCTGGAAGAGAAGCTGAAGGCCTTCAACTTCAATGTCGTCACCATCGACGGCCACGACTACGACCAGATCGAAGCCGCCATGCAGGCGTTCCATGCAGAGACTGTAAAGCCCACCTGCATCATTATGGACACCACAAAGGGCAAGGGTGTTTCCTATATGACCAACTCTGTGGACTGGCACGGCAAGGGCCCCAACGATGACGAGTACAAGATCGCAATTGAGGAACTGAACGCCGCATACGCCGCGCTGGAGCAGGAGGAAAACTAAGATGGCAGATGTGAAGAAGATCGCTACCCGTGAAAGCTACGGCAACACCCTGAAGGAGCTGGCCGCCGAAGGCCACGAGGATCTGGTGGTGCTGGACGCAGACCTTGCTGCTGCCACCAAGACCGGTATGTTCCGCAAGGCTTACCCGGATCGTCATTTTGACTGCGGCATTGCCGAGGAAAACATGATGGGCGTGGCTGCGGGCCTGTCCACCATGGGCTACGTGCCTTTGTTTCCAGCTTTGCTATGTTCGCCGCCGGCCGTGCCTTCGAGCAGGTGCGCAACTCCATTGGCTATCCCCACCTGAACGTGAAGATCGGTGCCACCCACGGCGGCATCTCGGTGGGCGAGGACGGCGCTTCCCATCAGCTGCGAGACTTTGCCCTCACTGCGCAGCATCCCGGCCATGACCGTGATCTGCCCCGCCGACGATGTGGAGGCCCGCGCCGCTGTGCGTGCTGCCTACGCAATGGAAGGCCCCGTCTACCTGCGCTTTGGCCGTTTGGCTGTGCCTGTGTTCCACGATGCCGAGAACTATCACTTCGAGATCGGCAAGGGCGAGCAGATCACCGAGGGCAGCGACATTGCCATCATCGCCACCGGCCTGATGGTCAACGAAGCCCGCATTGCTGCGGAGCAGCTGGCCGCTGAGGCATCCATGCCCGGGTCATCAACATCCACACCATCAAGCCTCTGGACGAGGAGATCGTCCTCAAGGCTGCAAAGGAGTGCGGCAAGGTCATCACCGCCGAGGAGCACAATGTCATCGGCGGTCTGGGCGAGGCCGTCTGCGCCGTGCTGAGCGAGAAGCTGCCCACCCCTGTGCGCCGCGTAGGCGTGCAGGACGTGTTCGGCTGCTCCGGCCTGCATGGGATCTGCTGAAGTTCTACGGTCTGGATGCTGCCACCATCTGCAAGACTGCCCACGAAATGCTGGGCAAATAAGCGCTTCTCCCACTGTATCTGCGCCGCCGCGTCATTTGCTGACGCGGCGCGTTTTTGCATGCCGCAATTTTTTTGCCAAATACTGCAGGATATGATATGCTTACAGAAAAAGCGGAAGGGAGAATCGCAATGCTGATCGTGGACAAACTTGCGTTTCAGGAAAAACTTTCGGAAGGGGAAAAAACGCTGGCCGCCTATATTTTGGCGCATGGGATGGAAATTGCCAAATATTCCACCCGCAGTCTGGCAGAAGTGATCTACACCTCTCCGCCGACCGTCCTGCGCCTTTGCAAAAAGCTGGGTTTTACCGGCTTTGATGACTTCAAGCAAAATTTTGTGCGTGAACTGGAATATCTCGACCAGCAACAGGGCAAGGTGGATTTCAATTTTCCCTTTGCTGAAAACGACAGCCCCATGCGGGTGGCGCAGAACATCGGCGAGCTGTACGAAGAAGCCGTCAAGGACACTATGCAGCTTCTCCGGTACGAAGACCTGCACAAAGCGGTGCTCCTGCTCAAATATCACGAGGAAATCCACATTTTTTCCGCCGGGACGGCCATCAATCAGGCCGAATCCTTCCGAGAAAAGATGCTCAAGATCGGCAAGCGGGTGGTCATTTTCAACAATCTGAACTACCAGCGGTATCAGGCCTGCTGTCTGTCCGAGAGGGACCTTGCATGATCATTTCCTATTCCGGCGAAACGGCGCAGATGCTGGAGATTGCCCGGCAGTGCAAACGCTCCGGAACACCCATCCTTGCGCTGACCAGCTTTGGCGAAAACAGCCTGACCTGTTATGCGGATTGCAAGCTGACCCTTTCCACCAAAGAAAGCATCTATCAGAATCTTGGGGACTATGCTTCCCATCTGTCCATGACCCTTCTACTGGACATCTTGTATTCCGAGTACTTCCGGCAGAATTACCAGAAGAATTATACCTACAAGCTGGAACGCGCCCGAGAGCTGGAACAGCACCGCACCTCCACCAATCCTATTTTGTTGAATCTGCACAAAGAAAATGCGGAATGAAACACTGTTCCGTTTTTGATCATGCAAAAAGAAACGGAAAAATTAACACTGTACCAATAAGTTTAAAAAATATTGCACAAAAACCTCCCTGCAAGTATTCTATACCTGCAAGGAGGTTTTCAAGCTTATGGAGATGCCAAAAAAGTTCCTGTGGGGCGGTGCGACCGCCGCCAACCAGTACGAAGGTGCCTACCAGACGGATGGCAAGGGCCTGAGCATTGCCGACGTGGAAAAAGGTGCACGCCACGGCGTCCCGCGCGAGATTCATACACAGGTCATGGAGGGCAACTACTACCCTAGCCATGAAGCCGTGGATTTTTACCACCATTACAAAGAGGACATCGCGTTGTTTGCCGAGATGGGCTTCAAGTGCTTCCGAATGTCCATCAACTGGCCGCGCATCTTTCCGCAGGGCGATGAATTGCAGCCGAACGAGGCCGGGCTTGCTTTCTATGACCGTGTGTTCGACGAGCTGCACCGCTACGGGATCGAACCGGTGGTCACGCTTTCGCATTACGAAACGCCGCTGTATCTGGTGCAGCACTATGGTTCCTGGCGTAACCGAGCCCTGATCGATTTCTTTGCCCGGTACTGTGAAACGGTGTTCCGGCGTTACAAAGGAAAGGTCCGGTACTGGATGACCTTCAATGAGATCAACGAGACCATGAACCAGAGCGAGCCATACCATCAGGCAGGCGTGCTCTTTGCCGAAGGCGAGGAGCACAACGCTGTCAAAGCGCTGGTCAGCCACAACATGTTCCTTGCCAGTGCAAAGGCCGTGCAGATCGGGCATGCGGTCGACCCGGAAAATAAAATCGGCTGCATGATCCAGTATCCCACCACCTACCCGCGCACCTGCGCACCAAGGATGTGCTGGCACAGAGATTCCAGATGATGCCGAACTATTATTACACCGATGTGATGTGCCGCGGACACTACACCAGCCTGTGCACGGCACAGCTGCGGCGCATGGGCACTTCGGTAGAGATGCAGCCGGGCGATGCCGAGCTGCTGGCCGCAGGAACTGTGGATTACATCGCATTCAGCTATTATTTTTCTTCAGTTGCCCGTGCAACGGAAGATACGGATTGCTGTGTAGAACGCAGCAATCCGTATCTCCAGCGTACCGACTGGGATTGGCCCATCGATCCGGACGGCCTGCGCATCGCACTGAATGAGCTGTATGACCGGTATGAACTGCCGCTGTTCGTTGTGGAAAATGGTCTGGGTGCCATCGACACCGTAGAGCCAGATGGCAGCATTCAGGACGATTACCGCATCCGTTTTCTGGGCAGTCACATTGATGCGCTGCGGCAGGCCATTGAGCTGGATGACGTTCCGGTGATCGGCTACACCTGCTGGGTCCCATCGACATTATTTCGGTGGCACCGGCGAGATGCGCAAACGGTACGGCTTCATTTACGTAGACAAGAAGGATGACGGCAGCGGCACGTTGGCCCGCAAAAAGAAAAAGTCGTTTGCATGGTACAAAAAAGTCATTGCAAGCAACGGCGCAGACACCGCCCTGTAAGCAATGCATTTTTTAGGATATTGAAGGAGGCAAAACAAATGGATGCAAAGAAAACTGCCCAGCAGGTGCTGGAACAGGTCGGCGGCGCAGAAAATGTTACATTTCTGACCCACTGTGTCACCCGCCTGCGGTTCAACCTCAAGTCAATGGACGGCGTGGACGAGGCCAAGGTCAAAGCCGTACCCGGCGTGGTGGGTGTCGTGAACAAAGGCGGCCAGTATCAGGTCATCATCGGCAACGAAGTGGCTGCCGTGTACGATGAACTGATGAAACTGGGCGACTTCGGCGGTAAGGAAGTCAAACAGCTTGCCGCCCCGGCCGAGGAAAAGAAGAGCAGGGTCAGCATCATTCTGGACACGCTGGCCGGTGTGTTCACCCCGCTGATGCCGTTGATCGCCGGTGCCGGTATGATCAAGGCTCTGCTGTCTGTGCTGACCCTCTTCGGCTGGATCGACAAGAGCGGAAATCTGTACTATTTCCTCAACTTCATCGCAGACTCTTCCTATTACTTCCTGCCGATCTTCCTGGCCAACTCCGCGGCCAAAAAGTTCGGCTGCAACCCGCAGATGGCCATGCTGCTGGGGGCCATCCTGCTGCACCCGAACTTCATCGCCCTGAAAGCCGATGCCGATGTGGTCCATGTGCTGGGTCTGCCGGTGAAGATGGTAACCTATTCTTCCTCAGTCATCCCCATCTTCCTTATCACGCTGGTACTGCCATACGTGGAACGATTTGTCAATAAGGTCGTGCCCTCTGTGGTCAAGTTCATCCTGCGGCCGGTGCTCACCATCCTCATCATGGCTCCCATCTCCCTGTGCGTGCTTGGCCCTCTGGGCAGCATCATCGGCGATGGTCTGGTCAACGTCCTGCTGGCCATTGAAAAGGTCTGCCCCTGGGCACTGCCCACCGTCATCGGTGCCTTTATGCCGTTCCTGGTCATGACCGGTATGCACTACAGCCTGCTGCCCGCTTATGTCAACTCTCTGTCCATGCTGGGCTATGAGACGGTCATCGGCCCGGTAATCTGCCTTCCAACATTGCACAGGGTGCCGCAGCCCTCTGCGTTGCCATCAAGACCAAAAACAAGAACTTCCGTCAGCTGGCCGTTTCCGGCGGTGTGACCGCTCTGCTGGGCGTGACGGAGCCTGCTCTGTTCGGCGTCAACGTCCGTCTGCGTAAGCCTCTCATCGCCACCACCATCGGCGGTGGTCTGGGCGGCCTGTATGCCGGTTTGACCGGTGTGCGCCGTTTGGCGGCGGTGGTGCCGGTCTGGCAGCCATCGGCCTGTATGTCGGTGAAAATCCCATGAACGTGATCAACGCACTGATCTCTGCCGCGATCGCCTTTGTGGCCACCTTTGCGATCCTCTGGTTCATCGGTTTTGATGATGTGCCGGAAGAAGCCTGATCTCTTCTGAAACAAGCAGCGCCGGAACGATTTTGCGTTCCGGCGCTGCTTTTTACGCCTCTCCCAGCAGCTTTGCACGGCTGGCGTATACAGCGGTGAATACCTCCCGCAGCCGTTGGATCTCGGGACGCGGGTCGTCCCGCAGGGTCAGCAGACAGGTGTCCGGCAACGGCAGCTGCAGCGGCAGATACCATGCAGCCGGAAAGGCCGGGTATTTCATCGGACACAAAAACATGCCGCGCCCGGCAAGCAGATCGTTGTAAACACACTCGTAGTTTTCCACCATGTGCCAGCTTGGTGCGGAAAACGGAAGGCCGGGCTGAACAACGGCAAGATCCACCATTTCCTGATACAGCGGCTCATAAAACAGCTGCTGCCCGGCAAGATCGGCCAGTGCCAGAGTGCTGCGCCCTGTGAGCGGGTGCTCCGGCGATACGATCAGGTAAAAGGTGTTGTGCAGGATGGGGGTGCGCTCGATCTCCGGTTGCAGCGGCCCAAGCAGATAGAGGGCTGCGTCTGCCTCGCTGCAGAGCATTTCGTGGGGATTGCGTGACACGGGCCGAGTGTCCACAGCAAACTCATATCCCGGCAGCGCGGCGTGCAGCCGTGCCATCAGGATGGGGTAGATGGGGTCCCGCTGCAGCAGCACAGGCGGAAGACGCAGGGTCAGTGTGCGCCGCCGGGCAAAGCCCTTCAGTGCGGTGCGGGCGTCAGCATGCTGCGGTAGATCTCTGCCGCACGGGGCGCAAAAGCCCGGCCGGCCTCGGTCAGGGCCACCTGGGTGGTGCTGCGGGTGAACAGGGCAAGATCCAGCTCTTTTTCCAGATTGCGGATCTGGTAGCTCAGGGCGGGCTGGGTGCAGTACAGCTCCCGGGCGGCGGCGGTAAAATTCAGCGTCCGGCTCAGGGTGAGAAAACACAGCAGCTGGCGGTCGTTCATGGGCGAAACCTCTCCTTTCCCGGCGGGCAGAATAAGATTGCTTTCAGTATAGCACATCAATGGAGACTGATAAAGAGCTTTTATCACTGTGGCAAAAATTTTTTGTTTCCATTTTACTTCGTTATATTTTATACTAAGTGTCGGAGCGGGATAAAAATCCCGCAGAAACGAGAAGAAGAGAAGAAAGAAAAAGGAGCAAACAAGATGGAAAAGATCTCCCGCAAAGGCTTTCTGAAAGTTGCCGCTGCCGCCGCAATGAGCGGTGTCACCGCCGGCGCTCTGGCTGCCTGCAACTCCGCAAGTTCCTCCGGCACTGCGGCATCCGCTTCCGGCGATGCCGTCTACACCCCCGGCACATACACCGGCACGGCTACCGGCATCGGCGAGGTGAAGGTGACCATGACCTTCAGCGAGACCGCTATCACCGATGTGGTCATCGATGCTTCCAACGAGACCGAGAGCATCGGCGGCGTGGCTGCTCCCACCCTGCAGGATGCCATCATGGCGGCACAGAACGCTGAGATCGACAATGTTTCCGGCGCCACCGTCACCACCAACGCGGTCAAGAAGCTGCCGCCAGCTGCATCGAGCAGGCTATGGGCGTTGCTTCCGAAGAGCCTGCTGCAGATACCGCCGGGGATACCGGCGATGACTGGCTGGGCGAAGAGCCGGACGTGCAGGCCAGTGAGACCCAGGACTTTGATGTGGTCATCATCGGCGCCGGTCTGTCCGGCGTCTGCGCTGCCCGTGCGGCTGCCGAGGAGGGCGCAAAAGTTGCCATCGTGGAAAAGAGCTCTTCCTTCAACTGCCGCAGCGGCGAGTATGCCCTGCTGAACGGCAGCCTGAACAAGCGCTGGGGCCGTGAGAACATCGTGGACGAGGATGTTGTGGTCGACCGCCTGATGCGCGAGTGCACCTACCGCAACAAGCGCTCCATCCTGAAAAAGTGGGCTTCCCATGCACACGAGGTCATGGACTGGTTCATCGAGCTTACCCCGAGCTGACCATCTGCGACTCCACCCGTGAGGCCGTGACCCAGGAGCAGTTCGACAAGGGTATTCTGGTGCCGCTGGCATGGCCTCAGCCCGAGCACTACGATTACCGCAACGAAGAGTTCCCCACCTTCTTCCAGCATGGAGTTCCGCTCTTCCCGCAAGGATCAGCAGGGCTTTATAGTGGAAGCCAACCTGAACAAGGCCGTTGAGAACGGTGCACAGACCTTCTTCGGCTGCTTCGGCACCAAGCTGCTGAAGGACAGCGACGGCCGCGTGACCGGCGTGATCATCCGCGACGCACAGAATGACAACAAGTACATCCAGCTCAACGCTTCCAAGGGCGTGATCCTGGCTACCGGCGACAACTCCGGCGACGAGAAGATCATGAAGCATTTTGCTCCCGAGATCGTGGAGAAGAAGATCGCCAACATGGGTGCCATGGGTATGCTGGGCGTTGACGTGGAGGGCAAGACCGTGGAGACCGGCGACGGCCTGCGCATGGGCGCATGGATCGGCGCAAAGGTGCAGGATTTCCACGCACCGATGACCCACCACATGGGCAGCGGCATGGGCGTGACCCCCTTCCTGCAGATCAACAAGCGCGGCGACCGTTTCATGAACGAGTGCATCCCCGGCCAGCAGCTGGAAAACCAGATCGAGCTGCAGCCCGAGTGCACCTCCTTCCAGCTGTACGACTCCAAGTGGGGCGAAGAGGTGCCCTACATGCCCGCAAACCACGGCGGCCTGTGCTACATCATCCCCGAGGATGAGGATGAGTCCAACCCCAACTACACCGACCGTCAGTACACCAAGATCAGCGCAAAGGCCGAGGCTTACCAGTTCAAGGCCGATACACTGGAAGACCTGCTGACCCAGTGCGGCTTTGAGGGCGATGCACTGGGATAATGCACTGGCTTCGTCGAGCGCTACAACGAGCTGGCCAAGGCCGGTTCCGACGATGACTTCGGCAAGCCCGCAAGCCGGATGTTCGCGCTGGAGAATCCCCCGTACTATGCATGCCAGTGGGGCACCACTTCCATGCTGGTGTGCGTGGGCGGCCTGGAGAGCGACGAGAACTGCCACACCTTCACCGAGGAGGACCCCGCCAGCCCCAAGCGCGACATCATCAAGGGCCTGTATGTCTGCGGCAATGTGCAGGGCAGCCGCTACGCAGTGGAATACCCCATCTGCATGCGCGGCATCAGCCACAGCCTGTGCGTCTACTACGGCTACATCGCCGGCAAGAACTGCGTGGCCGGTGTCTGATACCCTGCTGACAGAACACTGAAATAAGCGTTTCCCTGCCCGGAGCAGTATTCTTTCTTCCTGCTTCGGGCTTTTTTGCGCCCCTGTGTGACCCGGTCACGGAAAAACACACTCCGACGGGGTATACTGATGCTGTCAGTGAAATTACAAACACCCTTCAGGAGGTAAAATATGGCAGTCATTACCATCACGAAAGAAAACTTTGCGCAGGAAGTGCTGCAGAGCGAAAAGCCCGTCCTGCTGGACTTCTGGGCCAGCTGGTGCGGCCCCTGCCGGATGCTCAGCCCCATTGTGGACGAAGTGGCCGAGGAGCGCGGCGATGTGAAGGTGGGCAAGGTGAACGTGGACGAGCAGCCGGAGCTGGCCGGGGAGTTCGGCGTGATGAGCATCCCCACCCTGCTGGTGTTTGAGCAGGGCAAGCTGGTGCGTCAGGCCGTGGGTGCCCGCCCGAAGGCAGTGTGCTGGACCTGCTTGGGTAAATATGCGTGCTGAAAAGGAGCTGTTGCGCCATGCAACGGCTCCTTTTCTTCTTTTCCCTGTACAAACGCACAGAAAAATCGTATCATTGAGTTGAAAACACCGTCACTTTCCTACTTTACAACTTTACCGAGATAAAGTAAAATAAACTCAAGTAAGAAATGGGGGAACCGACAATGGAATTCAGCATTGCAAACCTGCAGCCCAAGGAGCGCGCCTCCTTTGCGCTGCGCGCCTTGTACGAAGCGGCGGGCTGCCGCAAGTATCATATGGGCCGGTTTGAGGAGTACGGCCTGTATCAGGAGAACCGCAGCTTTTTGTCGTCCGAGCAGGTCATCACCTTTACCGATCTGGATGGCCGTCTGCTGGCCCTCAAGCCGGACGTGACCCTCTCCATTGCCAAGACGGCGCAGCCCGCCCCCGGCGAGACCCTGTGCTACTACTATCACGAGAACGTCTACCGCCCTTCCGCCGAGAGCCACACCTTTAAAGAAATCAGCCAGATGGGCCTTGAGATGCTGGGCGCGGTGGGCGAAGCACAGGTGCAGCAGGCGGTGTGTCTGGCGGCGCGGTCGCTGGATGCGCTGGGGGCCGATTGGGTGCTGGAAGTGAGCCACATGGGCTACCTGTTCGGCCTGTTCGACGCGCTGGGCGTGCCGGATGCCGCCCGCGCAAAGCTGCTGGAAAAGCTGCGGGAGAAAAACGCCCACGAGCTGCGGGCTGCAGCCGGAGCAGCCGGTCTTGCCGATGCCGCCGATACCCTGTGCAGCGTGCTGGATCTTTCCGGTGCCTATGCCGAAACGATGGAAAAGGCTGCAGCCCTGTGCAAAAACGATGCCATGCGCGCAGCGGTGGCCGAGCTGGAAGCGCTGGCTGTGCCGCTGGAAAAGGCGGGCGGCGTGATCCGGCTGGACATGACGCTGGCCGGTGAGATGGAATACTACAACGGCCTTGTGTTTCAGGGCTACCTGAAAACCCTGCCCCGCCCCCTGCTCAAGGGCGGCCGCTACGACCTGCTGATGCAGAAGTTCACCCCCGGTGCCGGTGCCATCGGCTTTGCGGTCTATCTGGACGAGCTGGACCGCCTGAGCGCCCCGCTGCCGCCGGTGCAGAAGAACAGCACCGACAGGGTGATGCTGAACGTGGCTCTGCCCAAGGGCCGTCTGGGCGATAAGGTGTATCACCTGCTGGCGGGCATCGGCTACGGCTGCCCGGAGGACTACAACGCCACCCGCAAGCTGGTGGTGGAAAACCCGGAGGCCGGCATCCGCTACTTCCTCGTCAAGCCCAGCGACGTTGCCATCTATGTGGAGCACGGTGCCGCCGATGTGGGCATCGTGGGAAAGGATATCCTCACCGAGGCTTCTGCTGATGTGTACGAGCTGCTGGACACTGGCCTTGGCAAATGCCGCATGTGCGTTGCCGCCCCAACCGATTACCAAGACGACCCCAGCCGCCCGGTGCGGGTGGCCACCAAATTCGTCAACATTGCAAAGAGCTATTACGCATCCATGGGGCGGGACATCGATATCATCAAGCTGAACGGCTCCATTGAGCTGGCCCCCATTCTGGGCCTTTCGGACGTCATCGTGGATATCGTGGAGACCGGCACCACCTGCGGGAGAACGGCCTGAAGGTGGTCACCGAGTTCATGCCCATCTCGGCCCGGTTCATTGCCAACAAGGCCAGCTACCAGTCAAGCACGCCGAAATGGACACCATGCTGGAAAAGCTGCGGGCGGAACTGCAGAACAAGGAGGAAGCAAAATGATCAAGCTGTATAACTTTGACGAGCTGAAGCCCGAAGAGATTTTGAACCGCGATATCCGCGCGGAAAAGAACGTGGAGGATGTGGTGGACGGCATCATTGCCGATGTGCGCGCCCGGGGCGACGATGCCCTGAAGGATTATGCGCTGAAATTTGACGGCGCGAAGATCGATGCCCTGCAGGTGACGCAGGAGGAGATCGACGAAGCTTTTGCGGGCATGGACCCTACTTCCTCGAAACGCTGCGCGAAGCCGCCGCCAACATCGAGAGCTTCCACCGCCAGCAGGTGCACAAGAATTTTGTGGTGAACGACAAGCCCGGCATCGTGCTGGGCCAGAAATATACCCCCATTGAAAAAGCCGGTGTCTATGTGCCCGGCGGCACGGCGGCCTATCCCTCCACCGTGCTCATGGACGTGATCCCGGCAAAGGTGGCAGGCGTGTCCGAAATCGTCATGACCACCCCCGCCGGAAAGGACGGCAGGGTAAACCCGGTCATCCTTGCCGCCGCTGCCACCGCAGGCGTGACCAAGATCTTCAAGACCGGCGGCGCACAGGCTGTGGCGGCTCTCGCCTACGGCACCCAGAGCATCCCTGCGGTGGATAAGATCGTTGGCCCCGGCAACATCTACGTTGCCACCGCCAAGCGGAAGGT
>ENA-OQHA01000897-OQHA01000897.1-human-gut-metagenome-genome-assembly--contig:-NODE-897-length-13068-cov-6.317132_pt1 | contig 13068 bp, 13 predicted proteins | sample MGYA00242558_ERZ504707 | MGnify/ENA primary metagenome ERZ504707 (study PRJEB26092, sample SAMD00036197) | human gut metagenome | host: Homo sapiens | study: EMG produced TPA metagenomics assembly of... | reverse complement strand
AATAATCCAATGTCCCTTCAGGAAGAAGGAGACGGTAACCGCTGGTTTCCATAACTTTTGCTGATTTTCTTTCCGGCAAAGATATAAATTTATCGGATTTACCCCTCAGATTATTACGTTGACCCCAGAATCCTGCACTTGGATTCTATGAGCACATGGGCATGAAAAAGGTTCGCGAAGGGGACTTTCCCATCGGCAACGGATATTACATGAACGATTACATCATGGGCATGGACATCTAAGGCTCCCCGCCGCCGTTTCATCTCTTTGCTTTGCAGACGGGGGATTACTTCTACAGCTTGCAAAACAAAGAAATGAAAAACGGCACGGACATGTCGACCAGCAGCCCATGGAAGATGGCAAGGGGCACCATTTCCTTTCCAGACACACGGATAATGGAGGGAAGAGCTACATCGACCGAGGTTACTCCGGCCACCGAAATAGGAGCCAGTTTCCCGAAATACTTGCAGATGAAAGGAGCTCCTACCAGTGCCACCAGCTCGCGGATGACATTCGTCAGAAGTGCAATCGTGGCCAGTTCCGTAGCCAGCTGCGCACCAAGATCGGGGGTTTTGAGTTCCATAATCAGAATAGACGAAAGCGAATAATATCCCAGTCCGCTGCCCACGGCCAGACAGTCGAACACACTCCAGCGAGTCAGTAACACACTGACCAATGCCGAAAACAACAGGTTCCTCCGATGGTGGCCAGCGGTATCAGCAGCATCTTGGGACGGAAACCACGAAGCAGTTCCTTGAAATCCTCTCCACCGCCAATGCTGACGCCTACCTGAAACATCAGGGCATACAGAATATACATGGACAAGTGGTGCGTATCTCCCAACTCCCATCCGGAAAAGTTCCACACGTAGCCTAACACACAGCCTACAAAGAACATGGACAATACCAGCAAACTTCCTTTCATTTTTCACCTCCTTCCTTAAAGAACAACAGATATACCACGCGTGCCAGCAACACACTTCCCGTAATGCCGGCCACACTGAGCAACAGTGCCTGTCCGCCGAAAGACCCTAAGTTTCCTACAATCAACGGATTGTAACCCACGGAAAGTCCTAACACGAACAGCATCAGACAAATGGTACACGAGATAGTCAGATTCACTTTTTTCAAAAAAGCACACATACGAAGGCTATATCCTGCCAGAATACCTGCCAGGACAATCAATAAAATAATCCACATAACAAAATTGAGAGTAAAAGTTTATAAGAAAGATTTCACACCACGTCAGGAAGACGCAACTTCCCGTGTCTTACAAACTTTCATGAAGAAATCCGCTGAACCAATGCGCACGGGCATGACATCTCCGGTAAAGCGCCGTACTGACCTTTATCCGAACTACCTTATGTTGCCTGCACATGTTCATACGCTGTATATTATATTCTAAATCTTTGTAAGTTCTAACCCTAGTCTATTTTTGTGAAAACGTAAAATATGTTTTTACGTTTTCCTGCCCGGAAACCTATGTTTCACTTTGCGGAACCGTACGTTTCCCGGTCGGAAACCCTACGTTTCTCACATAAGAAACCTACAAAAGTTCCTGAAAAAGCTACATCTTCTTCAGGACGTTTTTACTTTATCTGCTTCCCAATTGCGCTGCAAAGATAGCTCAAATCAAATTAATATGCAATTAATATGCAGAATTTATCACAAAGGGCCATCGGAAATACTTCCCGACAGCCTTCACATCAAGAAAAAGTTGTTTTAACGACGCCCCGTGACTTGCAGATATTCTCTTTTTTTCAATTCATAATCCGTATAGCTTTCCACATACTTGTCACGACTCTGCTGATACAAAGTCTGTGCATCAAGCAAATCGCTCATCGTGCAGGTGCCTGCCTTGTAATAATCGGTATTCAGGCGGAGATTCTCGGTGGACTGCTCAATGGACAGACGGGCAATCTTCATCTGCTCGTATGCCTCGTTCACCCCGTTCCAGGCATTCTTCATACGGATAACCAGCAATTCTCTCTGGTCGGCCAACTGGTTTTCCGTGTTCTTCACCTGAAGCTTTTCTTTCTTAATGGCATGACTTCCTCCCCACCATCCGGTCAGGGGAACGGTCACCGTAGCAAATCCCACCCAGAAACGCTGGTCTTCCGGCAAGAAGTTATGGTATACATAGCCTCCGCCAATGGCCACCGTAGGCAGGTTCTTCCCTACCGCCATCTTGTATTGCAAGCGGCTGGCCTTCACATTCTGCTGTAGCAAAGCATATTCACTGGTGAGTCCCAATGCCGATTCCGGATCGCAGTAAAGGCTGTCGGGGCGTGCAGGCAGCTGGGTATCCACCGCAAAGGCCACGTCAAGGGTATCGGATGAAAGTCCGGTGTACTGTGCCAGCATATTCTGGGATACCGACAAGGCATTTTCCACCTGCAAACGAGTACTCTTTGTTTCATTCTGCCGCAATTGTACCTGAAGCAAATCGTTCCGCGTCACGATTCCAGCCTGTACCGAAGCTTCCACATCACTCAGGATGCGTGCCAGTTGGGCTTCGACCTTGGACAAGGTTTTCAGCTTTTCTTTCAGTATCACTACCCGCCAGAAATATTGTTCCGTAGTGAGGCATACTTCATTGTCGGATAAGTTCCGTTGCAGGCGTTTCACTTCCACTCCCACCTTGGCCAGCTGGTTTCCGTTCACAATCTGTCCGCCGGTGAACAACGGCAGGGAGGCACCGACTCCCCCTGCTATTCCGTTCTTCAGCATGGACATATTCATGTCCGGTCCCAAACTCATCTGCATCAATCCTTTATCAGCCATGAAACCGGTTCCAGCCGCGCTCACGCTCGGAAAATAATTGGTAAATGCCTTTTTCTTGTCCTGCTTGGCCATTTCCAGTTCATTGTTTGCATTCTTCATTCGCACATTGTTTGTCAAGGCAGCCTGAATGCATTCATCCAGCGTATAGGCTTTCTGTCCGAAAGCCCCATTCATGCACGCCCCACCTATCAATAGAAAAGCTATTATTCTGTTTCGATTCGTTTTCATAATGATTCTTCTTTTGATTGATTCCTAATCACCTCATCAGGCTTTCTCCAATGCTTCCAGCTGGGCACGTCTCCGGCTGCTTCCCCTGAAAATCACCAGGTAAGCTACCGGAAGCACCGTCAAGAGGAAGAGCATGGTAATCAGCGTACCGTAACAAATCACCGTACCCATCGGCATCCAGAGTCCGCTCTTGCCCAATATCATCGGGATGACTCCCATGGAGCAGCGGCCGAAGTCAGGAAGATGGGTCGCATACGTCGGCGGGCAGAATGATAAATGGCATCACGCACGCATAGTTTCTCTGTTTCACGCAATTCCTCGGCATAGTCAATCATGATAATGCCGTTACGCACGATAATTCCCATCAGGCTGATAATACCCAGTGTACAAGTCATACCGAAATCCACTCCTTGTATCAGTACGCCCACTGCCGTACCGAACACACACAGCGTCATGCTGGCAAAAATCAGCAGAGCAATGCTAATACGCTTGAAATGAGCCAGCAAGATGAAGAAAATGATGAAAGCTGCAATGGCCAGAGCTGCCATAATAGGCGGAAGGTTTTCATTATCCTGCTCGTCGTCACCTCCGTAAGCCAGCGTCACTTTATCCGGCAGAGGGATGGCTGCCACTTTTTCTTTTATCACACTCGTCAGGGCGGTCACGTTCACGTCACGGCGCACATCGGCCATGACCGTAATGGTATAGATACCGTTCCGGCGTACCAGCTGTCCGTCTTTGACGGAAGGTACACTTCTGCCACTTGCCGCAAGGGAACCTGCGTACCGCCCAATACCGGAATCAGTTCGTTTTCCAGATCGGAGAAACCGGCACAATCTGCCTCTCGCTTTTCAATGTCACGGGGATGTCATAATCGCCTTCCCACACACTGGCCACCTTTATACCGTCGCCATAGCGCATGGCCAGCGTGCTTTCCAGCTGCACATTCTGTATGCCCAGACGAGAAGCCTCATCTTCTTTCAGCACCACTTTGGCCGAAGTCTGCGGTTCACTGAAGTTGGTCTGTGCCAACCGTATTTCCGGCATCTGGCGCAACATGCTCAGGTATTTCCCGGCCACGGTTTTCAATGAATCCAGATTCTCTCCACTCAGACGGAGTTCTATCGGATAGACCGCCTGACTGAAACTGATTTGCTTGAACCTTACCCGCACATCGGGAAAAGCATCGGTATAACGCGGAGCATATTCATCCAACAGTTCCACAGTTCCTTATTCCCTTTCGTGTTCACAATCAGTTGGGCGTAGTTCGTTCCTCCCAATTGCGGAGCGTATGCCGTATGGAAACGAGGGGAAGAACAACCGATAAATGAAGTGACGGAAGTCACTCGCGGGTCTTTACGGAACACATGTTCCATGGTATCGGCAGCCCAGGCCGTCTTTTCTACAGCCGAGCCCGTAGGCAGATAGATTTCTACGGCAAACTGGTTACGGTCGGCCACCGGCATCAGCTTTTGCGGCAGTTTCCCCATCAGGAAGATACCCACCAGCACGGAAGCGATTCCTCCCAGCAAAGTAACATACGGATGGGCAAAGCATTTGTCAAGCAACTTATTATAATAGGTCTGCAGGAATTCCATGAACGAGAATCCTTTTTTATGCGAAGGTATCGGCTTACGGATGAACCAGAACTGCATGAACGGTACCAACAGCATGGCTACCAGCAAGGAGATGCCCAGAATCAGCGTAATAGACCAGGGGAAACTCAGCAGGAAATCGTGTATCATGCCGGGAATCACAATCAGGAAGGGGAAGAATGTAATACTGATGGCCAGTGTAGCCGAGAATATGGACTTGAAGAAATGCGTGGCACTGAAGATAGACGCATGCCAGCGCGACATTCCTTCGCCGATTTTCTCCAGATAACTGTCGATGATGACAATAGAGTTATCCACAATCATTCCCAGCGTCACAATCAAGGCAGCCAGCGTCACGGTGTTCAACTCAATGCCAAAGGCATAGAAAAGTCCCAGTGAGATAAAAATGGTAACCGGAATGGTGGAAGCAGCTACCAGTGCCACTCGCAACGGCAAAAGCAGCATCACCACAATCACTACGGCCACGATGGCAATCACCAGCTCACGCAAGAAAGCATTGACACTGTCGCCCACCACCTGTGCCTGGTCGGTGATACGGAACATATTGACCTCCGACGGAAGCTCTGTCTTAAACTCTTCCAGCACGCGGTCGATGTCATTTCCCATCTGTACGATGTTCTTTCCTTTCTTCATTTCCACACTCAGCAGGATACACTTCGTCCCGTTGTTCTTGATATAGCTGTTGGCATGAGGGTATTCCTTGACCACACGAGCCACATCCTGCAAGCGCACCACATTGCCCGAGGGGTCGCTGTACACAATCTGCTGCTGCACGTCGTACAGCGTATTGAACGTCTTCTCCACATGCACCGGCAATACATACTGAGGGGTCTGTATGCGTCCGCCCGTGGTCACGAATCCCTTGGCAAACAGCTGGCCGGCAATCAACTGCTCGTTCAGTCCATAATGCGAGAGACGTTCCGGGTCCAGGTAGATGGAAATCTGTTCAGCCTTTCTCCACTCACAGTGAGTCGTCCCACACTGCTGATGCGACGCAAACGGTTCTTCAGTTCATCCATATAGTCGGACAGTTCCCGATACGTCTTGTCCTTGCTTTCCATGGTAATCAGCAGTGCCGATGTATCGCCAAAATCATCCATCACCTGTATGGCAAGCACATTCGGCGGTAGCTGCGACTTGAAAGTGGCTACTCCATGCTTGAACTTGCTCCAGAACTCATCTTTGTTGTTCAGTTCGTCATTCAACTCCACTTGCACAAAGACAATCCCGTCGCGCGTAGTAGAGAACGTCTTCTCCTTCTTTACTTCCTTATATGAAAAGATGTAGTCTTCCAGAGGCTTCGTCACCTGTTCCACCATTTCATTGACCGTATTTCCCGGAGCCACGGCAATCACCATTCCCTGACGTATGGTAAAATCAGGAAATTCATTTTTCTGCATCTGCGGCAGACTGTATATTCCGAATGCCACCAGGCAGCACGTCACCAGAATTACAATCTGACGATAGTGCGTGGCCCATTCCACTATGTTCCTTTTCTTTTCCATTGTCTTACTTCATTTTTACAGTGCCAGAGGAGTTCCTTCGCACACTTTCTGCTGTCCTTCTACTATCACTTCATCCCCTTCATTCAAACCGTTCACCACCGTGACACCCGTCGCCGTGAACTTGCCGCACATCACCACACGCTTCGATGCTTTTCCATCCTCACCTTTCAGCCACACGAAGTAGTTGTTGTGTTCGTCCAGCTGAAGCACATTGGCCGGAAGTACGCACGCCTGACTTTTATCGGCATCCTGCAACCAGACTTCTGTCACCATGCCGGGCAGCAGTCCCGTATTTTTTGTCTGAATACCGACATTTACCTCATACGACCGTGACAGCGGATTGGCCTGTACACCTTTTTCCGTCACTACGCCTTCTGCCTTCGTTCCATTCAGAACCGGTGCTCTATCACGGCTTTCTGTCCTCTTGCCACGCGCGCGATTTCCGTCTCCGGCACGGAAATCCGTACCTTCAGCCGGTCGTCGGATACCAGTTTCAGCACCTGAACACCAGGCACGACGTTCTGTCCGACCTCCAGACTCTTCTCGGCAATGACCCCGGAAAACGGAGCGTACAGCTGACAGTCGGTCAGATTCTTCCGGGCCACTGCTCCATAGACTGCGCCTGCTGCAACTTGCTTTGTACTTCCACCCACTTCATTTCGGCCAGACTCCCTTTTTCATGCAATTCTTTCATACGTTGGTAGGCATCTTCCGCCTGCTTCAAAGCAGTCTTTGCCGCCTGATACGTATTCTGCATCGAAACCTCATCCAGTGTAGCCAGCAATTGTCCCTGCCGCACCCGGCTTCCTAAATCGACCTTTACCGACTTTACCCGTCCCATCAGCGGGAAACTTAATGAACTGCCGTTTTCCTCCTGCACCGTACCTGAAAAACGAACGGCTTCATTACGTACGGATGATACTACGCTCATCACTTTGACCTTTACCGGTTCTGCCTGCTGCGGTGCCTGCTCTTTATTTCCACACCCTGACATCACAGTCAGAAACAAACAAACGGCCATCAGATAATTCTTTTTCATAAATTCTAAAATGTTTAGTATGTCTGCAATTTGTGAGCGCAAAGAAAAAGGCATTACACGAAATATACGGCATACATACCACCTTGGAAGTGTTCTATTTTTCTATCCGTCCCCACTATCTTCCCTATGGAATACTCATCAGGAAAAATAGGACACTGAGAATTGAAAAACATTCTGTTCATTTGCAACCGAATAGATTAATCAATGTTATGGAGAAAGAAATAGAACTCATCAGAATGTCCAGCACCGAAATCATGGAAAAGGTAGCTGCCTATAAAGACGAACAGATTATCATCTTGAACCAGGTAAATAAAGTAAGTGAAACCGAACAATACTCCCCCATACGGGCTGACTTTTTCCTGGCGATCTTATGCCTGCGAGGAAAAGCGTCTTTATCTCTCAACAACAATTCTTATGAAATCGGTCGGAATGATTTGATGATTTGTCACCCGCAGACGCTGCTCAAACACGGCATGATAGGAGATGATTTTGAGTGCTGCGGATTCTGTCTTTCACCAGAATATGCCAAACGTATTTTTGTGATGTCCACATCCGCAAACAACTGGTACTCACGCCTGTACCTGGAACAGCATCCTATCATTTCCCTGAATGATGAAGAAAGCCAGCTTTTCTGCCAGTACTATAATCTGCTGAATTCCAAACTGACCGGTACTCCTCACCGCCACCAGAAGGAACTGATCAATGCCCTCCTGCAGGCCTTCATCTATGAATTTCAGGACTCCATGGAGAAATACATCCAGTTAAAACCGGTCGCATTCAATTCGTCCAACAATCTGTTCAATGCCTTCATGGAACTGCTGATATCTTCCTACCCCAAGGAACGGTCGGTAAGCTACTATGCCAACCGGTTGTTTGTCACCTCCAAATACCTGTCGGCTGTATGTAAGGAAAATTCCGGTGAAACAGCTTCCGACCTCATCACCTGTTATGTCATGAAGGATATAGTGTGCCTGCTGAAATCTCCCGATAAGAGCATCAAGGAAATTGCCAATGAACTCAATTTTGCTACTTTGTCATTTTTCGGTAAATATGTAAAAAGGAATTTAGGACTTTCCCCGAAAGAATACAGAGAGAAATTATCTCAACAAGAAGGAAATGTGTAATAACTTTCTTCATATATATAAAAAAGATGTCCGCCCATCTCACAAAGATGACAGGCGGACATTTTTATTTTTCCACTATCCGGAAATTACTGATGCTGTTCACGCAGCAAATCGTTCACGGTCTTTACCGGATTGAAAGTACTCAAAGGAACTTCTACGAACACGGTATTCCAGTCGCTCATTGAACCGTTCCACAAGCCCGGCAATTCGAGTGCCTTCAAGTCTTTTCCATTCTTTGACTTGTAAGAAATAAAGCCGGTAGCCTTATCCACATGTTTCAGCAAGTTGAACTTATTGCCCTTGTAGTCGCGAACGGCACATACCAAATCCACCGGATTGAAGTGTGTACCCTTTTCGAACATGGCTTTCTTTTCCGGGTCGTTCATATCAATCTGAGAACTTTCCAGAATCTGCAAGGAAATGGTTCCATCCGGATTATAGGCCAGGAACGGACCACCGCCCGGTTCGCCCACATTCTTCACCATACCGCAAACACGCATCGGACGATTCAGTTTCTTACGCAGATAGATGACCAAATCAGCATCTTCCAGCTCTTTCAAGTCCGTTCTGCGGCAACGCAACTGCTGCTGTACGAAGCGGATAATGGTTTCCAGCTGTTCGTGACTATAATGTCCGCCATCCAGCAGTTCCAGGTATTCAAATGCCTGCTTCTGCAGCGTAACCAATACACCGGCCAGCAACTTCTTGTAAGTCACGGTATCAGCTTTCAAGCGGTCGGGCACCACATTATCAATGTTCTTGATAAATACGATATCAGCATCCAAGTCGTTCAGGTTCTCAATCAAGGCACCGTGACCACCCGGACGGAACAACAATTTACCGTCCTCGTCGCGGAACGGTTTGTTTTCCATATCGGCAGCCACTGTATCCGTACTCGGTTTCTGTTCAGAGAAACTGATGTGATAAGTCGTACCATACTTAGCCTCATATTCGGCAGCCTTGGCAGCACCAGTTTCTCGAACAATGCACGATGCTCAGTAGAGACAGTGAAGTGTACATTCACTTCCCCACTCTTTCCGGCAGCATACAATGCCCCTTCTACCAGATGTTCTTCCAGCGGTGTACGCACGCCATCTGCATAACGATGGAACTTGAGCAAACCTTTAGGCAGCGCTCCATAGTTCAGTCCGGCAGACTCCAGCAAGTTAGAAACCACTGCCTTGTAATTATGTTCAGACAACAGGGCATTGATGTTCTTTCCTGTATTATCCAAACAAGCCGCATTCAAGTCATTATAGAATGCAAAATCATGAATGTGATCGAAGAATTTCTTCTCAAAATCGGTAGTAGGTTTGTCATACTCGGCACCCAAGAATTCGAACATATTCTTGAACATACGGCTGGCAGCTCCCGAAGCCGGAACAAACTTGACGATTTTCTTATCACCTGCCTTGTATGCATCCCATGCGGCAAGATACTGTTCGCATTCTTTCTCATCGGCTTTCATAATACCTCCGTTTTCTACGGAAGCAGCTGCTGAAAGCTTCAAGAATGGAAACCCCTTTTCAAAACAAGCCAACTGTTCGGCAATCTTTTCTTCCAAAATGCCCTTCTTGGCCAACAATTCTTTGTCTTCGTGTGTTAACATAATAGTTTTTTATTTAGGTAATGAATTTCTTTCTGTTTTTAGAATTACGTCCAAAAATATAAAAAATACGGGAAGAGTGCACCATATCAACAGAAAAAAAGTAACTTTACCCACAAACAGCAAAACGAGGAATTATGGAGAACAACGACTTTTTTACACAAGAGGAACACAAACAACTGATTCAACTCTACAAACGACTGCTGCGGTTGTCGAAAGATACATTACAAAAGGATGACTGCCACAAGCTGAAAACCCATCTGGTCAAGGCAATGGCAGAAGGTACCATTCCGCGAAATGTATTCCAGATGAATCCCATTATCAAGGATATGCAGACGGCTGTCATCGTGGCCGAAGAAATCGGCATGCGCCGCGCCTCGATTCTGGGAATCATGCTCCATGAATCCGTGAAATACAATCTTTGCAGTCTGGAATCGGTCAAAGAGGAATATGGAGAAGACGTGGCCGGCATCATACGGGGACTCGTCAAAATCAACGAGCTGTATTCCAAAAGCCCCATCATTGAGTCGGAAAACTTCCGCAATCTGCTCCTGTCGTTTGCCGAAGACATGCGGGTCATCCTGATTATCATTGCCGACCGTGTGAACCTGATGCGGCAAATCAAGAACAGCCCCAACGAAGAAGCTCGTCTGGAAGTGGCCAACGAAGCTGCCTATCTGTATGCACCGCTGGCCCACAAGCTAGGACTGTACAAACTGAAATCAGAACTGGAGGACTTGTCACTGAAATATACGCAGCACGACGTGTACTATCATATCAAAGAGAAACTGAATGCCACCAAGCAGGCCCGCGACCGCTACATCGAGGCTTTTATCGAACCGATACGCAAAAAGCTGGAAGATGCCGGACTGAAGTTCCACATGAAGGGACGTACCAAGTCCATCCACTCCATCTACCAGAAGATGAAGAAACAGGGATGTCCTTTCGAAGGCGTGTACGACCTGTTTGCCATCCGCATCATTCTTGATTCTCCGCTTGAAAAGGAGAAACAGGAATGCTGGCAGGCTTATTCCATCGTGACGGATATGTATCTGCCCAATCCCAAGCGTTTGCGCGACTGGCTGTCCGTGCCGAAAAGCAACGGATACGAGTCACTGCACATCACCGTGATGGGACCGGAAGGGAAATGGGTGGAAGTGCAGATTCGTACGGAACGCATGGACGAAATTGCCGAAAAAGGTCTGGCAGCCACTGGAGATATAAAGGTATAAAGGGAGAAAGCGGCTTGGATGAATGGCTGAACTCCATCCGTGAAACGCTGGAAAACTCCGACAGCGACATGGAGGCCATGGACCAGTTCAAGCTGGATTTATATAAGGACGAGGTATTCGTATTTACTCCGAAAGGTGACTTGTACAAACTGCCGCAAGGGGCTACCGTGCTCGACTTTGCCTTTTCTATCCACTCCAACTTGGGATGCCGGTGTACGGGTGCCCGCGTCAACGGGAAAAATGTACAGCTCCGCCAGAAACTGAACAGTGGCGACCAGGTGGAAATCATGACTTCGAATACGCAGACACCGAAGCGTGACTGGCTGACCTTTGTCACCACGTCGAAGGCACGCAACAAGATACGTCAGGCCCTGAAGGAGATTGCAGCCCGTCAGACACAGTTTGCCAAGGAGACACTGGAACGTAAATTCAAGAACCGGAAGCTGGAATATGATGAGGCCATCCTGATGCGTCTGATTCGGAAACTGGGCTTCAAGACCGTAACCGACTTCTATCAGAGTATTGCCAACGAATCGATGGACGTGAACGACATCATCGACAAGTACCTTGACATGCAGAAGCGGGAAACCGAGCAGCGCGAAGAAATCAGCTACCGCAGTGCGGAAGGCTTCAACATACAGCAGCCCACCGACGCGAAGGACTACAAGGATGACGTACTGGTCATCGACCGGAACCTGAAAGGACTCGACTTTACGCTGGCCAGATGCTGTAACCCTATTTACGGTGACGAAGTGTTCGGATTCGTCAGCATCAACGGTGGTATCAAGATTCACCGTTGTGACTGCCCGAATGCCAAGGAGATGCGTTCCCGCTTCCCCTACCGCATCGTGAAAGCCCGCTGGGCCGGAAAGAGTCAGGGCAAACAGTATCCGATTACCCTCCGTATTATCGGCCATGACGACATCGGTATCGTGACGAACATCACGTCTATTATTAATAAGGAGAACAACATCCTGTTGCGCTCCATCAGCATCGACTCACACGACGGATTGTTCTCGGGCATGCTGACGGTGACCGTAGACGACAACGCCAAGCTGGAATCGCTGATAAAGAAGATTAAAACGGTGAAGGGCGTGAAGCAGGTAAACCGATAACAACACTTCAAGTTTGTTAATTAACCTGCACAAAAGTAACAGTTTCACGCAAAAGTAGTATCTTTGCGAAGTTGTCAGAAGTAAGGATTAAAATCAAAGAAAATGAAGAAAATTTTATTTACAACCTTATTATGTGTCATGAATGTATTGTTTGTCATTGCTCAGGGAACGGCAGAAATTACATTCGAAAAGACCTCATACAACTTTGGCTCTTTCTCAGAAAGCAGTCCGAAAGTAACTTGCAAATTCAAATTTAAGAATACAGGCGACGGTCCATTAGTAATTCATCAGGCTATTGCTTCTTGCGGATGCACCGTACCTCAATATCCGAAAGAACCCATCAAACCGGGAGAAAGCGGTGAGGTGACAGTCACTTACAACGGTGCCGGCAAATTTCCGGGACATTTCCGTAAGACCATCACCCTGCGTACCAACTCAAAGAACGAAATCACCCGTCTGGTAGTAGAAGGTGACATGACTCCGGCATCAGCCGACATCAATCAGTAACAATTCATCATTTTTCATACTTGGCAGGAGGAACATTTTCAACGATGTTTCTCCTGTTTTTTATGCCCGAAAATACACACGGAAAAACGTCTTTGAGCCTGGAAGAAAACGCAAGGACGTTTCAATTGAAACGCAAGTACGTTTTAGTTAAAACGCAAGTGCGTTTGACTCCAAACGTAAGGGCGTTTTGAAGTGTACTGAAAATAGTTGTCAGTTTGAAGATTAATTCCTGACAAAGTTGACAGGTTAAACATTATATTCCTAAAAAGGTTGTCAGTTCTGCAAAACTACAACAAAAACTCAATATCCGTAT
>ENA-OQHA01000896-OQHA01000896.1-human-gut-metagenome-genome-assembly--contig:-NODE-896-length-13069-cov-1.387575_pt1 | contig 13069 bp, 22 predicted proteins | sample MGYA00242558_ERZ504707 | MGnify/ENA primary metagenome ERZ504707 (study PRJEB26092, sample SAMD00036197) | human gut metagenome | host: Homo sapiens | study: EMG produced TPA metagenomics assembly of... | reverse complement strand
TTGCCCTGTTCTTTCCGTACCATCTTTGTGATTCCCGGATACTGTCCCGGGAAGCTTTCCAGCATGATACCATCTCCATAGATAGGTAAACATCTCCGTCTGTCATATCTTCCTCTGTCAGCTTCTTTCCATTCTCATCCGTAAGCTTATCCGGTATCGTTCCGGAGAAAATCGTGTCCGTGTCCAGATCCGCAAAATACCAGCTGTTATCATCTGTATGAAAATACACTGCTGTCATCGGCTTTTCCCCGCATCCCGCCAGACAGAACATAACAAGTACCGCCAGCATCACGATCCATTTTTTCATTATTCCACCTCCTAGTCTCTGTCAGTATTTGATTATTTCGACTTCACACCGTGCTAGCACCATGAAAAACATTAATATTACTGACTTCTACAATGTTTTTTATCTGGCACTACCATTAGTGGGAGATTTTTGATATAAATTTAATTGATCGTTGAAGTACTTCCATAACCTGATCAATCACTTCCACAATTCTCTGTATATCCATATTTTCTTTTACATCAGACTATCATTCACGTTCAAACCATCTTGCCAGTCCTGGACAATAGATACTGCCGGGATATTCACTAATGCAAACGGATAATGGTCACTGTTGGTTGCCATTGTCAGGAAAAATCTGTCACTGGGTGTAAATAGTTCTGACATACTGTTTTTATTTAATTCTGCCAGTTTTTTCAATCCCTCATCATCATATTCCGCATTGTCTGGTCTTTTGTTTCCTTCGATCATCGCCATATAACCCAGATCACTTTTTTCTGCAATAGTATCAATATTTATTACTCCGATGATCTGTTTCCGCTCGTCCTCCGTCAGCTTACCAACATACCATCTTGAACCCAACATATATTTCTCTTCGCCCGAGAACAGGATGAATTTTATATTATACGGCATCTCTGTATCTTTTAAAATCCTCGCCAATTCAAGCACTGCTGCCACTCCGGAACCGTTATCATTGGCGCCCACCGAATCTTCTGCACTGTCATAATGGGCACTTATGATCAGATTTTTTGTAGTATCAATGGATGAGTTTTTTGTCACAATGATATTTTCACCAATGCCGTCAACAGTTGCATTCTCGGCTGTTGATGCCAGAAACACATCCGCCTGTGAGGAATGCCTTATTGCATTCTCATTGTTTTCATCGTTATATTCGAATTTCTGGTATTCTATATTGTCATATCCCAGATTGCCAAAATATTCGCTAATATATTCTTTTACATTCTGTATTGCATCAGAATTTATTGGACGCGGTTCAGAAGTGATTTCATCGATGATCTGTTCAATATTCTGTTCCAAAGGCTCTATTATTGTACCGGTCTGGGTAACACTCTCCGCCATTGTCTGAATTGGTGCTATTAATGATATAACCATAATTAAGGCAATTGTAATTTTTTCATTTGTGAGCTTCCTCATTTTACCAAGTATTAATCAGTATCTTTTATCCAATAACTTTCCATGCAGAACCATAGGCTACAACGAAAGCTTTTTTCTATACCATAAGCATTATCATGTGATATACTTCTGCCATTTAAATCTCAGATTTTGAAAAAGGGACAGACATTGATAAATTTACTTAGTTCCATTCTGGGCTATGCACGGAACATTACAACCACATGATCAAAAGGCGGTAAATCTGATATTCTAAATGTACATTGTGATCCTTTTTTAACAAAATTAGCTTTTTTATCATTTATGTTATCAACTGATACTATTATACCATGAACTGCATCACCAACCAAGTGTTCTTTTTTGCTTTTACAGCGTTCGTACAGTGCTTTTACAATTCATTGCACATCTGTAAAGGAAAGAGACTTCTTGCTATATATTATGTTAAATTCCTGAAAGTATTTTCTTTGCGTTCTCCAGGTTATTTTTTCCATTTATTTTTAGATATACTTTACTGACTTCAGAAGGATCTCCTATTTCTCTGCAGAGATCCTGTGCCTGGGAAATGGGTATGTAGATTTCGTTGCCTTCTGTTACTACAGCGGCTTTACAGGGCATATATGAGGTTTGCGGTTCTCTTGCGGAATTGCCGGATAAAGTGGTAAGATCATCCATGGCTTTGGAAGTATCCTTCTCTTTTTCATCCAGGGAATAAAAAAATATTCAGGTTTTCACCCATCTCTAAAAATTTTTCCTGTTGTTTTTTTGAAATGGCATGATTATTATAGTCTTTCATATCCCGTAGAACCATTTCCCAGCAATAACAACGGCATCTTCCCCAATTCATTCTGAGTTGGATTTTTCCAAACGCATTCATATCAATTCCTGAAAAAGTCGTTGTTTCCGTATAATCTTCAATTTTGATGACAACCGGGACTTCTATGACTGGCCAGATTTCTTTTATACCTTTTATCTTCTTCGCTTTCTGCAAAAAATCTTCATCATAAGCCAGATCTCCAAGTGGGAGCAGCACAGTAAATTGCCGTTTTTCTTCTTTCATACCTGCCAGCAGCATTCCTAATAATGTAAGTATCAATGCCAGCAGAAGTATGACAAATAAGGTAAAGCTGTCTATTTTTTTTCTTTTCAATGAGAATCCGCCTTTCTCACTTCTTCGAGAAGGATATTTTTCTTATGAAGCTTTCTGACCAGAATCAGGATTATGGAAATAAGCAGTACTGCAACAACTGCAACTATGGAATACCACCAGTTATTGGTTTTCTCCTGGTCATCTTCAACCTTTAAAGACTTATCTGGGTTTCTTTGATTTCAGAATCAAATTTATTTCTTCCTCATATGATTTGCCATCTGCATCCTCATACGTAAGAATTAATTGTCCTGCACATTTTCCTGTTTTCCTTTTACATATATGCGAAGACTTCCTTGGGATAAATCTCCGGCCTCTATGGTCCCTAAGAATGCAGTATCGTTTGAGCTTAATTCATCAGCCTTTAAGCTGACACTTGCATTGTATATTTTGTCTCTTCCGAGATTCATTGCTTTTACCGGGATCTCTACTGTATCCATAGTGTATAAAACAGATGGAATATCTGAAGCTTCCAGCTTAACACGAACCGGTTGGATAATCTGAAAAGACAGTAATTCTGTACCGGTAGTTGCCGTTGCTTTCGAATCTTCATAATCCAGAGAAAAAGTAATGACAGCCTGGCCAGGATCACAGTTTTCTGTTATAGTAATCATCTGTTCCAAAGTAATTGCTTCACCAGGAGCCAGGACTTGTACATAAAAAGAGTTTTTCTCAAATTCGATTCCTTTGTTCTCTGTAGAAAGGGAAATTTTTAAACCAAATACATTTTGACTGCAGCTTTTATTTCGAAATGTCAGCGACATTTCTGTTGTAGAACCAGCCTCCAATCGTCCACCTGAAAGATTGCTGTCTTCTAATAATACCTGCGGTTTATGTAATATTTTTTCACTTGATGAGTCTGATGTTGAATTACCTCCTCCCTCACCGCCCGAATACCCTCCGTTGTCTATAACCGGATCTGTTATCTGCGGGGCGTCACCGTCCTCCGGATTATCACTGTCTATTACAACATGAAAAGGATTCGATTTAGAACCATCACCAAAGTCATCTCCTGATGTAAAAATATCCGGATCCGGATTTTCTTTATCGGTATCAGCTTTATCAGGAGTCTTTTCATCCTCTGCCGGAGGTTCGGTACGCGTAGATTCATCCTCTTTTTCATCAAGGGTTAACGAGTTGTCATTCTCATAAGATACTGACGGATCTGGATCCGTAAATCCTTCTTCAGGAGATGTAATCTCCGTGTTTTGAGTCTCTGTGGCAAAAACGGTAGCCGGAAGAAATATTATTGTCGTACACAATACTAATGCCGTTTTTACAAATAAATTTCTCATTATCGGGCAGTCCTTTCTCTTAAAACTCCTCCATCCATTTCATATACGTGGTCACATAAGATTCTGATATCTTCTTCATTATGGCTTGCCAGCAAAATGGTTTTTCCTGCTGCTTTTAAATCCAGCAGCAGTTCTCTTATTTCTTCCACGCCATGTTTATCCAGTCCATTAAACGGCTCATCCAGAATCAAAAAAGAGGATCTTCCATAATGGCCTGTGCAATACCAAGGCGTTGACGCATTCCAAGGGAATATTTTCCGACTGGTTTCTTCATGTCCGGATCCAATCCTACCCTTTTAAGACTATGCGGATATCGGCCTTCGAGATCCGGCCATTCATGTCTGCCAGGATCTCCAGATTTTTAAAGCCCGTATATTGTGTAAGAAAACCGGGAGTCTCGATAATAACTCCAAGACTTTCAGGAAAATCCACATCACGGCCTATTTTTTTCCAAATACAAAAATAGTACCCGTAGTTACAGGAAGAAACCCACAGATGCATTTCATAAGGACGGTCTTTCCTGAACCGTTGTTTCCAACAATCCCATAGACATTCCCTGTTTTCAAGGAAAGATTTACTTCCTGCAACACAATGTCTTCACCGAAACGTTTGGTCACGTGTTCTATTTTTACGCAGGTGTTCTGTATCATTCCATTTGCTCTTTCCGGATCACAGGCCAGATTAAATGTCCCTTCAGATTTCTTCCAATCTTCCATATAAAACACCTCCCAGAATTCCCAGCATTACGAATAAAAACAACAGTAGAAATAGCCAGAGTCCTATTTTGTCCGGTCCCCAATTTTTATCAGCCAGTATCCATTCTACTGGATAAAACCATATCTGATTTTTAAAATAGCGGTCATGAAGGATAATTCCGAAATAAAAGCTACAAAAGGGATTCCATATGCCATGTAAGCAGAATCCCATAAAATCCCGCAGCTTCCACCGAAAGTACTTATGATACTTCCGATAAGTCCTGTCCGAAATGCCTTCATGAGTAAGTCCAGAAGTGCTTCTTTCTGAATAGCACCCTTTATCTCCAGCGGATAGAACACAATAAAATTGATAAAAAGTACCGTTAGTATAGATAACGTCCAGACCATAAAACCAGATACCATAATGGAAAAAACTTTACCTTCGATATACTGTCTGCGAGTTGTTCTGGGAAGTATCTCCTTTAAAAATCCACTTTTATATTCTTGCAGAATGGAATCACTCCATGGCAATACGGCTGCTACCGGAATGGCAAAAGATACTGCCTGACTTTTTAAGGAACCTTCCAGTATACTGATAAAAGTACCACATGTCAGTGCTTTTTTAAGCTGGGATAAGTCTGTCCAATGGCGATGGAGATGCAGGCTATCAGCCATGCTGCCAGAAAATTCTTATTAAAAAACATACGTTTTGTTTCACCCCACATAGGTTTTCCCCCTTCCGATCATGTCTTTTCTCCAAGAAATTCAAAGGTATATTTTTTCATCCGGTTAATTGCAAAAACTGCAAGAAGAACTAAAATACCCAGAAAAAACATATAGGAATGCGAGATTTTCGGAAGCAATGGGTCATAACCTAAGTTATGTTTTCCGTATACTGCCTGGTTCAGAGGACTAATCCAGCAGATTAATACATTTACCTGATACATTTCGTATTTTTCTTTATGTAAAATTGCAGTCAGTACTTTCGGGTCCAATAAAAAGCCAAAAACACTGTAAAGAAGGCCAAAAATCATCCCCTTAGTCTTCCCTTTATAGAGATTTCCTACAAGGATTACAAAGCTTAAGGTCAGCGAATAACAAAACAGAAGGAAGAAAACCTGCAGCATACAGCCATAGGGTGAGATACTTTCCATGACCCTTACTGTAGAAGGGACCTGTAGGTTTTTCCTAATTCTGAATAACCAAGCATGGCCGCAGTTTCGCTCCACAGATTGCCTGGATAACTCTTTTTCATACACAGCACGGCCGTAAACAGCAGCATCAAAACCGTATATAAAACAGTCACAAGAATAACATAAATGAATTGACCTAAAAGCCATTTCCTCTTGGTTGTCCGGGTCAGCTGGTACGGAGTAATAGGTGTCATCTTCGGCAGGTCAGAAAACATAAGAAGCAAGAGCAGCGAACTGGACAGTACTGCTATCCCATCCCCAAATGTCCAGATAAATGGTTCAATGGCCTGTACCGGTGTATCGTAGGTCTCCATTACAACCATGATTCTGCCTGTAAGCAGGAAACTAAGTACAAATTCTAACAGAAATATAAAAATAACTTTGGGATTGCGTAGAAATCCGAAGAAATTGTACCTTACAATTCCAAATACTGTCTCATGTCAGTAACCCAGATTCCGGTCTATGATACTGCCATCCACGGCATTAATGGTGAGGAAACTTCATTTGGATCTTTACTGGTATTTGATTCTGTTTCTCCGTTATATTCACTTTCTGAAGTCATGCTGCCGAAAAATCCCAGACGGGGATCAAAATACCTGTGTGTGCGTCAGTAGACGGCTCATATATTCTGGCATAACCAAGAACGATCCGATCAATATTATAGACCCTGGAATTTTCATATTGCATATTATCAGCGTTTGTTACCACCATCATTTTTTCATAAATTTTCATAACCTCGCTGAATGAAAGAAGATTTAAATTCTCTGTCTTTATTTTACCAATTGTGTAGGGATTTGAATAAGTCATGCTTTCTATGCCATCTTTATCGACATAGAAACAGAGACTTTCATAAGACCATGTTTCCATTGTGCTGTCCATATCTTCCAATGCCCCACCGTCTGCAATTGTCTGAGTTACCGGCACACCATTTATGTACGTGCATAATCAATTCTATATCCATTTCCAAAATTAGCTGAACTATTATCGCCTTCAAAACTTTTGCACACCGCGTAATTCCAGTTAGAAAACTGTAAATCTGTGATGCCCATTTTTTCAACTTTTTCCTTTACAAGTTTTTTTGCTTCATCCAGGGACAGCCCGATAGATTCTTCTGTGGGTTTTTCTTCCTCTTCAGAATATCCGTAATCACACCACATTGCATCCTCCGGTATTTTTTCCCCACCTTGTTTGCTGCTTTCTTGATCTTAACTGACAAGGTATCGGAGCCAGTGTAAGATGTTATATAATAGTATTGTGAATCGTCTGGCATCTGTGCAATACAATCGAAAAAATTTCCGGCAACAGGTTTTGCCTCTGTCAGGGTTTTCTTTTCCGGAGCAGTTTCGTATTCCTGTTCCCATGTCTCAATATCTTCATAGATATCATAGACATAATTCCCATCATCATCTGTTCCATAGTTATACGGATCCAGGTTTCCGGTTGCAACATCTTCTTTTAGTTCATCCAGAGTTTTTTTAATTTCATCCTTTGTCTTCACATAATAACTATCCAGGGTATAAAGTTTTGCCTCTGAGAAGAATGCGTTTGTAATACGGTCTAGAAGCTCCTGGGTAACTTCTGCCGCAGTGACAGAAATAGCAGATATCTTTTCCACTTCCGGAATTTCTACGCTTGCATCTGTATTTACCACGAGCTTGGCACTGTCATCTTCCACATGGCTTTTATAATTTTGAGGAGCATCAATGAGATTCCTGATGGTTGTCTTTGACTCTGAACCGTCATCGTTCTTGCTTTCAGATGCTTCTCCTTTAGAACCGCTAACATCATCCGCTTCCGTATAAGCATCTACAGCCTTGCTCCCCTTCGGCTTTACCAAAGAAGAATCCGGGGTCTGTGCGCATCCTGTAAACATTCCAATACAAAGCACTATTCCTGCAAACTTTTTAATATTTTTTCTCATTTCTGGTAAAATCTCCTTTCTAAGGTTGTTATAAGTATATCATCGAGCATTACACCAAATCTTTCGCAATTTGTAACTGATATGTAAACGTTAGTGTGATCACCAGAAAACAGAGACGGTAGTTCCTTTTCCCGGATTGCTTTCAATCTTCAGTTGGAAATCGTGCAGTTCTATAATTTTCTGACATAAAGAAAGACCGAGCCCTACACTTCCTTTTGCCCTGGAACGAGATTTGTCTACCATATAAAATGGTTCCGTCACCATTTCCAGATCCTCTTTCGGTATTCCCTTTCCAAAATCCTGAACCATCAGATGTTCTGGGGTTGCCTCAAGCACAATTTTAGATTCTTTCCTGGAAGCTTTGACTGCATTATCAATTAGATTTGTCACTACACTTATCATTAAATCCTGATCAAACTTCTTTACCAATTCTTTTGGTTCACAAAATACATCAAGAGAGATGTTTTTTTCTTGAAGCCTGCAATCAATAAGTTCTTTTACTTCTTTCAGGAAGTTATCCACCTGTATTTCAGCTGGATTGAATGAGTCTTCCGAAGCTTCGTAGAGTCCGGTTAATTCCAGCATTTTCATAGAAAGTCTTGACAGCCTGCGACATTCATTTTCAATATAAATCAGAGCCTTCTCCTGCCTTTCCGGGGTCAGGCGCACAGTAAGCAATGTATCTGCATAGCCTATGATTGCAGTCATTGGGGTCTTCAGCTCATGAGCCAGACTTCCAATAAGCTGTTTTTGTGTCCGGTTTATGTTAGAAAGACTTTCAATTTGTTCTTTTATTTTACCTGTCATAAAATTAAAGGTTGCACCTACCTGCGCAAGTTCTGTATTTCCCTCTGACGGTACTTTAAAATCATAAATACCTTCAGAAACAAGAAAGCGTAGCTTCTCTTAGGCTTGTAAGCGGTGCTGTGATTTTTCGAAGGCTCAAATAAAGGACAATTCCCATCACCACGATCAAAGATAAAGTAAATCCACCAGTCTGAAAAACAGCAGATGACTTTTTCTATTACATCTGTTATATCTTTATAAGTAACAATCTGATATCCCATATTTACATTGCCATAGTAAAGTAACAAAAGTGTCCTTCCATTTATCTGACTGATCATAGGGCCATGACCGTCACTGTTGCTGCCATGATCACCATGTTTGCCTTACTTGCACATAATTCTCTTAACTTTTTACGTCGAATTCATAAACAGTTCCATTATAGGTCATTTTTCCATCAAGATATAAAACCGCGCTGTCATGAAAACCTGCCGAAAAGCATAAGTAACTATTTGGGGGCGCATTTCGTTGTCGGCATTCTGTTTCTGATCGTCGGAAAGGCTTGTTTTATTTTCAAACTGTAAGATATTTGTTCTGAATATACTGCTTTCATAACTGTTGATATTCTGTATACTCTGATTTTCCAACAATAAGTGGTATAGAGAAAGATCCCTGACGATACCAACAAATGATACATGTAGTCTGAGCAAAGATCTTTATTAAGAGTTTCATAAATCCACCTCAAGTCTGTAACCGATTCTGGGAATTGTTTTAATCTTATCCTGCCATCCAAGCTTTTTCCTGATACGACCCACATGTGCATCCACAGTTCTTGTTTCTCCGCAGAACTCTTCATTCCACAGTTCCTGCAGGATCTGATTCCTGGTCAGTGCTTTATTCGGGTCTTTGGCGAACACCATGAGACAGTTATATTCCATTGGCTTTAAATAGATTTCCATGCCCATTTTTGTAACAGTACGACTAGACGTATCAATGATAACATCACCAATTTGAATCTGTTCTTGTACAGTTGCCATTACGTTCCAGTACCTTTTCAAGACGGACCATCACTTCCAGCATTTCAAATGGTTTTACAATATAATCTTCCGCACCGTCTTTTAATCCTTTTATCTTGCTCGCGATATCTCCCTTTGCGGTAAGAAATATTACGGGGATTTCATACTGCTTCAGTTTCGGTAACAGGCTATATCCATCTCTTCCGGGAAGCATGATATCTACAAGTGCACACTGAAACGCATGATCTTGAATAATTGCTTCATATGCCTCATTTCCATCCAGATATCCTACTGTTTCATACCCTGCAATCTCCAAATTCATACATAGCAGGTCATTGATTGACATTTCGTCTTCTATCACAAGGATTCTTGCCTTCATAATTATTACCTCACATGTTTTTATAACTATCTTTTCACAGGTTAATTATACATTAAATTCTATATTGCAGTTGTAACTGATTTGTAACAAGCAAAAAAGGAAACCAAAACCATTCTGTGAGAATAGTTTTGATTTCCTGTATAAACCGTTATTTTCTGATCGTTTATAACGCTGGTGAGAACATTTATTATTATTTTTACTCCATTCCAGAATCATTCGAAAGAGAGACAATGCAAATACAAAAATTATTAAAATCACTAGAATTTTCATACGTAGCCTGATTCCCTTCATTTACCTTTATCAGATCGTGTCATTCAAATCACATCCACTGATGATGCGATTCCATAAGTTCTCCCTCTTGTCCATTCCTTTGGTAAAATAGGGAAGTCTTTCCTCTTCCAGCTCTTCCAGACGAAGCACATTTCCATTCAGATAATTATCAATCCGGTATCCTGTACTTTTAAGTCTTGTAATTACGCCACCAATTTTTATATCCAGAATCTCATAACCAAATGGCTTTGCATCGTTCATCCAGATTTTTTCTCTTGATGATTTCATATCTGTCAGATTGCAGATGATTCCAGGAATAACATTCTGACTGATATCTTTCAACGCTGCTCTGTCCGATCTGTCATATGCTGATTTTATACACATGCCCAAATCGGCTTTATCAGCTAATACCGCCGCCAGTTTTTCATAAAATGAAAATAAAAGCTGATATTTTCCTGTTTTTTTTGCACATTCCTTCATACATTTCTGTATGTTTTGGTAGTAAGATTTTGTATTGACACCTGATTCTTTCACATGATAATCAAAAATGCCTAACATTGGATCCTGGTATAACAGATATTTTGAAGGATTTTGAGCCTCTTTATTCTCTTTCGTATTTAAGAATAAGGAATCAAAATTGTCAAGTGCCATAAAATCATCAAATTCTCCGCCTGTGCAGTTCCTGAACTCCTGCTTAAGGATTGTTTCGTCATAGTCTCTGTGAAAATCAAGGTGTGCAAAAAGTACAAGTCCCGGAAGCAAAGCATCCATCGGAGTTTCTGCACCATTATCCATCCATGCTGTACAGATGAACCTCTTTTATATTGTATTTTTTACAAGTAGAAAGAGCTGCTTTGGTACACGCATAGGTCTTAGAATAATTGGGGGAAATTCCGTTCCAAATCCAAGATCCTCCTGCAAAAATAACGTTATCCGAAAGCTGCGCATGGATATCCAGCATTTTTTCATAGGTTCTGGTATCAGCATGATAATAGTCCCAATATACTAATCCTAAATCTTTTTTCGGTTTTTCCCATTTGGAGCAGTCCGTGTTTTCGGGCAGATCATAGTATCCGCCTGTAGAATTTGCTGTAATGTACATGTCACTCCATATCATAGGCTTTAATTCTAATTTTCTGCAAATATCTACGACCCTGTTACAATGTTCCCTGATTATCAGTGACCCTTTTTTATATCCATTTTCTTTTAGATAATTTCCAAGTCCCAGCATGACAGCCTCATCCATTCCAAGATGTACCCTGTTGGTAGAAAAATTCTCCTTTACTGAGCTGAGCAGCTTTTCAATAAACTGATAAGTTTCCTCTTTTTCAGGCTGGAGAATGTCCGCAGAATCACGAATCTTATCCATTCAGACATGCTCTTGATATTGAAATTCATCTTCTTCCATATGATGTATGGCATAATTAAGTGCGCGGTAATAATGAGATATTTCCCGGCAGATGATATGAATCTGGTTTTTTCTTTTATTGATCAATATTTCTGGTCTGTCCTGAAATTTAACAAACAATTCTATATTTTGGTTGAAACCGTCATTTTCAGCCAGCAGTATTTCAGTACCTTTTTTAATAGTATTATATTCTTTCTTATCAGATGAAAAACAATGTTCATACGTATTCCTCTTTCTTTAGGAATTATTCTTTTTATCATATCCTTCCGGTATCTCATAAGAATCTACTTAAGGCACGAATCAGTTTTTCTGACTCCAGTGGTTTTGTAAGATAATCGTCCATTCCGGCTTTCAACGCTTTACTCTTGTCTTCTGCAAAGGCATTTGCTGTCATGGCTATAATCACAACAGCAGATGCATCACTTCTGTTCATTGTGCGTATTTCTCTGGTGGTTTCCAGACCATCCATAACTGGCATCATAATATCCATCAGAATTACATTGATCTCACCAACACCTGATTTTTCAAATGCTTCAACAGCTTCTTTACCGTTTGAACCTTTATAATTTCTGCTCCTGCATTTGTCAGAAGGAATTCCGCAATTTCCATGTTCAATTCATTGTCTTCGGCCAAAAGGATTCTCATACCTTCAATTGATACATCGTCTTCCTGCCTTTCTGACTGCTTCATATCAGCAGAAATAAGGAATGGAAGCTGTACCATGAATACTCTTCATTTTTACTTTTGCCAGTTTTATTTCCGGTATTCCTTCAGAAATGGACATAAAAAGCGCCATAGGTTTTTTCCAATGCCTATGGCGTGTAAATAATTTTCTACTCTGCGGATACCTTGTTTATGATTGTCTGCCTGAACAGGCATCTATGCCAACAGATTTCTCTATACTTTTGAAATTTTATGATACTCTTTTTTCTCTGGAAAATACAAAACTATACAATAAGTTAAATCGTCTGCGTTAACTTCCATTCGCCCATCCATCTGCTCCATCATAATAGAAATATTGTGCAACCCAATCCCTGTTTTTGATGCTCAGAATCAAACCTGGTAATACTATTTTGAATACTGATTCCTACTTCTTCATTCCCATAACAAAGCTGTATACATACCTCATTTTCATGTTTTCCATATTTTTCAATATTAGAAATAATATTATTCATAATTCTGCCAATAAAATCTGTATTTATACATACAGATATCTGTCTTCCACTCCAACCGATCTGTATTTACTTTAAATCCTTCATATTCCAGTAAAGCACACAGTTCAGAAAGATAATCACCAAAGCACACATAATATCTTCTGCAGGTTCCAGTTCTATATGGTGTCGTGAATTTACAAAAAAATATTCAAACATCTGCTCCGACAAATCTCTGATCTGAAGTACACGATCAAAGGCTTTATTTATATATTCCTGAGTAACCGCACCTTCTTTTTGCTGCTTTTTTAGAATCTCAAGATATGCCATCAAACCAGTCAGAGGAGTACGCAGATCATGTGACATTCCTAACACCAGCTTCTCCTGTGCACTCTTCAGT
>ENA-OQHA01000895-OQHA01000895.1-human-gut-metagenome-genome-assembly--contig:-NODE-895-length-13078-cov-2.880164_pt1 | contig 13078 bp, 12 predicted proteins | sample MGYA00242558_ERZ504707 | MGnify/ENA primary metagenome ERZ504707 (study PRJEB26092, sample SAMD00036197) | human gut metagenome | host: Homo sapiens | study: EMG produced TPA metagenomics assembly of... | reverse complement strand
GGGGCCGGATCGTCAATCTGAGCAGCGTCGTTTGCTGCGGGCAATGCAGGCCAGACGAATTACGCCGCCAGCAAGGCCGGGCTCATCGGCCTGACCAAAAGCCTGGCCCGGGAGCTGGCCAGCCGCAATGTGACAGTAAACGCTGTTGCGCCCGGCTTTATTGAGACTGATATGACCGCCGCCCTGCCGGAGGCTGTCCGCACCGAAATGGCAAAGGACATCCCGTCAGGCCGCGCAGGCCAGCCGGAGGACGTGGCAAACGCAGTGGCGTTTTTTGCCGCAGAACAAAGCAGCTATCTCACCGGCAGGTGCTCTGTGTGGACGGCGGCATGGCAATGTAAAAGGAGAAATTCTCTATGGAAAAACGCAGAGTCGTGATCACCGGTCTGGGCACCGTGAACCCGCTGGGCAACACTGCTGCCGACAGCTGGGCTGCCGCAAAGGCAGGCCGGTGCGGCATTGGCCCCATCACCCAGTTTGACACCACCGATTTCAAGTGCAAGCTGGCCGGTGAAGTAAAAAACTTTGACCCCGAGACCGTTGTGGACAAAAAGGAAGCCCGCAAGATGGCCCGCTTCACCCTGCCTGGCACTGGCTGCTGCAGCCGAGGCCATTGCCGACAGCGGCCTGAACACGGAAGCAGAGGCCAAAAACATCGGTGTGGTCCTTTCCAGCGGCATTGGCGGCCTGCCCACCATCGAGGAGCAGCACACCCGCGGGGAAGAGAAAGGCATGGAGAAGGTCAGCCCCTACTTTGTGCCTATGTCCATTGCCAACATGGCGGCGGCACAGGTGGCCATCCGCTTTGGCCTGAAGGGCATGTGTACCTGCCCGGTCACGGCCTGCGCCGGCGGCACAAACGCTGTGGGCGATGCTTTCCACCGCATCCGGGACGGTTACGAGACTGCCATGGTCTGCGGCGGTGCCGAAAGCTGCATCAGCCGCTGGGCATCGGCGGTTTTACCAGCATGAAGCGCTTTCCACCGCCACCGACCGGATGCTGCCAGCCTGCCCTTTGATGCCCGCCGCGGCGGCTTCGTGATGGGCGAGGGCAGCGGTGTGCTGGTTCTGGAAGAGCTGGAGCACGCCCGGGCACGCGGTGCGCATATCTACGCCGAGGTGGTAGCTATGGTGCCAACTGCGATGCTTACCACTTTACCGCACCGGCTCCCGGCGGCACAGGTGCCATCGACTGCATGAAGCTGACACTGGCCGATGCAGGTATTGCCCCGGAGCAGGTGGATCACATCAACGCCCACGGCACCGGCACCCACATGAACGATGCCTGCGAGACGGCTGCCATCCATGCCGTGTTCGGTGAGCACGCAAAGCAGCTGACCGTGGTCAGCACCAAGAGCATGACCGGCCACCTGCTGGGCGGTGCGGGCGGCATCGAGGCCGTGTTCACTGCACTGGCCCTGCGAGACCAGTTTGCCCCGCCCACCATCCACTACGAGCAGCCTGACCCGGAATGCGATCTGGACTATGTGCCCAATGCAGGCCGTGCGCAGGCCATGACCTACGCACTGAGCAACAGCCTGGGCTTTGGCGGGCATAATGCCTGCATCGCCCTGCGCAGATGGGAGGGCTGAGCCATGGCAGAACCGCGCACCGTGCGGGAGAACGCAAACGCCTGAACAGTGAGCAGATCGCAGCCCTTCTGCCCCACCGCTATCCCTTTGCTCTCGTGGACCGTATCCTGGACTACGAGCCGGGGCAGTGGGCCATTGGCCGCAAGTGCGTATCCCGCAATGAAGAATTCTTCTGCGGTCACTTCCCGGGCCAGCCGGTCATGCCAGGGGTGCTGATCCTGGAAGCACTGGCCCAGACCGGAGCCGTGGCGGCGTTGAGCGTTCCCGAAAACAAAGGCAAGCTGGCCCTCTTCGGCGGCATCAAAAATGCCCGCTTCCGCAAGCAGGTCACCCCAGGGGATGTTCTTACGCTCCATTGTGAGCTGGTGGAACAGCGCGGCCCTGTGGGCATCGGGAAAGCGTCTGCTTATGTGGATGGCAAGTGCGCCGCCACAGCGGAGCTGACCTTTGTGCTGACCGAAGCAAATACAGAGGCTTAAGGCGCTTTGTGCGCAGCAATCGCCCCCAGAATATCCTTGTAACACAAAAGGCAGGGTGTCACCGTGATGGTGGTATCCTGCCTTTGTTCGTTCCTGTTTACCGTTCTGAGTAGTCCTTCCGCAGAACCTCTTGCAAACAAAAAAAGTACCCGAACCCTTTCTCGTAAAGAATCGGGTTCGAGTACGAACTGTATGGTGGAGAATTAGGGACTCGAACCCCAGACCCCCTGCGTGTGATGCATGATGACTTTTTGATTTTTAGAGCGATGATTCGTTAAATCAAAGCAATTTGCTACAGATCTGCTACAAACGGCAGTTTTCATTCACCGCAATCTCGCACAAATTCAGAGGTCATTTCTTCCAATCTGCTGCTGAACATTTCGCCATATTGCTCATATCCAACAAATACAGAACTCTCTACATCGCAAATCTGGTTTAGGCCAATCGCTTGTACTGCCTCCATAGCCGCTTCTCTCTGGCTCAAATGCCGCTTTCCAACAGTCAGGCAGTTTGCACCTTCCAGCGTGTTATACTGCTGGAACGCTCGATTAAAGTCCATCAGGTCATGCAGACGGATAGTTGATTCGTCTCATTGTCCACCAACAGGCCCCAGTTTTCCCAATGGCGGTCAGTGTTGCCCACCAGATAATCCAGAATGTTCATCATATAGTATCCGTGAGCATCCAGTTCCAGAATTTTATCCAGCGTATTCCAATCACGGTTTGTGCAGTAGACATCATAGGCTGCATACGTCACAAGGCTATACCGCTGTGAAGTCATAATTTTGCTGATGGAAACTGGCTCGTTCTCAAACATCCCCTGCTCATACAGAACCTGATGGCAGTCAAAGCATCGGCAATTTTACTTGCCAGCACTTCGCGCTCAACAGCGTTTCTTCCACCGCCTTTATAAAGGTAAAAGCCATCCTCTTTGTGCACCCACGCCTTGGGGTAGCATCCACCCGTGGACAAATCATCAGCCAGAAAATGGGCATTTGTTACAGTCTTCTGATGTCCACACAGTGCAATATCCACAAAGTCATTGCTCAGAGAATGCGTGTAAAGGTTGATCTCCTCGAACCGAACTGTCTCATTTTCTGCTTTTACCCAGAACACATCCAACAAAGATAAGCAATGGTAAGAAAGCGTAATCCAGGCACGTTCCCTATCCGTATTGCTCTGGGACACACCAATGCTATTCAAGATTTCCTTTGCATAAGTACGGTCGTACGGTATCAGTCTGGATGCACGCCAAGAATAGAAGCTGATCACATTATTGATTCGAGCGTCAAAGTCATTCGATTCTTTCAGCACTAGACCGTAGGACATAAAATCTACAAAATAAATTTTGCACTCACCAGCCGTGCTCACCTGTGCCACACATCTTTCCGTGTGCATGATATGATAGACTATTACCTCATTCATTACTTTCTTCCAGTTTCACACATCTATTTTTCTTGTATCATACCATTCCTGCTGTAACTTCTATATAGCAATATATTAGAATATATTCTATCTTTATTAATCTAAACCGATAGTATTCTTTTGAAGTTTTCATAAATATTGCTGATCATATCAAAGTTCTTATAGAAGACTGATATTTCATCATAAGCATCCCGCAGAAGAGAAGGAACATACTTTTTCTTATTAACTCTCGTGTACGGGCCATCAGATTCTATTAAAAGCCGTTCTAAAGGCAACAAGTGATATTTTTCCGCATTACAACTATTTACCATGTTTGTGTTTATCGAAAAATAGCAACCTAAATCCACTAATTTCAACATATGGTCGCGATTTCCCGTATACCAATGCACAATTGCTTTTTGGGGATTGTATTTTGCCAAAATACGAATAGCATCTTCTTCTGCTCCCCTGATATGTATCGTCATCAACTTATTTTCCGAAGCGCAAAGCTCCACAATCTGTTCAAAAAATCTTAATTGAAGTTGTTTGTCCATATACGATTTCGCCGAATAATCTAATCCTACTTCGCCAATATAATTAGTCAACATTATAAGTCTCATAAAATCTTTTATATCATTTTCATCTAATGTCGACTCCTGCGGATGAAAGCCTATAGCAAACTTTAAATATTTTGTCTCTGTAATTTGATTTTTGCACGTCCAAAAAACACCAGGTGAATTTGTTACACAGATTGTATACTGTTTTAGTTCTGTAATATTTCTGGCCATCTCCAGATAGTTTTTATAATGATCCAAATGGAAATGTGTATCTATTAAGTTCATCATTACATATATGCTTCTATTTTCGAATCATCTGAAAAATATTCAATCAAATCATTCATACCTTGTTTATAGACTCGTTTAAATGCTTGAACTTCTTCAAAATCAAGTTTTCCCGTACAACGAATCAATCGTTCAATCTCTTTATCCGAAAAATTTTTGTATCTATGAATACTACTTAAAACCGCAAATAGATCTGCAGATTTGTTTTTATCCGCTTCTGCTTCAATGAATTCCGATGCCTTTCTGACCTCATTTTCTTTCGACTCAACATCTTGTAAAGAGCTCTTCCGAATAATACAAGGGTAACAAAATCCACAGTTTACAGGATATTCTCTAGAACCCACACGATTGTATCTAGCTACACATGGATGCGAGCATGAAATAGTATTTTATAGCACCTTTTAAATGCATCTGTTTCGGAAACCATATTCACAATTTCTCGTTTGGTGTTAAAAGCAAAGAAATTAGAAATATGGTTTTGAATTCCAACACTTGCAATCAGCTCATTTAGTGAATTTAAAAAATAAGGGTGCGTTGTCCTAGTACTACAGGATCCTTTTCGGCCATTTGTAAGAGCCACATTTAAGCCAATGAATCCATTCTCAGGTATATACACCGGAACTTGTTTTCCCATGATGCCAGCAATAGAAACCGCCGCACATAAAAACAGTAAAGAACGTCCTCTAGAAGTATTTTCCACTCTGCACAACTGCTCATCCGTCTTAAATGGCGCTCTTGCTCCAGCGGTAAAGCCAAGAAAAACTGATTTTTGGGAAGGAAAGCATTCGTTGAAATTTTCACAGAATTGTTCTTGAATATAACGAAGCTTTGGATATTCATTATGCCCAACCAATACTGGAGAGTGTCCTTCTTGCAATAGTTTTATCGCACCGCAATATGAGTCCAGACCTCCAGAGAACAAGCTAACACAATCGCATCCAGATAAATCTATATATTTTCTATTTTTGTTCTTATGTGAACCGTATTCCGTAGTCGCCTGCCGAAAAGAAACCTTCCACTCATCTCCTGTCAAAAAAGAAAGAATCTTGCTCCATTGGATTTTACAATTATCCCATTTGTCCCGCTCTAAAACTGGAATAGAAACCTCTATTTTTCGTGTCCATGAATCCAAAAATAGACTTCTCGAAATCCTTTTATCTAAGGCAAACACACTAAGTCCTATTACAAATAAATCTTCGTAAATCGATTCATTCTTTGCTGACCCAAATGATACCATATATTGGGCAATCCAGAATAGATAGTGCTTTTTGAGTCCCTGTTTAATGTAAGAATATAAGCGTCATTCCATTCAATGTCCGGGTCCGCATCGTTTTCTTTTTTATCCAAAATTTCATTAGGCTGTCCCCCCATAAAAACGCGTGCATACATCATATGCTTCGTTCAATGCCTCTTTAACAACATTTGCTGCACCGATGTCCTTAAGATTAATTTGCTTTATTTCCTTATCAGACAATGAATCATGTAGTGCATCAGCTATGTATGAATGCATTTCATCTAATATCTCAAATTTTTCGTTACTTGTACGACCTTTTCCTATTTTCTCTTCAAATTCACATCGAAACTGATCTGCACAAATGAGGTAACCATTTCTCTTAACAAACTGTCCAAATCCACATTTCCCAATTGATCTACGGAATCTATTTGCAAATTATCAAGAGCCTGAGATAGTGAATCTGCCGCCAATGAATCTTCTAGCGAAGAGGAATTATTTGTAAATTGATAAAGTAGTTCATGCAATATTTCATTCGAAGATTTTTCAATTAAATCTGATCGACCAAAATCGATCAAACCTTGTTCTAAGCCCTGCTGTCTAATATCATAGGCAAACCCCAAAATATTACCAGCAGCGTTGGCAAATGATGTAGTGCCAACTGCAGCTCCAGAACTCATTGCCTCACCAAATTTCTGAATAGCGTTTACTCTTGAATCTGCATCCCGATTTCGTAAAAAAGATGATATAGCCCTTTTGGCATTACTCCATTCTGGTTTAGTCGGCGGAATATATCCTTTAGAAGTTCCCATTTTTTATTTTCCTTCTTTTTTTATTTCTTCCATAATCTTTTTTTCAAGTATCCCCGATTTTTCCCAAGTAGCAAGAAGATCATCTACTTTTTTTAAATCTGCTGCTCTCATTTCTCTAATCGCCGGTACACTTCTAAGCGTTATCTTTTTTGAATATCCTTCCAATGCATTACAGATTTTATCTCTATACGCCTCAAAATTCACAAACAAGCTTCTTATAATATAAAACTCAATTTCACCCTTCTTGATTTTAGGAGTGACGACCTCGAAAACCTTTGACTGATCAACCGCGTTCAAAGCCGCTATCTTCTCTACAATCTGAGGCATCAATCCGCGCGCTGCTCTTCCAATATGTTCCAGGACATCCTTTGCAGCTGCCGAAAGCGTTGAAATATCAACATCTGCCTTTTTTAGAGATTCCCTTGTCAAGTAGAAATACCGATCCAAACGTATTTTCTCCAAATGTTTTGGCTCAGATTCAACCCATTTAATTATCGAAGGAATATTCCATGCTTTAAATTTCTCATTTTCATTATCAGGCGATTCTATGCACTCAAGCATTGCTTTAAATTCTTCATTTTCCGTTGTAAATCTTTTATTCCACTCATTTAACTGTATAAACAAGTCATTATCCAGCTTTTGAAGAACAAGGAGTTTGGCCAATACTCGTGTGTCAAGAGCGCCTTCATCAGTTCCAAAATACAATTCTGCCAATTTCTTTTTTGTTATATAGGTATTTAAAAATCGTTTTGTTTGTCTAGGATTACCTTTTAAATTTCCTGCAACAATGGCTTTTATTCCGGCAATAACATCTACTGTTTCTTCAAATTTTCTTTTATTCTCATCTCCAATAAAATCCATCGCCTTTTCCTTTATTTTCTGCACATCGATAACATCATCCGATATGAGAAGCTTTTCTTTTTTTATCTTTTCTAAAAAAGCTTCAAACTGCTCCTTTGGGCAGTACTCTTGTACAACCAAGAACATCAAATAATTTTCTATATCTTTTGATGACAGTTCTGGTATATAAATTGGCAATTGAATAATTTTTTCGATATATTCTTTATCCAAATTCACTGTGTAATTTTCAATTGGTGGATACTTTTTTCTTATGGCATACTGAATAACATTTTCATCTGCTGCAATAATAAAAGTCATTTTTTCTACTGACAAGAAAAGTTTAATTGCCTCTAATGTCTCTATAATTCGATCTGGCTGGCACCTGTCCAAGTCATCGATTAAGACAATAATATTTTCAATTGCATCATCTTCAAGAGCCTTTTGGAATTCTTCTCTGAATTTTCTGACATTATTAACAACACTATTTTCATCATTTACTTCGTCAGTTTTAATATAATCATCCCGAATCGACTGAACAGCATTAGCTGTATTCTTAACACTCTCGCCAATTGCTTCAGCATTCGTAGAAATGCTGATCATAAAAGGCACTGGATTTCCCGTTGCAGCCGATGCAATCAGAGGTGCCCCTACCGATACGGCCTTCGTCGCAAGTTTAAATAAGTCAAGCTTTTTCAACAATTTTGATATGCCGTCTTTTACTTTAGAGGGAATGTCTTTGTGTTCTTTAATTTCACGCAAAAGTGCCTCCATCAAAGCCACTTTTGCATCTTCATATCCCTCAAACATCCAAGCATTAATATTAATACATAATGTTTTTTCCTTTTTCTGTGCTTTCTCATCAATTTTCTGTTTTATCAATTTAAGAAGGGTTGATTTTCCAGCACCCCAGACTCCAAATACTCCGATGGTTAATGGTTTGTAATTTGGATTCTGAGAAATGTCTGCAATGACGTTTGCATATGGTTCATAAAACAAGATATCTACTTCTGAAGCATTATCCAACCACATTTTCAAATTCCTCCAACATCTAATCACTCTTTGCACCGCTGCTGGCAATACTCTTGAATGCCCCTAGAATAGAAGCTGATCACACGAGCATCAAAGTCATTCGCTTCTTTCAGTACCAGACCGTAGGGCATGAAATCTTCAAAATAAATTTTACACTCACCAACTGTACTCACATGTGCTACACATCTTTCCGTGTGCATAATGTACGCCCATCGCCTCCACCACCTTATTTGACTGATGCACGTTCTCTTTTCTACCATTGTACCTTCTTTTATGTTCCAAGACAAGATGTAAAAAAGCTCTTGGCCCCTATATTAAAGGCCAAGAGCTTTTTTTGCTTGCCGCTGAACTTCGGCTTTAAAGATTGTTCTCAACTTAATTTTCAATCGTCTACACTTTGCGTTTCAGATAATTCTTCCCAGTCTTCCGTGTTTCCACTCCTACGGAGATACTCATTTCCCCCATCGACAGCACATGATCCACAAAAACAAAACTTGAAATCATGTACAGAACAGCTTTCAATACTGTCCCCGCACTTTTTACACCGAATCATATTTCTCACTATTTTCATCATGCACGTCACCCGCAGTCAATTATCGAAGTTCATATCATTTTTTGAGCCGCAAATAATATTTTTCAAGGCTCTTATCGCAGACATCCACAATATGCAGCCAATCTTCCCGTGTGAGCTTGCGGAAGATGATCGGGTTTACCTCGATAGTCTCCACGTCCTTGCAGCGCATCAGGAATCGCATATCCTCAAAGCGCTTGAAGGGGTTGGAGAGGATGTTCTTCTCCACATCCTTCCGGGTATAACCGCCCTTCTGATAAATGCTGGTGGATTTCTCTGCGATCATCCCGTGCGCCTTGCGGTCCTCGTAGAAGTCGATGAAGTAGTCCACCACGTCCGGCAGAGCGACTCTGCCGCTGGTGTCCATATACTCATAGATTGCTTTGAGCAGCACCGGCTTGTAGGAGTAGCTCATGTCCATCGTTTCGATGAACTTCATGAACTTGTCCGCCATATTCTGCGGCGTAATGAGATCCCAGCCATACTGTTTCGCAATGTTGCGGATGCTTTCCTCCCGGAGATAGTGGAACATCCGCTTATCACCAAAGGGAATCGAAAGGTCCGGTTTGACTTTTCCGTCCTTAATGTAGCGTTCCACCGTCTCGGACTGCACATCCACCATCCGGACGAACTCAATCTGCGAGATCATATCCTTGACGCTGTTCTGCCAGTTGAAAAGGTCAATGATCTCATAGTCGGACACGTCGATTGGCACATCCAGCCACGCTTCCGGCTTTTCTCCCTTGAACAGCATGTCCTGATCCAGCTTCCGCTTGTTCTCCGGGGCCAGTACATAGGCCATGGGCTGATATTTTGAAATATCCAGCACCCGATGCAGACTGTATGGCATATTGAACATATTGGCGTTGTCTACAAAATCAATCACCAGCAGGTCATCTTTTCCCGGACAGCGGCGGGTGCCTCGCCCAAGCTGCTGCATATAGATTGTTTTAGACATTGTGGGTCGTGCCATGAACAGCACTGTGGTATGAGGACTATCCCAGCCCTCATTCAGCAAGTCACAGGCACAAAGAACATTCGTCGAACCGGTTTCGTAATCTTTCAGGATCTTATCCCGGATTTCTACCCGGTCACGCCCGGAAACAGCCTCTGCTTTCACCCCATTGTCGCGCAGCAGCTTCGCAATCTCCGCCGCATGATCTACACTTGCGCAAAAAATCACAGTCTTCTTGCCATTCACGTACTTCAGATAGGTATCAACAATCAACTGATTGCGCTCCGGAATGAACAGCTTACTTTCCAGATCCTGCGAGTTGTATTTGATACCATTGATTCGCACATCGGTTAGATCAATGTTGGTTTTGACCCGGATGCAGCGAATCGGCACCAGTACACCGCGCTCCACTGCAGTCTTCAGGTCCATTTTGTGGGCAACATTCTGAAACAACTCCAGCATATCCTCGCCATCACTGCGCTCCGGTGTTGCAGTCAAGCCCAGAATAAACTTCGGATGGAAGTAGGTAAAGATTTTTTGATAAGTATTAGCCGCTGCATGGTGGCATTCATCCACGATCAAATAATCAAAATCTGTCGGGGAGAATTTTTCCAGATCCTTGGAGATACTCTGCACCGTTGCAAAAATGACCGTCTGGGTCATATCCTTCTGACTTCCGGTGTACTCTCCCAAAGTCGCTTCCGGCCAGACCTTAGCAAAGGTCTCTTTTGCCTGAGATGCCAGCTTCAGGGCGTTGACCAGAAACAGCGTGCGCCCACCCACTGCCTTGGCATCCGTTGCTGCTGTGATAGTTTTACCTACGCCGGTTGCATGGTACAGCAGCGCAATGGTTTTGCCGTCCTCACGCATCTTCTTGAGGTTGTCGATGGCTTCCTGCTGGTAATCCCGAAGTTCGATGGTCAGTCCCATCTGCACCGGCAGGTCTGCTTCAAATGCCTTGAACATGGGACTGCTGCCCAAAAAGGTAATCAGCTCATCCTTAATCTTTTCCGGTTGCTTTTCAAGCTGGCTATAAATCCATCGGTATACTTTCCAGTTGTCGTAAATCAAGCTATTCTGCTTCAGGAGGTCATCCGCATACTTGTTCTCAGACACCTTGCTTGGGTTATGGTAGGTTTCGCCGTCTATCTCAATCGCAATTTTGGATTCAGGAGATTCCAGCGCAAAGTCGATATAGCGATGCCGTCCATAGATGTCCACGCAGGGTACTGGACCTGCAAATTTTCGGTTTTCTCAGGTCCAAAAGCCTCACAGAAAAGCTGTACAAACAGCTCCTCTGCACGGCTGTTGACACTGGTTGCTTTCATTGGCTCCATGGTGGCTCCTAAAACGATATTCCCAATTAAGATTTATAATTTTATTATATCATACGCAAAAAGCTCTGTATAGTTTGTTTCTTTGGCAAGGTTTTCTGTCTTGCTGCTTAATTCTATACCTTTATAAGAGAACTCATTGATTTTTATTTGACTGACATTTCCAAAAAGATAACCATAAATTTTTTTCTCAAAAGACTTAACTCTATTGCATCCATGGGCTTCTACTAAGCGAAGACACTTACAGTTGGAAGTGAAAGCGGGGTTTTACCATGGAATATAATGCAGTTTTGAATCGTGTACGCCCGATGCTGACGAACGGCAATCACCTGTCTGCGCAAGGCTTTGAGGCGCTGTTTGGCTCCTGTTCTCAGCAGGAGCAAGAACATCTGCTGGCCGAGCTGGCGGGGATTGGCATCCTAGTGGATACCAGCGCCGCTATACCCAGCAGCAGAAAGGCCGCTTCTTTCTGCCGCAGCGACTTTACCTCCAAGCAGCTTTGGTCCATGACCAACGAGCAGCTCTGCGTATTGGCACAACAGGGTGATGAGAGCGCCAAGGAGATCCTCGTGCGCAAGACCGCCGGTTTTGTCCACCTGATGGCCCGCAGAGTTCCGCAGCTGCTCGCCCATAGCTGCCTGACCGAGGAGGATAACTTCCAGAACGGCATTCTGGGACTGTTTACTGCGATCCAGCGGTTCGATGCGCTGCAGGCTACAGCTTCCTGACCTACGCCGCTTACTGGATCCGCCAGTCCATCCTGCGCGAAGCCATCAACACCGGCCTTACGGTACGCATCCCGGTACACTATTTTGACACGCTCTGCCGGGTGCGTGTCGTCTGCACTACCTGTATGCAGCTAGATGGTCCGGATCTCTGGCATGCCATTGCCGAAGCTGAAGCCAGCAGCGGTCACTCCTGCACAGTGGAGCAGGCGCGCCACTACCTGAGCGACATGCTCGTTTACCTCAACGTTACCAGCCTGAACCTTATGGTCGGCGAGAGCCACGACACCGAGCTTGCGGAGCTTCTGGCGGATGACGTCAGCCCCGATCCTGTGGACACTGTGAGCGAGAACGAGACCGTTCAGGAAGTCCGGTTGCTTCTTTCTCAGCTTCCCGAACGCGAGTCCACTGTTCTCCGGCTGCGCTACGGTATCCCGGATGACCGCTGCCGTACACTGGACGAGATCGGTGCGCAGCTGGGCGTCACGCGGGAACGTATCCGCCAGATTCAGGTGCGTGCCGAGCGCCACCTGCGGGAGATGCTGAAGCGCCGCTCCTCATTCACTCTTTTTGCTGCCTGATTTTTTGACCTGATGGAGGATTTTGCCATGAATACATTGCTTTGTTCTTATCTTTCCGCCCATGCTGCTGAGGATACTCTGTTTGTCTTGTGGGGTTTTTCTTCGGAGGACGCCGGTCTTCCGCGTCCTTCTCTGGATGCTTTGCTGCAGCAGCGCCTGTCCCGCTACCTGAGCAGTCTGCTGCAGCAGAACCCCTGTGTGATCACCGCAGAGGAGTTTGCCCTGCATGCCGATACCCTTGCGCAGGAGTTCCCGCACATCATTCTGGTGCAGAACACCTGCTACCGCACGCTGCTCCCTGTGTCTGTGACGCTTACGCCGGAGATGCAGTCCGGCCTTCTGAGCCACTTTGACCCGGAAACGCCGCAGGATACTCCGCTGCCCGGCATTGAACCCTGCCTGCGTGTCTACTCCAACCTGCTGCATACGGAGGAAGGCATTGCCTGCTGCATTCCTTTGGACGCTCTGCTGCGTCAGTACCCGCAGGTCGAGCGCGTATCGTTTGGTGCAGCACCACATACGGTTCCCGAAACCGCCGCCAGCAGTTCTACCTTTGCGCTTACCGGAGAAGCCAATTATTTCTGCCTTGTGCAGCAGCTGCGCCGTGGCAAAACGCTCTGCGTTTCAGCCGACAGCTTCATCGGCGATGAGGCTGGTCTTGCCGACAGCCTTGCGGCGCTGGCT
>ENA-OQHA01000894-OQHA01000894.1-human-gut-metagenome-genome-assembly--contig:-NODE-894-length-13119-cov-1.867072_pt1 | contig 13119 bp, 14 predicted proteins | sample MGYA00242558_ERZ504707 | MGnify/ENA primary metagenome ERZ504707 (study PRJEB26092, sample SAMD00036197) | human gut metagenome | host: Homo sapiens | study: EMG produced TPA metagenomics assembly of... | reverse complement strand
CAAAAAATAAAAAAACATCGAGATAAATCTCTGTAAAGATCTAAATGCTTCTATATAAAGCCCTTCATATATTATATAAGGTGAAACTGCCCAAAAGTATTCAGTTTTGCTTTTCTACGGTTCAGTATCTTCTATCTACGGTTCAGAAACAACAGTATTGAAGCCTTATTTACGTTGACTTACTTTTGCATTACTAAATAATCATTCAGAAGAACATTAAGATGAAAAAAGCACTTTTATTTCTCGCATGTATAGGGTGTTTCATATCGTGCGACAACAATTCAAACAAGGAGCAGCAAGCTCCTAATGTAAAAGTTATCCATGCCGAACAGTCGGATACATCTTCCGAGCGCAGCTATTCATTCATTTCACAACCTTACCGGACTACAGAACTCTCTTTCAGAGTAGGTGGTCCGGTATATACTTTCGATACACAAAGCGGACAGTTCTTCCGTAAAGGAGAGCTAATTGCCGCTATCGACGACCGTGACTTTCTGATTCGCAAACAACGTGCAGAAGCTATCTATAAACAAACGGAGGCTGACTACAAACGTATTTCAAATCTATATGAAAAAGGAAGTATATCAGGAACAAGTTACGAAAAAGCCAAGGCTGACTACGAAAAAGCCAAAGCAGACTATACAACATCCGTCAATGAATTAAAAGATACCAAACTGTATGCACCTTCGATGGATATATCCAAAAGGTTAACATAGAGCGTTATCAGGACATCAAGGCTTCTGTTCCGGTAGTAACATTTATCGACCTTTCCAAAATCAAGGTTGAACCTATATTCCGGAAGATATGGCAGTAAATGCCGAAAGCTGTCTGCCCTCCCCTGCTCTATCACATTCAATGCTATACAGGAAAAACATTTATACCGGAAAAGACTTATATCACACAAAGCGCAAGCGACAACAACATATCTTATTTATTTACAGCAATAATCAACAATGCAGACAACAGCTTATTGGGTGGTATGGCAGGCTCTCTTTTAATCCCTAGCTTTAGTTCATCTTCATATTCATACCAGAGCGTGGTCATCCCCCAAACAGCTGTTTGTCATACTGACGAAACGGGTTCTTTCGTTTGGCTCGTGAACGAACAGAACCGGGTTGTAAAAAGGTCTGTAAAAACAGGCAAGCTAAGAAAGAATGACAAAATAGAAATTCTGTCAGGACTTTCTGCCGGTGAAAGAATTGCCGCAACACGACTGACTTATCTTTCGGAAAATGAAGAAATAACCATTCAAGACTAAAACGAAATACTGATGAAAGGATTAGTAAAATTTTTCCTGACGAACAAAGCCTTAAGCTGGCTGATACTGATACTGATTTTGAGTGGAGGCATATTCGCATATAACAATATGGGAAAGCTTGAAGATGCACCATTCACAATCAAACAAGCACTCGTAACAACTTCTTATCCGGGAGCTTCTCCAATGGAAGTACAACAACAAGTAACCGATGTACTGGAAGAATCGATTCAGTCGCTGGGTGAACTATATTATCTGAAGACGGAAAACCGGGCAGGGCTTTCTAAAATTACCGTTTATGTGAAAAAAGAAATACGCGCCAAAGATATGCAACAGCTTTGGGACAAACTTCGCCGGAAAGTAAACGATGTACAAAACAAGTTACCCGCGGGTGCAGGTCCATCGGTTGTAAATGATGATTTTGGTGATGTCTTGGGAGTATTCTACGGCTTAAGCAGTGAAACACATACTTATCGCGAACTGGAAGACTGTGCCAAAGAAAATAAAAAATGAACTGTTGGATGTAAAAGACGTGGCCAAAGTCGAACTGTTCGGTATTCAGAACCGGACAATCGAAGTAACGGTCAACCCTTCACTACTTTCTCAAAGTGGAGTAATGATGGCCGACATAGCTTCAGCCTTTGAAAGACAAAACAAGGTAGTCGATGCAGGTGCAATAGAAACATCCACAAACCGTCTTCGAATTGAAGCCGATGGAAGTTTTACAAGTCTGGAAGAAATAGAGAATCTGACTGTTGTTTCGCGTAAAGGTGAATATTTCCGGCTGGGAGAAATTGCAGAAATCAGAGAAAGCTATTCGCGTCCGGCAAGAAACCTGATGAGAATCGGAAATATTCCAGCTGTAGGTATCGCAATTTCAACAGTATCCGACGGGAATGTAGTAGAGATGGCAGACTTGTATCCCAGCAAATAGATAAACTGAAAGCTGATATGCCGGAGGGATATGAACTGGACATTATTTATGATCAGGGATATGAATCGGCTGTAGCTAACGATGGATTTGTAATGAATCTCATTGTTTCTGTACTGACTGTAGTAGCTGTACTATTGTTCTTCATCGGATTCAAAAACGGATTTCTGATAGGTAGTGGACTGATTTTTTCCATTTTCGGAACGCTGATCTACATGCAGGCTACTGGAATTGCCCTGCAACGTATGTCGCTTGCAGCCATCATCATTGCAATAGGTATGCTGGTAGACAATGCCATTGTGGTATATGATGCAGCTTTAGTTAATATGCAACGTGGAATGAGAAAGCGTGTTGCCATACTGAACGCCGTATCAATACTGCCATGCCTCTTCTCGGAGCTACACTGATAGCAGTACTTACCTTTTGCCGGTATATCTTTCTCCACATATCACAGGCGAGATTCTTTCATCGCTGTTTATTGTAATAGCGGTGTCTTTGCTGCTCAGCTGGGTACTTGCCATCACACAAAATGTATTTTTCGTTCAAGAGTTTGTAAGACGTCCACGACCGGAAGAACTGAAAAACGAACTATTTACCGGACGTATATACGACTTTTCCGTAAAGCACTAAGTTTCACGATACGGAAACGATATACAGTGGTAGGATGCATGGTTGTACTGCTGGCTGTGGCCGGATGGGGATTCAGATATATTCCTCAGCAATTTATGCCACTATTAAACAAGCAATACTTTTCCGTAGACATGTGGTTGACCGAAGGTACACGTATCGAAGAAAGTGAAAAACAGGCTGCACAACTGACGGAATACCTGCAAACATTCGATGGAGTAAAGAAGGTTTCGACTTATATCGGGCAAACTCCTCCAAGATATTATCTGGCAAATGCTGCTTATGGTCCGCAACCTAATTATGCTCAATGTCTGATAGAGGCAGAAACTCCTGAAAAGTCACGCGAATTACAGGAAATTTTATACCACAAGCTTCCTGAAAAATTTCAGGATGCACTTATACGAGTCAACAGTTTCGAAATCAACAGCATACCTCAGACTTTAATCGAAGCCCGGTTCTGTGGAGATGATCCGGCTGTATTGGATTCTCTGACAAACATTGCTATCGGTATCATGCGTAAGAATCCGAAAGTGCTGAATGCACGCAACGAGTGGGGAAATATGGCTATGATGATAAAAGCGGGCTACGATCCGGTAAAAGCCGGAAGACTGAATATCGGACGGAGTGATATGATGAATGCTGTCAAATCGGTTAGCACGGAACGGCCATAGGTATTTACCGCGATAATGACAAAAAGGTTCCCGTACTACTCCGCACAAAAGAAGAGGCATCATGGGATACAGAAAAACTGGAAGACCTGCAGATATGGAATGGATCTAACTCTGCTCCGTTAGGACAAGTAACCGATGGCATCAACATCGCATGGGAATATCCGCTTGTGCGTACATACAACCGACAGCTTTCTATGGCTGCCCAATGTGACGTGAAACGTGGACATACCATGAAAGAAGTACATGCAGAGATACGGGAAGAAATAGAAAACATCAAACTGCCCGAAGGCTATAGTTTTTTCTGGGATTCACAATATAAAGATCAGAAAGAAGCCATGGCAGCATTGACCAAATATTTTCCTTTGGCCATTATCATGCTGATAATCATTCTCGTCATGCTTTTCGGAAATTTCCGGCAGCCACTTATCATTTTCCTTATTCTACCGTTGTCACTCATCGGTATGGTATTCGGATTATTGCTCACAGAATTCCAGTTTGGTTTCTTCTGTATAGCCGGATGGCTCGGATTATTAGGCATGATTATAAAGAATGTTATTGTATTGCTGGATGAAGTAAACGTACAGCGAAGAGCAGGTATCGCGCCATATACGGCAGTCATCGAAGCTACAGTTTCCAGAGTACGTCCTGTACTGATGGCTGCACTGACAACTGTTTTCGGAAGTATCCCACTTTTATTCGATGTCGTATTTGGTGGCATGGCAGCAACAATCGTATTCGGCTTGTCGTTTGCCACACTACTTACATTATTTGTGACTCCGGCTCTATATGCTATTTTTTACAAAATATAGTGTCTATTGCGTTTTCTCGAAATTTATGTGGAACTTTTTCTTAACTTTACAAATTACAAGAGGATGAATAAATGGATTATATTGTGCCTGATGTGTGTTTCTGCACAAGCTCAGGCACAACACAACAAACTTTTGCAAGAATATCGCACCAAGGTGAAAGCATATAACCAAGACATAAAGGCAGCAGGATATGCAGCTTCCATACAACAGGAAAAAGAGAAATCGGCAAAAGCTGATTCCTGCCTTCGCTGTCTGGTAATGCCAACTTCAACTATACCGGTAATCCGGCAGAACTCTCTGTAGCTATCCCTTCGCTTAATGAACCTGTTAGTTTCAGGGACGAAATGCGAAATATGGGGCATCGCTCACATTAGCCCAGCCTATCTATTCAGGAGGAGCTCTACAGGCTGGATATGACAAGGCAAAAAAAGAAAATGAATCGTCACGTTATGAGCAGATGCGTGTGACAAACAATATCATATATGATGCTGATGTATATTATTGGAACAAAGTCGCACGTCAGGAAATGGTGACAGTGACCAAAGAGTTTAAAGAATCGGTCGCAACGTTGGTTGAGGTAGTAAAAGACCGCGTAGAAGAAGAATATTCCGACCGTAACGATTTACTTATGGCAGAAGTTAAACTGAATGATGCTGAATACCGGCTGATACAGTCGCGCAATGACGCAGAAGTAGCACGTTTATCTATGAACTCTTTCTCCGGCATTCCATTCAACCAAGAGCTGGAAACAGACTCCGTCGTTGTACCACTGACAGAAGTTCAGCACTTTCCGGGAACGGTAGAAACAGCTATGGCATCAAGACCGGAACTGCGAATAGCAACCAATAAAGTCGACATTCAAAGATCAGCTTCGAAAATCGCTAATGCACAATATTTGCCTAAACTGTCGGTTGGTATAGATGGAAGTTATTCATCACCGGGATATGATTTCAAATCGGATCTGGATCCTAATTACGCTGTATATGCCAAGTTAAGCGTACCTATATTCGAATGGGGTAAACGCAGACATACCAAAAAATCAGGGAAATATAGTGTAAACATGGCAATCGAGAATCATCATAAGGTGGCCGACAATATTCGTCTGGAAATAGAAACCGCCTTTTATACCTACTCGCAAGCTATAGAAAAAGTTAGACTCACAGAAAGTTCCCTGTCGAAAGCAGCCGACAGCGAAAAGATGGCAATGGACAAATATAAAGAAGGTAATATTTCCATCCTTGAAGTTATCAATGCACAATTATATCATCAGGATGCCAAAATCAATTATATTCAGTCGAAGCTAAACGCTCAGATAGCTAAAAGCGGGCTGGACAGAGCCACAGGGAAAATAGACATACAATAATAGAATGATAGAAATGAAAAACAGACTGAAAGACATAAAGCGGTATTTGTGGGATGTACTTTTATTCTCCGGAATAGGATGCTTCTCTTATTTTCTATTGGTATATTATGCAGATATTCCTTCCCAATATCAAGACCGGCTGATGACTTTTCAGGCTTTTTCTGCCGTAGTTGTATTATTTAACGGGGTTGGACTCAGCGTAAAATACATAAACGAGAAACTGATGATGTATTATCAGTTTTTCTTAAAGAATCATCGCATGCTGTCTATCGGATTAATAACTGCTGCAATCATTCTCTTCATATCCAATTACCTGTTGCTGGTTTCTACCAAACTGCTCATAGAGTCACCTCATCCTTTTATGCTGAAAGATAAAGGATTGTATGTCATGCTTACAGTGTGGTTTATAGAACTCATCATTGTAGGACAATTCATGCTGAACCGTTTTTACGTAGATCTGGTGAGCTATATAAACGTGCAGAAGAACTGGAGGAAAAAACAGCACAAGCCCGGTATATGGCGCTACAAAACCAACTGAATCCGCATTTTTTATTTAACAGTCTGAATACACTTATTTCTGAAATAGAATATAATCCGATGAATGCCATAGAATTTACACGAAACCTCGCCGATACATACAGGTATATTCTTTACTGCCAGGACAAGCATACCATTCCGCTCAGAGAAGAGCTTGACTTCTTAATACTTATATCCTACTTCAAAAAGTCCGTCTGGGAGATTGCCTAAATATCAACAATACAATAGATGAAAAATACTGGGATGTACCTATTCCTCCTTTAACACTACAACTTTAATAGAAAATGTCATCAAACACAATATCATAAGTCTCAGTAAACCCATGGAAGTAAAACTGACCACCGAAGTACGTGACAAAGAGGTCTGGCTCAGTGTTTCCAATCCTATAAAACTCAAACAAGGGGTTGCCTCATCGGGAAAAGGGCTTATGAATCTCTCCCAACGCTATAAGTTATTATGCAACAGGGAGCTTATCATAGAAAACAACAAAAATAAATTTGTCATTAAAGTACCTTTATTATATGAATAAAATAAAAGCCGTAATCATAGAAGATGAGTTTCCGGCAGTTCGACTGCTGAACAAGATGATACAAAAAGTACGTCCGGAATGGGAGGTAACGGTGCTTCCAGGAACAATCGAAGGAGCAGTAAGCTGGTTTAATGAAAATCCTCATCCGGATATTATATTCCTTGATATTCAACTGAATGACGGCATATCATTTACCTTTATCGAACAGGCACAGCCACAAAGTATGATTGTATTTACAACCGCATACGATGAATATGCTGTACGTGCTTTTACCGTAAACAGTATCGACTATCTGCTAAAACCGATACACGAAGAAAGGCTACTTGAAGCAATCCTAAAATTTGAACGCCTTTTCGCTTTAAGCTCGGAACATACGTATAATTTATCAAACATAGAGCAACTACTTAAGTCGTTTGCCGAAAAAAAGGAAAAACAATTTCGTACTCGCTTTCTCATTTCCGGCCCCAAGCACCTATATACAGTCCAGGTAAGTGACATTGCCTATTTTACTCAGAAGATAAAATAACTTTTGCCGTAACGAAAGATGCAAAAACCCACGTCATCGATTTTCCGCTGAATAAACTGGAGGAGCAGCTGGATGATAGAATGTTCTTCCGCGCCAACAGACAGTTTATTTTATCGGCAGATGCTATTAAAAGTATACAAAACCATTTCAATGGCAAAGCCGTAGTAAGCGTAATTCCTCCTTATAGCGAAACCATATATATCAGTCGCGAAAAAGTGTCTTTATTAAAAATGTGGCTTAATAGTTAAAACTCCTATATCTATGTTTTTTATATAAGACATTGAAAAGTATTTTCTTACTTTTGTGTTTGTAATGAAAATACTGAACCTGTTCATAGTAAGCATTGTGTTACTACTGTTGATGCCGGTCAAGATATTGGCACAAAAGCAAGTGGTAAAAGGGCGTGTTGTTTTATGTAATGCTCTCCAGCAAACTGAAGCTCTACCCTATGCCAATATCGCACTTATACAGTTACCTGACTCTACGTTTGTAACAGGAGCTGTAAGTGACGAACAGGGCAAGTTTACTTGTTCGTTCTCACGCAAAAAGAATCACAGCTATCTTTTCAAAGTATCCTATACAGGATGTAGTCCGGTATTTAAAACCATCACATCCCAGTCGGACACAGTGCGTCTGTACAATCAAGCTAAAAGAAAATGCACTGCACCTGAAAGAAATTGTAGTCGTTGCTCCACTGAAGGCTATTGGAACAGAAGGGTGATACTACTATATATAATGTAGATGCCTACCCTACACCAGAAGGATCCTATTTGCAAGAATTGGTTAAACGCATTCCAGGATTAACTTACGATCCCAAAGAAAAAACCATCACTTACAACGGACATACCATCAAAGAAATAACCGTAAATGGCAAAGACTTTTTTAAAGGTAACCAGCAGGTCGTTTTGGAAAACCTTCCTGTCAAGTTTGTCAGTCAGCTGAAAGTGTACGACAAGCCAACCAAACAGGAAGAAGCTACAGGTATGAAATCGGCAGAAAAAAACTATGTGCTCGATCTTCAGACTAAAAAAGAAGTGAACAACGCCATACTTTTATCAGCAGAAGGTGGTTATGGACTCATAAACGACGGGAATATAAACGGAAAAATAATGCGTTTTAATGAAGCCGGAGATAATTTCATGATAAACGGGCAGTCTACAAACCGCCATTATACTACACCATATGATAAAAATATTTCGAATACGATTGGAGCTAATATCACGAAAGTAAAAGATCAGTTTGAAATTTCAGGAAATGTCAGTTTTTCAAATGATAGGGTTGGAAATGAATCAAGTTCTTATAGTGAACAATACATGACGACCGGCAACCAGTATGCCATTTCCGAATCAAACAGATTAAGTAAGGGAAACAGATTCAATGGAAACGTTGATTTTAAATGGGATATTGATTCGCTAACCATGTTCAACATTTCCGGTTGGTTCAATTCCAACCGCAACAACAGTGATGACCACAACCGGGAAGCAACATTTGATACTAATCCGGAAGTCAGCACCCAAAATCCATTCGACAGATTTGAAGAAATAGATCCGGCTACTTACATTAATGACAGTAAAAGACAGTCGAAAGAACAGAGCCAATATAGCAATTATAATATAAACACAAGCATTACCCGAAGACTAAACAAGAAAGGAAATAATATCAGTTTTAGCTTTTCCACGGCACAAAACCAGAATAAGAGCAAAACTTACACATTGTCATCCACACGCTATTTCCGCCTGTCGGATATAGCAGGAAAAGATTCTGTGTTATCTCTCAATCAATATCAGTATGCACCGGGAAAAGAGCAAAACTATACACTGAATCTGGCTTACACACAAGTCTTAACCAAGGAAAGTCGCCTACAGATATCTTATGGTTTCAATGCTAATAAGGAACATCTGAACAGTAATACATACAACTTGGGAGCGCCGGATGATAAAAATATTCCTATCGGCATTTTGCCGGAAGGATATGAAGCGGGGAATATCGACAGTCTTGCCAATCGCAGCAACAGCCTGACTTCAGGACATAATCTGGCACTACAGTTCACATATAACGGAGAAGTATGGGGAATAAGAAGCAGTCTGACTACGACCTTTCAAAAACGATCAATCAATGAATATACAGGCAGGCATCAGGCAGACACAACAATAAATTCGATTGAATGGCAGCCTAATCTGACCCTCACATACCATAAGGGTGACAATTATGCAATGATAAGTTACAATGGAGGAACTTCACAACCCATGCTGAGAGATCTTATTGCGCCTACCGATTATAGTTCACCTTTGAATATTACACGGAGTAACCCGAACCTTCGTGCTTCGTATAGTAACTATATATATGCAATGTTCAATAACTTCCGTAAAGGGATTATGGTGGGAATGAGTTGGAATCAGCAAATAAACTCTGTAACCCGTGCTACAATATATAATACAGAGACAGGAGGTAGAGAAACTTTTCCTGTCAACATTAATGGCAACTGGGGACTGTCAGGCAATGCTTCTTATGACAAGCGCTTTAACTTTTTCCGGATTTATCTCACAGGAGCGGGTAATTTCAACCAAAATGTCAGCCTGATAAATGAAGGATATGACAACCAAATGCCTCAACAAAGCAAGACACATACCACAGGCTTAAACAGCGATTTGAGATTATCTTACCTGCCTTCGTGGGGAAATATTGAATTAAACGGGAAATGGACATTTTACCAATCAAAAAATTCCCTGCAAAACCGTAATACCTATACTCGCATATATACATTAGGGCTAGATAGTTCCATCAATCTGCCTGGGACTTTATCTTCAAGACAGATGCCAATTATCGTTTCCGGAATGGTACAGGAATATCAGGAGATGATGAAAATGAGATACTGTGGAATATAAAGCTCTCATGGAAATTCTTAAAAGAAAAACAGGCAGAGCTATCTGTCTACTGGGCTGATATATTAAGTCAGCGAAAAAATTTATCACGAAGTGCCACTTCTACCGGATTCTACGAATATTATGAACGGCAACTGAAAGGCTATTTTATGGTATCTCTAAAATATGAATTGAATAACATGAACTGATATCACCATGAAATCTAATTAGAAAGCGATATTGCCTCTTCCAGACAAGAAGAAACAATATCGCTTTTATCGTACTATTAAATTATACTTATTTAGACAAGACTTCGCCTGTATTCTTTGTCAAAGACATAACTTCTGTACCATTTTCGTCTAACAGTGATAACTTAGACTTATCTTGATCCAATGTAAAACTAGCTACTTTATTAAGAGCTTCCAAAACAAGTCTTTCAGTATCCATATTCGGACATGCCATCATGGTAGAAATCATCTGAGAGAATTTTAAAGAATTTTCTTTACCTTCTTCCTGCATGAATCCACCATTACAACATTGCAGCTAGCATTCCATGCACACGTTTTTCTTCAATATTGAATGCAAGGAAAGGAACATTTTCCTGTTTTTCAAGTTCTGTACCGTTGACAGTAGAAATAACCCACTCTCCAGCCAAATCATTTACAGAGTACTCAGGAAGCTGACGTTTTTCCAGATTCATAAGTGTTTTACCATCGGCATCAGTCAAAGCGATACCTTCCGGAGTTTCAACATAACCATTCACCTTATCCAATACACCAAGAACTTTGGTTTCTACATCCATATCCGGGCACATCATACGTGTAGCACCCACTTGAGTGAAATGTATCACACCGGGCTTCAATGAATCCAGTTCAAGACCTCCCATCATTCTGTTGCATCCAGCATTCCCATAAATACGTTTTCCGTCTACATCCAGACCGATGTACGGCATATTGTCTACATTTATCTTTTCGCCATTTACAGCAACAATATTCCACTCTCCAGCCAAATCAATCTTAGTCACGTTTTTACTACTGCTGCATCCGGCCGTTGTCATCATTAATGCTCCTGCACATACTGCAGCTACTCCAAAAAAATCTTCTTCATATCAAATTTTATATTAGAACAAATATTTGTTACTTATTTTACATTTACGCTACATAAACAATCACAAACAGTAAATAGTTTATGGATTTGCACATATTACAATACAAAAATACGGATATAATTGGAATACTGCATGACGTTTGAGAAATTTCTATCTTTGCATATTGAACGGTAACGTTTACCGGGCATTTAAGATTATTATTTAAGATAAATGAGTAAAGTATTGATTATCGGTGCAGGCGGTGTAGGTACCGTTGTTGCACACAAGGTGCTCAACATCCCGAAGTATTCAGTGAGGTGATGATTGCTAGCCGCACCCAGTCAAAATGTGACGCGATTGTAAAGGCAATCGGTAACCCTAACATCAAAACCGCTAAGGTAGATGCAGACAATGTAGACGAACTGGTGGCTTTATTCAATGGTTTTAAACCCGAAATCGTTATTAACGTAGCACTTCCTTATCAGGATCTGACCATCATGGAAGCTTGTCTGAAAGCAGGAGTCAACTATCTGGATACAGCAAACTACGAACCGAAAGATGAAGCTCACTTTGAATACAGCTGGCAATGGGCATACAAAAAACGTTTCGAAGAAGCTGGTCTGACTGCTATCTTGGGATGCGGATTCGACCCGGGAGTAAGTGGAGTATACACCGCATACGCAGCAAAACATCATTTTGACGAAATCCATTATCTGGATATCGTAGACTGCAATGCAGGTAATCACCACAAAGCATTTGCTACTAATTTCAATCCGGAAATCAACATCCGAGAAATCACTCAGAACGGACGTTATTACGAAGACGGAAAATGGGTTACAACTAAACCGCTGGAATTCCATAAAGATCTGACTTATCCTAACATTGGTCCGCGTGATTCATATTTGCTGTATCACGAAGAATTGGAATCATTGGTTAAGAATTTCCCGACAATCAAACGTGCACGCTTCTGGATGACTTTCGGACAAGAGTATCTTACTCACTTGCGTGTAATCCAGAATATCGGTATGGCAAGCATTGAGCCTATTAATTATAACGGTATGGAAATTGTTCCTTTGCAGTTCTTGAAAGCTGTTTTACCTAATCCTCAAGATTTAGGAGAAAACTACGAAGGAGAAACATCTATCGGTTGCCGTATCCGTGGTCTGAAAGACGGTAAGGAGCATACTTACTATGTATACAATAACTGCTCACACCAAGCTGCTTATCAGGAAACAGGCATGCAGGGAGTAAGCTACACAACAGGTGTTCCTGCCATGATTGGAGCCATGATGTTCTTAAAAGGCTTATGGAAACGTCCGGGAGTATGGAATGTAGAAGAATTCGATCCAGATCCATTTATGGATGCTCTCAACAAATATGGTTTACCATGGCATGAAGTATTCGATGGCGATTTAGAATTATAATACCATTATACCAATAGAGCTGTTTAAATTTTGTTGGGGCTTGTCATTCCCCCCAACGACATATTGTGAAATTTAAACAGGCTCTTTATTTTCAATCTTTATTTATGAACGTAGGAGATAAAGCCCCTGAAATATTAGGACTTAACGAAAAAGGTGAAGAAATACGCCTGAGCGATTACAAAGGAAAAAAGTTGTTTTATACTTTTATCCCAAAGACATGACTTCCGGATGTACGGCACAGGCATGCAACTTGCGTGACAACTATGCAGCACTTCGCGAAGCTGGATATGAAGTTATTGGCGTTAGTATAAACGACCAGAAATCACATCAAAAATTTATAGAGAAAAATACACTTCCGTTTACATTGATTGCAGATACCGAACAAAAATTAGTTCAGGAATTCGGCGTATGGGGAGAGAAAAGCATGTACGGAAGAAAATATATGGGTACATTCCGAACAACCTTTATCATTAATGAAGAAGGAATAATAGAACGTATC
>ENA-OQHA01000893-OQHA01000893.1-human-gut-metagenome-genome-assembly--contig:-NODE-893-length-13126-cov-4.376337_pt1 | contig 13126 bp, 16 predicted proteins | sample MGYA00242558_ERZ504707 | MGnify/ENA primary metagenome ERZ504707 (study PRJEB26092, sample SAMD00036197) | human gut metagenome | host: Homo sapiens | study: EMG produced TPA metagenomics assembly of... | reverse complement strand
ACAGTATCAGGAATCTTGCCAAGGAGATTCAAAGCTTGAAAATACTGAGAGAATTTAAAATTTTGTTTAGAAAAAGATTCAATAGAATTAATTAAATGTGTTATACTTTCCATGATGAAACATCCTTTCGTGATATTTTTTGTTTGCGCTAAAAGTATAACACAGGTTGTTTCATCTTTTTTAGTTAAATACGAAAAAAAGATGATTACTAAGATATACTCAGTAATCATTTTACTGTTTATATAGATAAAATTGAGGGTAGTGTATTTATGCTATGTGATATAGATTTTTGACACTACCTGCATAGTGAGGAGGAACATTCAATGATTGAAATTGGACAAGTTGAACAATTATTAGCTGTTTCTAAATATGGAACATTATCTAAAGCAGCTGAAGCATTACATATCTCTCAGCCAGCACTTTCTCGTGCCATGCAGAAGCTTGAAGAAGAACTGCAGGTTCCTATTTTTGACCGTGAAAAGAATCGTATTACTTTAAATGCGACTGGTAAAGTGGCTGTTGATTATGCACAGAAAGTATTATTTTCTGCAAATGATATGATTGCTCGTGTACGTGAATATAATCGTATGACTCATACAATTAGTATTGGAGCATGTGCACCTGCACCTTTATGGGATTTAATACCTTATGCAGGAAAGATATATGAAAACATGGCTGTTTCTTCAGAAATTAAAATGCCAAATATCTTATTATCTGGTTTGGAGAATGATTTATATACAGCTGTTGTATTAAATAAGATTCCTGAGAGTAAAGAATTATATTATGAGTTATATGATACAGAAACATTGTATTTCTCATTAGCACTTGATCATCCTCTTGCAGATAGTAAAGCATTATTCTTTAAGAATCTAGATGGTCAGACAATGCTTTTGTATTCTAGAATCGGTGTATGGTATCCCATGCATTTAGAAACACAGCCTCATACTCATTTTATTCTTCAGGATAATAGAGAAGTATTTATGGATCTGACTCAGAATTCTACTCTTCCTACATTTATTTCTGATTTATCTATAGAAAGAGATGGCAAGCCAGATAATAGAAAGATTATTCCAATCATAGATAAAGAAGCGACTAATAGTTTCTATCTTGTATGTAAGAAAAAGAACAAGAAACTATTAGAACCACTTTATCGTGCTGTAGAAAAAAGATTAGAAAAGAAAAAGAAGTAGTTATTAAAAACTACTTCTTTTTAGAATCCTAGATAACCTAGAATAGCACTTACATAGAATAAGATACCTGCAACGATTAATAAATAGTTAGACCAAGTGTTTTTCTTCTTTAAATAGAATGTATTCGCCTGTTCCCCTAAATAAATAGGATATTCCTGTCCTTTTACATAATCTTTTTCAATCTTTTCTACTTTAAATTCCTGGATAGATGCCTGGTTATACTTCTTTGTACCATAAGAATACTGGAAGATAGGACGACAATATAAGTTATTGACTTTCTTATAACCATGGTAAATTCCTTTAATTTCTCTTTTATCTTTCTTAAAGAAGATTTCATAGATTCCATAAGCCATGAGTAGTGTTCCTAAAATAATAGATAGGATAATCATGAATGGAGATCCTGACTTAAAAGAGAAGAATGAAGTGTTCATATTCATATATTCTACCTCCATAGAGTATTCTACCAATATTTCGTGAGTAAACAATATTTTTTTATTTTTCGTGTATAATATAGAATGTAATTAAAGGGGGTTCTCATGGATATTATTAAAAACTTAAAGTCACGTTTTGATTCTGTGCAATGTGATTTTCTTATTGCGATTGCCGCAATATTCCTTCCTTTCTATATTACTGTAGTGATTCATGCAATTATATTCTTTAAATGGATTAAACAGGGTGAAGTAAAGAAAGGTTATGAAGAAACAAAACGAAGCAAATATATTATTTTCTTCTCAGCACTTATTTTCTTAACAAGTGTCTTTTATCAGAACTGGCCAGGGGCTGGTGTATCTTTAGGTTATTTGATGTTATATAGTATGACACTTGTATATAGACGTCATGCAAGTGAAGAACTATTTGATACAATGTTGAATATAGTGATTGGTTTAAGTGTATTTGCAGCTGTATGGGCTATTATTGAATATATCTTCATCTTAAGACAGTTTGATCTTGAGGGATGGTATTTGGTTGTATTTAATGCACCACAGTATCGTACAAATGCGATGTTCTTTAATGCGAACTACTATGCATGATGATTGAGTTCTTTGTGGCTATTTGTTTCTATAAGTTCTTGAAGTATACTCATAATCATGGATTCATGAATCATATTAAAGAAATAGTGATTATTGGTTTAATTACATTACTTAACTTATTCTGTCTATATTTAACAGGATGTCGTACTGCATGGCCTGCACTTGCTGGTGGTCTTGCGATTATGTTGTTGTTTAATCGTAATTACAAGAGTTTTGGTGGTATTTGTGCTGTAGGTGCAGCGGGTGTTGGTTTCTTTATTGCGAAACCTCAATATATTCCACGTATGAGCAATATTGTGAAATACTTAGGGGTAAGAAAACATATCTGGGAAGTTGCTATTCAGAACATTAAGACACATTTCTTATTTGGTGAAGGACCTATGACATATTGGCATATTTATGCACAATATAATGGGCATCCTACACAGCATTCACATAATATCTTTATTGATCCTGTTTTATGTTTTGGGATTATAGGATTATTGGTGATCGCACCGTTCTTCATTGAAAATATTAAACGTTTATATCGCTTATTAAGAACTAAGTGTAACCCTACTCTTGTTGCTTTAATTGTAGGCCATATTGTGATGATTTATATTCATGGATTACTCGATTATACAATCTTCTTTGTATCAACTGGATTCTTATTTGCAATGATAGTAAGCAGCTTTGACATTTATAGAAAAGAAATTGATCAATAAGGCAATGATTCATTGCCTTTTTAATAAGGAGAAAAAGAATGGATAAAAAACTTTATGAGACTTATGTAAGAATCTTAAATAAGGAACTCGTAACTGCCATGGGATGTACAGAACCTATCGCAATTGCGTATGCAGGAAGTCTCGCAAGAAAGACATTAGGTGGTATGCCAAATAAGATATTAATTGAAGTCAGTGGTAACATCATCAAGAACGTTAAGAGTGTTATTGTGCCTCATACTCATGGAAACAAAGGTATTGAAACAGCTGCCTGTATTGGTATTACAGGTGGAGATGCAGAAGCAGAATTAGAGGTTATTAGTCATGTGAAGGAAGAAGATATTATTGCGATGACTGAACTTATGAAGAGTGCTTCTATTAAAGTACAGCCTTTAGAATCCCCTTATTCTTTAGATATTCGTTTAACTGTATCTAATGATGAACATGAAGCAATGGTACATATTGCGGGAACACATACACATATTATAGAAATGACAAAAGATAATGAAACTATTGTATGTGGAGAAGCATTAAAACAGACTATTGATGAAGACTATTTGACTCTTACTATGCATAATATTTATACTTTTGCGAAAGAAGTAGAGATTAATGATGTAAAAGAGTTATTAGATCAGATGATTGAATGTAATACTGCCATTGCACAAGAAGGAATGCATGGTGATTATGGGGCTAATATTGGTAAGGTGATTGCAATTAGAAAAGATTTACCAAGTCTATTAAAGGCCTATGCAGCTGCTGGTAGTGATGCGAGAATGAATGGTTGTGAACTACCTGTAGTAATTAATTCTGGTAGTGGTAACCAGGGATTAACTGTATCCGTACCTCTTATTATTTATGCAGAAAGAGAACATTTAGATAAAGAGAAGTTATATCGTGCTCTTGTGATTTCTAACTTAACAGCCATTCATTTAAAGACTGAGATTGGTCGTTTATCTGCTTTCTGTGGAGCAGTAAGTGCGGGTGCTGCATGTGGTGCAGGACTTGCTTATTTAAAGGATGCAAGTGAAGAAGTGATGAATCATACAATCGTGAATGCCTTGGCTATTACTTCTGGTATTATCTGTGATGGTGCTAAAGCAAGCTGTGCTGCCAAGATTGCGGTAAGTGTAGAAGCTGGCATTCTAGGTTATGATATGTATATGAATGGTCAGCAGTTCTATGGTGGAGATGGTATTATTTCTAAGGGTATAGAAAATACAATCCATAACATCGGTGTATTAGGAAGTCAAGGTATGGCTTCTACTGACCAGGAAATTATTAAAATCATGTGTGAATAGTAAAAGCTGCCGATTGGCAGCTTTTAGTGTCCTATTTCGTCATATGTATATAAGTGTATATCATGTTCTTTAAGATACTCTTTGAGTTCTTCTGAACATAACATCTCTGCTTCTTTTGTACGATTAAGAGTAAGAGAAGAAGTACGTAGTATTTGTGCATCCAGATATCCTGGATGACAAACTAATAAGTCACAACCATCATCATGTGCATTCTCTACCATTTCTTTAAAAGATTTAAAAGGATCATACCCTTCCTTCATACTTTCCATATGCATATAGAGTTTTTCTCCTGCCAATTCAACAGGTGTCCCATCAAAAGAAATGTCATTGAACTTTAAATTGTGTCTTTTCGCAACAATTTCAATACCTTTTAATAGATTATCACTGGCTACTGCATGAGCTTCAAAATAAGAAGGCTCAAGATGAGTTATCTCTTTAAATCTTTTATATTGTGCTTCTATTTCTATAATGGCTTCTTCTAGTACTACAAAGTCTTCTTTACTTTGTCTATATGTTCTACTTGATTTGAATTGTCCATTTTCATCTACAAGACTTGGAATAAGTTTTGGATCACTGATAGGAGTACCAATACATACATTAGTATGCTGTCCTAAACAGATATCTAAATCCTTTACAAGTTCATAGCCTTCTACAGAATCAGGCATATTCACCATAAAACCAATATTCTTAATCACACCATTTTTACTGTATCATATATACCATAATTCACACCTCGGCTGTAACCTAAATCATCAGCACGTACCATAATCTTCATAACAAATCCTCCTAAATAAAAATGATCCTGGTTATCATACTTATTATATATATACAATACATAATAAGATCATACCGCCAGGATCACTTCTTTCTATATATAGTTTACCTTATAGTGTAAGCGTTGTCAATTAAGACAAATAAAAAACCAGGTGCACTGCCACCTGGTCTAAACGCAATATATTTCCGCGACTAGACGAATATTATTGCGTTTTTATTATATGTGATATTCTTCTTTTATGCAAGAGAAAGGGCTATAACGAATAGATAGTATTTTATCATCTAACCTTTTAATCGGCTTTCAATATCTGATGCACTATATAATACATCTGTTACAATCACATTATCTCCCTGGATTACAAAAAAGACAGAGTAATTGTCTACCAACAATCTTCTCATCTCTTTGCTTCGTTCCGGCTCTGATTCCATAATACAAATTCTCTCAGCCATAGTATCCAATGTCAAAATAGCATCTGCAATCCGGTTATATTGATCCATCGCATTTTCCGGTGCCTGAAGAACATAAGCGATATGATTATACAACTGCTCCATATCAGCCAATGCTTCATTTGTAATCTCAACCGTATAGTGTTCATTTCAATGATTCTCCCTGAATTTTGCGAACGCTTCCGTTGCATTTTGCACTCTTCCTGCAGCTATATCATTGTAACCTTTTTCTAATTTCTGATGAATTTCTTCTGTTGTCATGCCATCTGCATGAATCGATACTGGTGCTTTTGGTAAAAAAACAGAAAATGGAATTCCACCTGTAAGAGAAATTGATTCAAATACATATCAATCGCTGTTGACATAGGAACACCTAACTGAGACAATACTTTTTCTGCCCTCTCTTTGACGGCTGGGTTTACTCTTAAGTTTAATGTTGCTGATTTTCCCATAATCACACCTCCTTGTTTCTTATATTGTAACGCTTTTGTCGTTACAATTCAACTGCTATTTCTCACATGTATTTACTATACAATTGAGGCATCTATAATCTTGTATTTTAGTCATTTATTCCTTTACAAAATGTATTTTTTGTTGTTTGACTCCACCTGATTCTTTACTCTTTTTAATATTGATATCTACAGCTGAAGTTACATCAGATGAGGATACTTTTCTATAAGAAACAATTGTTCCATCTGATAATTATGCAATAGTTAGCTTTCAAACAAAAAACCATATACCCAATCGGATATATGGTCCTGTATCTTATGATCCGTTTGGGCTTTAGTTCTAAAGGGCAATGTAACTACAATAGTCTATGCCTTAACGACATAGACTGTTCAAACCAGCGAATGATGTCTCCATCATTTTGCGGCAGCAGTCCGTATCCCCGAAGTAACCTCACTTATCGATTTCATATATATGTAAAATACCTACTACTCATCTACAATAGACAAAATATATAACTTGTATAAAATAAATGGTGCCGACTGCAGGAATCGAACCTGTGACCTACGCGTTACGAGGCGTTGCTCTACCTACTGAGCTAAGTCGGCATCTAACTATAGTATAGTCTTCTTCTATTTTAATACAAGTAAAAACCACTGGAGGAGAGCCAGTGGTTCTAAAAAACAATTTAATACAATTAGAAGGGAGTTTTATTTATGAATCGTAAACAGGACACTTTTATTATTAGGGAGTGACCCTCTTTACAGTTATTAATATAGTCTTAGTATATGAACTAAGTATGAACAAAAACAAAAAAGATCTGACTCCCTATTTCAGACCTTTCCAAGAGCTATTCTAATCGTAATACGACTCCCACAGTCATATTAGCATACTTTTTCTACAACAACAATATTTTTGTTACGCTTTGTTTTCCATATTCTTTATTTTTTCAATAAAAGCAGGATCATATTTCTTTCTTAAGCTCTTTCCAGCAATATAGTTTGGAGATGTTACAAGAGGACCATACTTTAACTGGATGCAGGCATCTAGATATAAGCCAAATACAGATGAAATATAACTATATGACTTGTTTAATGCATAAATATGGTAGAGGTTTAAATCATTGAAGATGGATTTGTCTGCCACAATACAGGCTACTAGTTTAGAACCTTCATAGATAGGATATACGTAACCTGTTTCTAATCCAACTCTATACATCTTATATTTAACACCATCATACTTTAATACAAAGTATCCTGATTGAGATGTAAAGCCTGTTTTCTGATAGATTACACCTAGACTTTTTTCTTCAAATAACATTCCATATTTCTTATGTCCTACCTTATCCCATTCAGGTTTTATTTTGTCAGGATCATAGATTAATGAGAATTTACGTGAGAGAAAATTACCTTGAATTTCTCCTCCTTGATTAAACTGTTTAGGTAAAGAGGCTCCACCAAGTTTATTATTTCCTTTTGCGATTTCATAATCTATATTAAAAGTAGATAGGATTTGGTTTAAGTCTATTATCATAATAAAATACACTCCTTTCCCATATTTTAACATTATTATTCGCTTTTAAAAAGAGTTCATTATGTATATAATTAATTCGAAAGAGGTGAAGTGTATGGCTATTAAAGTAAAAGCAAAAGATGCAGATACTCTAGAGGAAGAACTAGAAGAATGGTCATTAGGTGTCAATCTTGTAAATACAGCACCTACTCAAACAAAAGAAACCGTCACTTTTAGTACAGACCAAATAAAAAAGATAAGTCTAAGAGAACGACTTATCTTAATGATGATCTAGAAGATCCTACATTATAAGCACTTAGGTGCTTATTTTTTTCTTTCAAAAGATTTCTGATTTCTTCTAATAATACAATGTCTTCTGGCTTTGGTGCAGGTCCTGCTTTTTCTTCTTCCTTCTTACGGAAACTCACGACCTTATTAATCGCTTTAATACAGATAAAGATACAGAAAGCCATTAATAAGAAGTTAATGAGGTTAGAAAGGAATGATCCATACTTGATATTAATATTATTAATCTTAAGAGTTAATTCAGTAATATCAGATGGAATTTTAATGATTGCAGATAATACAGGCATAATAATGTCCTGTACAAGAGATGTGACAACAGCAGTAATAGCAGTACCTAAAATGACACCGACAGCCATGTCAATGACATTGCCTTTAAATGCGAATTCTTTGAATTCGTTCCATAGCTTTTTCATGTTGTGTCTCTCCTATATTTAGTTTATGCAGCAGGTGTTTCGTCTTCTTCCTGATGACCGCTTATAGCCTTGATGAATTCCTTGCCGATAACAAATGCCTGATCAAATGGGTTGATTAATAAAGCATCATATTCTCCAGCACCGAAGAATGTAGCAATATGCTGATCAAATGGACGACATTCGCTGATTAATACCTGTCCTTCCTTTAATTCAACATTATCTTTGATGCCCCATTTATCAATCTGTTCATTAGATGTAAAGAGTGGGAAATAGCTTAATTCATTACCTTCATCATCTTCTGCAGATAATGAAGGAATAATCATAGATGCATCCTTTTTTAATTCATATGTACCATCTGGTAAAGTAACTAAATCTGATTTATTCACAATCGTCATTAATGCAAGACATGAGCGTTCAACTACATCTTCCATAAGTGATTGGAATTTATCTTTTTCTTCTTCACCTTGTGCTTCCATATATTCATCATATAACCAAGAGAACTCCATATTACCTGGTACTCTATGACCAATTGTTTCATGATGATCTACACCATTGTTTTCTTCAACACCCATATCACTTAATGTATCTCTACCTAGAGTAAATGCATCTGTTTCTGGATCAATAACCATACCATAGATTTCATCATCACCTGTATTAAATAATTCATTTAATAAGAATTCATAGTCTACTTCTACTAATACATTATGACGGTCTGGGAAATCAGAATCTTCTAGAATAGAAGAGTTCTGTGCATTTTCTACAGTAGTATAAATTGCATACCATTCATCTCCGTCATCATCACATACTGTCTGTAAGAAGAATGAATCTTCATCATCATCGTCTACAGAAATATATGTAAGGAATGTAGAAGCCTTTAATGTATGCATTAAATCATCTTCTAGTTTAGTGGCAGTAAAAGAAGCTTCTCCATATTTACCACAGCTTTCTTTCCATTCTTTATCAGTTGTTTCTACTGGTGTTGTGTTTAATAATGGTTTACTCATTCTTTTACTCCTCCCCTTCTATTAATCCCATTGTAGTTAGGATTTCTTTTGTAAGTACAATATTATCTGTGAATGGATTAATAACGAGTGCATCAAAGGCTTCACCATTATTAAGTCCTCCTAAATGAGTAACAAGATCAGCAGTCAGTAGCATAGATTTTCTTTCTTCATCTTCAGCATTCCAGCTATCTAATGTTTCAATATCTTCCTGTGATGTAAAGAGTGGAACAATATTAGCCTGATCACCATTATCTTCACTTGATAACATTCTAATCGCAAAATCTGCATCTGATCTAGCAACGTATGTATTACCATCTTCTACTACTAAATCTTCTTTTCTTACCATAATAGGTAATGCGAATAAAGCATCATCAAATGCTTCAGCCATATGACTAAAGATTTCTGCTTTCTTATCATCATCTTCAGTATTCTGGAAAATCTTCCAAATTTCTTTAATAAAGATATTTGCAGGAGTAATGTTACCTAAATCTTCTGTATGGTCTAAACCATTACATAAACGTTTAGAAATCTGTACTAATTCTTCTCTTGTAAGAATATAGTCATCACTAAATGGGTTAATCACAATACCATCAATTTGATTACCATCAGCAAGTGTAAGTTCTTTTGCTAGGAAAGCATAGTTGACTTCTACTGCTTCTACTTTTCTTCCTGGCATTGATGTTTCAGGTTTCGCAAGACTGCTTTTTAATTCTTTTAATGAAGTATAAACAGAAATAAAATTCTTACTTCCATCCTGTGGTGAGATAGTAAAGAATGAATGATCATATTCTAAATTTTCACCGCTTTCTGGTAGATTCATATAACCATAATAATGTGATTCTGTTAGGTTCTTAAGGAATGCTGTGTAGGCTACTTCTTTGTCACCCTGAGCTTTTTTCCATGCATCAAGAGAGTCAGTCCATCTTGATGTAGTAAATGCTTGAGCATCTTTTAAAGGTTTGTAATTCAACTTGTTTTCCTCCTTAGTTGATAGTTTCTTTATTATAAAACATTTCATCTAACATGTCTTTAGAAAACCCTAGATGATCTGTAAAAGGATTAATGAGAATACCACAGAATGCATCACTAGAAAAGAGTATATCTTTGTATGACTCAAATGACTGACATGTAATAATCATTTCCATGTCTGGTTCATCATGATCAAGATCCATTCTTTTAATATCATTTAATCCTGTAAATAAACTAATATAGAGTTTATTAGGATCAGCATGAGAACACATAAGTGGTTTGATATAAATATCAGCACCTGTATGCATTGCAAGTTCTCCTGTCTTATTTGTATATAAGTCTTTCTTATTTACAAGTACAGGACAGGCAAAGACCCCATCCTCCATAAGGTCTTCTACACTTTCTTTTAATAACTCTTTTACATGAGGATCTTTACCATTAGAATGATAGATCTTCATATTTTTTCTAAACTTTAAATTAGCTGGTACTAGACTTGGTAAATCTTCTTGATGATTAATACCTATTGTTGTATTGTGTCCTATACTATTTAATAGTTTTCCATCAGCTATCAGCTTTTGTGAGAAAGGATTAATCACTAAACCATTTAACCCTTCTGTACGCATATATATCTCTTCTAAGAGGCGTTTATAAGAAGCTACCATTACTTCTACCTGGTAGCCTTCTTGTGGTTCAGGAAGATCTATATAGTCTGTTATTTCCTTTATATTTGTGAAAGCAGGTAAATAGGATTGTTGTTGTTCATTAGATACAGAAATGATTTCATAATCTTGATCATCAGAATTCAGTGGTCTTTGAACCATTACAAGATAATCTGAATGAGATATTAAATAATGAAAATGTTCTGTGATATCTGTATTCAGATCATAGCCCTGAAACCAAAGGTTAAAGAAATCATTCCATTCTTCATCATCAGGATAATATTGTGGTGATACAATACTTAAACCATTGTAATCCATAAAAAACCTCCTTCCTTCTCTATTGTACCATGTTAGAGATGATAAGAGGTTTGTATTCTTCAATTATTTTATTAAATCGAGCACTTTTAGAAGATTTTCTTTGATACACAACAAATGTGATTGCGTCATATCGCTGATATCCACTAAATCAGGTACTCCAATAACATCTATACCTGCAGCATCTGCCGCCATAATACCATTCTAGAATCTTCTAGAATAAATGTTTCTTCTTTCTTAAGATTGTATAGTTCTATAGCTTTATTGAATATTTCTGGATTAGGTTTGGCACGAGTAACATGATCACCACATACAAACTTATCAAAGTACTTGTCTAAACCTCCAGATTTTAATGAGAATAGTACATCTGGTTCAAAAGTAGAACTAGTAAGAACCAATGTATAACCATTATCTTTTAGATATGTTAATAGTTCATGAGCTCCTTTTTTAACTGGCATAGGGTTTGTTTCTAAGTATTTTCTTGTTTCTTTGATCTTGTCATCTCTAAAACGTGTAAAGTAGTATCTATTGCCTGTGATTTTCTCCAGCATTTCTTGTGCTGCTAATCCATTAGAGCCAATTGTTTTATAAGCAGCTTCTGGGTTAAAGGGTTCGTTGTGACTAGCAAATACCTTTTCCCACATCTTGATTCCTAATGCTTCACTATCAATAAGCAAGCCATCCATATCAAATAATACGTTCTTCTTGTTTTCTAACATATGATTAATCCTCCATATCAATACTGTATCATTATATAGTGTGATTGGTTATATGTAAAATAATTATTGATAGCGATTACAGTTTATGCTATAATAATAAACGAAAAGAAAAGCAGAAAAAAAGACTTGAATATTCCCCCATTCGAGTCTTTTTTTTGCGTTTAATTTACTTTTTTTGATGCCTTCATGTATTCTTTTTGACAGTGTTCAACGAATTGAGCAGCCATTGTAGTTGTATAATGTTCTGTTTCTTTGATGTACTCATCGACATATATATCTGTATGATGGCCAAAGGAATGAAGGAAACTACTTAATAGCTTAGTTAAATCATTGTAGTAGTTAATTCCTTCTTGTTCAGATATCATTCCAGTCATTAAAGAGTAGTAAAGACAAAAGTTAACAGAACCAGAACGATTAGATGTCATAGCATCTATACCATACCAAATAGGATTCTCATCTATTGTATATGGTCCGTTTTCCATCATAGTATATACTTCTGACGGATCAAAGGGTATGTGTGCTTCTTTATAAAATTCATCTAATAATTTTATTTGATGTTCTCTGGATAGAGTGCTATGAGAAACGATTTGATAACTTATACCTAAGCAGTACGTCTCACAGCAGTCTAACGCATTGATGTTGGCGAAAAGTTGCTTGTACATACTACTGTCTTTTACATTAATATAAAGTTCATTGAGTTTACGTTTAAATGAATGAAAGTCTGATAGTTTCATAGTTGTTTACCCCTTTCCAATAATTATTATACTGATTGATTTATGTATTTCAAGAAATCAAAAAGTGTATAAATACGGGTAAAGAATACTGATTAAGCTTAAAAGACCAATCTAAATAGAATTGGTCTTTTAAGTGATTGATTAGACTATCTTTTGTTCAGTTAAAATACTGAATAACATCATTTGCAGTAATACATATGTTACATCTAGCAAATAAATATATGGTAGCAAATCCACTGATGAAGGGTGATAAGATTGTCAAGTTCATCTTCTAGTAAAATAATATATGGTAGCAAAATGAAGTTGAGCCACACCGACGCATTACAACGGGCTTAATCTAGCAAAAATCCATATGGTAACAAAACCGAAAATATGACGGGCTTCTCAATACAATCGTCTTGTTCTAGCAAAAATCCATATGGTAGCAAAACACAGACTTGTATTGGCAAATGGTTTCGAATGTTATCTTCTAGCAAAAATCCATATGGTAGCAAAACTTTCGCCTCCACCAAATCTCCGGATTGTGTGTTATCTTCTAGCAAAAATCCATATGGTAGCAAAACCTCCGAGTCTCAACGCTGAGGCAGGCGGAAGTTATCTTCTAGCAAAA
>ENA-OQHA01000892-OQHA01000892.1-human-gut-metagenome-genome-assembly--contig:-NODE-892-length-13127-cov-5.916077_pt1 | contig 13127 bp, 17 predicted proteins | sample MGYA00242558_ERZ504707 | MGnify/ENA primary metagenome ERZ504707 (study PRJEB26092, sample SAMD00036197) | human gut metagenome | host: Homo sapiens | study: EMG produced TPA metagenomics assembly of... | reverse complement strand
CACCGAGTTCAGGCTCCGTTATATTATCCCTTGCGCGCTTGCGCACCTTGATCGGGCGTTTAGCTCAGGGGGGAGAGCGCTTCCCCTGACACGGAAGAGGTCAGAAAGTTCAAATCTTCTAACGCCCACCAAATGTTCGCAGCTCAGAGGCTATGTCCTCTGGCTGTTTGTTTTTGTTCGCTAATCCGCTGGCAGTTCCAACCGTCATCGCAACGTAACAACAATTCACCTGACGAATGGCAGCCAAATATATTCAATACCCCAACATCAACAATAGCCAGGCACAAAACTGCGCCGCAAGCTGCTCCAACCGCCCAACTGGTCAAAAGCCGACCATCTACTTGCCAATTTATCTAACGGCGTAACCAAGCAGTCCGCGCCGCAACTTCTCAACAAAACGCCGCGATGTCTGCGCCCTGCGGTATCCTTGAGCCACTCGCACCTGCAGCACCAAGGAGCCGCCATGCGCACCGAGCTCGATGTCCCCTTTTCGCACAAAGAAGAAGCCAAAGCGCTGGGCGCCAAATGGGACCGGACCAAGAAGATCTGGTATGTACCCAGCGGCGTCAACCCCGAGCCCTTTGCCGAGTGGCTGCCCGGTGTTGACCGATCCGACCCCTCAGCGCCGTATATATATCTAGTAGCTGGGCAAGCGCGAGTGTGGAAGTGTCACAAAGAGACCTCGGTCGCGGCCTTCGGCATTCCCTATCGAACCGATAACGACGAGAGCATCGCCATCGCGCACGCGCCCAACGAAGCCGGGCACATTGCCATCGACACGGCCAACGCCAACGCACTCGCCATCGTGCCCGCTCTTGGCTGCGTGCCGGGCGAGATCCGCGACTACCTTCATAAGCGCTGCGGCTACAAGCCCGTAGGCGCGCGAGCCTCCAAAGCCCCGTCGCTCGGCAACACGTGCACCATTGCGACGCGCTGCAAGGCAGCCGCTATCTGTTCGAGGAGCCCTCGTCCCCGTTTGCCCTCACTGCCATCAACAAGCTGCCGGCACTGGAGTTTGTACGCGTCGAAGTTGCCGGCGTCTTTGGCGTCCCGGCCACGCGCACCGACTTTGACCAGGCGCTCTTTACCTGGCACGCGACCATCACGCCAAGTTCCACAAGCAGCTCGGTGAGGGGATTTATTTATAGGGACAGAGATGCCTTCACAGCCAGCTCCTCCGCATCACCTATCCCTCGTCGCCGGCGTCGTACACGATATCGAGGCCACAAACAGGGCATTTCTCCTGATACACCGGCATATGAACGCCTGTCCGTTTTCTCACTTCGTCGCTAAGTCTGTCGCACGCATCGATGAACCGAATGTCGAGGCACGGTATTTGCGAGCCGCAGCAAGGACAGGCGACGACAAACGACCCGCAATCAACTTCTACGCTCGGAAACATTTTGTTGTCTATAAGGGCGCACGGCAGTTTTCCGTACTTCCCCATCGCAATATCGCCTCGCCAGCTCACGTTCGCTCCCCTCTCGCTATACAAATCAGGAAGAGCATGCACCGGCAGGCGTGTGCGAGATTGCATCGCCACGCGATCCGATCAAACAGCACGATCGTAAAAGACCGCCAAAGCCAAATTTCATCGTCGGTCGCACCCTGTCCGGCAAACTCAATATCGACGGGTATGTGCTTCAGATAACTCATGTCGGGCGCAAAACGAGGGTCCGGTCCGCCTTTATGAACAGGACCGTGCAGAACAAACCATCCGTTTTCGGGCTCGAACCGCTCAACAAACGCAAGGCCGAGCACCTTATAGCCCACCTCGGTTGCAAATATGACTCCGACTGGGACGTCACATTCCATGCAGTTGAGCATTTTACGGTTGTAATTCTGGTCTCGAAAACCAACGGTACCCGGCGCTTGAACCGAGTACTTAATGACCCACGTACCATCGTCCAAATAGAGCGGAGGCACATTGTTGATGCTCTCGGTTTGCCGCTGGCGCGCTTGTACCCCGCTACCCCACTCCCCTGTATACTGATGTAGCACGTGTTTCATCCGGCTTGTTGGGCCGGATTGTTCATGGGAGGGTCTTATGGCTGCTTCGAATCCGCCTAAGGGGAGCGTTTCTTCTTCGTCCATCAAGCCGGTTACGCGCAAGGCCGTGCGTTGCCAGCGCGAGGTCGCCTGGCTTGTCACACAGGCGGCGGGCAAACTCGTGGCGAACACGGAAGACGTCAATGCGCCCACACCGAGCTTTGTGCTGGCAGCGGCGCTGGATCGAGTACGCCAGTTGGAACTCGCCGCACAAGAAGACGGCGGCCATCTTGGCTACCAAGACGCTATGGCGCCCGACCTGTTGACCTTTTGTCGCATGACCAAGTTGCCCGCCGCACCCAATGCGCTTTCGGACGCAGGCTACATGTTTACGCTTTCGGGCGCGGACCTTATCCGCGATATCTACGCATACTGCAGCGAGCTCGCCGAGCGCCACGTCTTTGGCACGGCTGAAGTCAAACCGGGAAATGTCATCAAGCTGGTTCTCAGGCTGTTCCTGATGGACGGGTTCGGGGCCATGCCGGCGTAAGCCGAGTCTTTAGCATCACCGTCGACTGGGCAACAACCGCTTTACCTTAGTGGGCGCCAATCGAGGGTCGATTATTGGGTCGCCTCGTCCACTAACGCATTTATTCCACGCGCTCTGACAGTCGATATTTGCGGTTGCGGCTTGTCGACGGCGCCGTGGGCTCAAGCTCGCCTTGAGCAATGAGCGCGTTGACGCGCGACCTAACCTGGGAAATTGTAAGCCCCGTGCGTTTTGCCAGCTCACGCGTCCCCAGCTCGCCGTAGTGTTTGAGTGCCGTCACAATTAAGCCTCCGCCATGATCGACCGGCTCGATCTTTGAACGGTAAAGTACGACCTTGAACCGATCGAACCCCGGGCAGAACAGGGGCTCGGCCAGACCATGCGCGCGCATGGCATCGATCATCATCGGGATGCCCGAGCCATTGCCCTCAGCCGGCGAACCTGCGCCATCCGGAAGCGGGACAATCGACATGAGTTTCACGAGCGTCGCGTTACGGCATCGGGAGCTGCCGTCAAACAAGTTCTCTCGAGTCTTTCCCCCGTAAAGGCCGCCAGGATTCGTCACCTCGACACGATCGTCAAAGACGTCGACGGCGATCGATTGCCCACAGAACCGATCCCCGTATTCCCTGTGGATAACCGCGTTGGCGACTGCCTCGCGCAGGACCTCCTCGGGGATCTCCAGCGAGTCGATACGCGAGACGCTTGGACGGTCGAGATGCGGCGCAGGTTTTTGGCGACAGCTGCGACGGCATCCGAAATCATCTCGCCCAGGGTGCCCTCGCAGACTGTGCGGTCCATAAACCTTAGTGGCCCCGCAGCTCCCTTTTGAGTTCCCACGTGGACAGCCACATCGATAAAGAGCTTGGGATAGAACTGCTGAGGATAGCACCCGCAGCCAGGAGCCCGGCCTTAGTGACATTGCCTGGGAGTCGAGGAAATTCAGGCGCTCCAGCTTCGTTTTCTTGTCCGGCGCGCCGCGCATCGCACGGGGTGTCAGTGAGAAAGCACGCTCTATCGTGCGGTCGACCAGGGCCTCGTCAAGATCGCCTGCGACCGCACCGGGCACTGCATCGCGATCACTGGGGCTCGTCCGTTCATACGATGACAAGGACAGGACCTCGGTCGACGAGAGCGGAACATCTTTGTCATCGATGCGTTTGTAGCTGCCGCCTTGAGCGCCCCGCTCTATGACATAACAAGGCTTGCTCGACGGGTCGAGCTCCTCAATCGTGATGACCAGAACCACGGTGCCCTGGAGCTCCACGCGTTCAATGGTGTATTTGGGCGGATTGGCCAGTTTTCCGCGACCGCCGGCATCACCCATGCCCGCTACGAATTGGTTGAGCACCTTCTCGGTCTCAAAGTTCTCAACCGGGACAAAGCCCGCGCGCTCGCTCACGCCGAGCACGATAATTCCGCCAGCAGTATTCGCGAATGCGCTAACTGTTTCCCATACGTCGCGGGAAAGCGTCGTGGCGCTCTCCTTGACCTCGACGTTAAGATCGTCCGAGCCATGCGCCTTAAAGACTCGAGCAGACCGGTCAGCTCGTTTTCGTTCATCTGCATGTCCTTTCGCTCGGCCCGGCGGAGAATGCCACGAATAGATTTCCTTCGTCTCTCAGTTATCTCTCATAATTATCTCTCATCTTACTGCTATCTCTCATATTAGAGATAATTGAGAGATGAAAGATAAGATGTCTGCCATCTGTTTCATGTAAACATGTTTTTGCTGATAGAACAATCAGTATTGAGACAATACCATGATTGCTTGTCTCTTTGCTGCTCAGTTATCTCTCATATTTATCTCTCGTCTTTCGGTTATCTCTCATATTAGTGACGAATGAGAGACGAGAGATGCGTGAGTGGTGCATGGGCGTGGATTATTGGACGGTCGGAAAATCCCTCAAATAAAAACGGGGCCGGCCTTACGCCGAGCCCCGTTTTCAAACGGTCAGTTAGTTATCCAACGCGCGAGCATAGCAGTCAACATTACGCCGCTGCGAACACTCCCAAGCCCGTTCCGATAATGCAGATCGCAAAGATGCCCAAGATGATCCAAATGGTCTTGACGCCCTTTTTGTAGAGGGCGACGCAGGCAAAGGTTGCCAGCAAGGGCAGCAGACCGGGGAAGATCGAATCGAACAGATCCTGCAGGACAATCTCCGAACCACCCACGTCAAAGGTCAAAGCAGTGGACAGTGAGACCTGCGCCGCAATCATGGCGCCGATAACGGTCATTCCGAGGACACCGGCAGCATGCGTCATGCGAGACATAAGGTTGTTCTCTTCGGACTGCTGCAGGAACTTGGTTCCCAGGTCGTATCCCAGATGGGCTGCGACAATACGCGTTGCAAAGTTAATCACGGAGTAGAGAAGGAAGACGGAGACGGGAAGGGCGAGCGCGACGGCAGTTGCCGTGCCCGTACCCGTAATGACGGCAAACGCGCAGCCAAGCACGCCGGAGGCATAGACCTCGGGAGGAACCGCCGCGCCGACCATGATGGCGCCCATGAACATAGACTCCAAAGCAGCGCCGACGATAACTCCCTGCTGGACATCGCCAAGGATCAAGCCGACAAACAGGCTCGTAAACAGCGGACGACCAAGCATCGTAATGCCAAATGCTTGCTCGTCCATAGACGCCAAAATGCGACCAGCGCAACTAGGAGGTACTGGGCAACTATTCTGATTAACCCCAGAAATAAGCCTGCAGGCGAGACGTTCAGAACAGCTCGCCTGCAGGCAACAGCAGCAATTTGAAAGGATTAGTAGTTCATCTGGTGGTAGTAGCGACGCGTGGTGAGCGGGTGGTTGCGGACGTGCTCGAGATGGCAGCTCAGGCGCTCGGTGATGGTGTAGGTGACCATCGGGGAGACGATCTTGCGGAACTCGGGGTCGCTGAACGGCAGCTCGACCTCGGCGGTGTCGAACTTGTTCACGCGGACGTTGACGCCCTTCTCGTCGGCGAGCATGTGAGTGAAGTTGCCCACGCGGTCCATGAGCTTACGGGTGTCGTCCTCGCCGTAGAGCATGATGAGGCTCGTGCCCTCCTCGCACAGCTCGATGGTGCCGTGGAAGAACTCGGCGGCGTGGATGGACTTGGTCTTGATCCACTGCATCTCCTCGAGGATGCACATGGCGTAGTCGTAGGCCTCGCCCCAGAGCATGCCGGAGCCGATCACCATGTGGTAGTCGGTGTCCTTGAAGTCCTCGGCCATGGCGGCGCAGCGCTCGTCCTGGGCGTCCTTGGCTTGATGAGGTACGGGGCGATGTTGCCGAACTCCTCCATGAAGGTGTCGTACTTGGGGAAGCGCCGGCGTTCTTGAGGAAGCGGGCGACCAGCGTGATCTGGTAGGTGTAGATGGCCTCGCACAGGACGTCGTCCTCGGCGAAGCTGAAGAACTTGTAGTCGGCGTACTCGGTGGCCGGGGTGTTGTCGTTGGAGACATACATCAGCGTGCGGGCGCCCTGCTCCTGGCAGAACTTGGCGGCTCGATGATCTCGGGGTGGTGCCGGTACGGGTGGAGAAGACGCAGACCGAGTCCTTGTTGAAGGCCTTGGGCGGGCACGCGAGGAACTCGGCGGCGATCTCGCAGTGGACGTCGACGTCGGCCGTGGTGGTCTCGACCCAGTACTTCATCGGGAGCGTGTGGGCCCAGGTGCCGCCGCAGCCGATGAAGAAGATGTTGGAATAGCCCTGCTCGCAGACCTCGTCCACGGCAGCCTCAATCTGAGGACGGAGAGCGAGGGCATCGCTCACAACCTTCTCGTAACGAGGCTCATCGAAATTGAACATATCTAATATCCCTTCGTTTAATAGAGTGAAATTCGTTTCAATTGACAACTTGTCATTTCACTACGTATTAATACTTAATGACCTAAAAAATACCTTTCTAGGAAATGGAAGCTTGGCCGTCTTTCATCTCGGCGAGTTTATGCTCGAATCCAAAGCCGCCGGGTTTAAGGCAATTCTTAGCTGAATAGTCAGCAGCGAATTCCATTGCATCCCGAATGATCTCCGCATCGAGCGGTTGCTTTTTACTCCAGCCATGCGAGAGACAGCTCACAACAAACGCAGCGATATACGAATCTCCCGCGCCCATGGTGTCAAGCGCATCTACGGGTCTTATATTTCCCTGGTACCATCGGGAACCGTCAAAGAACACAGGCCCTGCAGATCCCCGTGTAGCAATCGTGTAGCGACAACCATGCTCTATGGCCCTCTTCAATAGAACTTGAATCTGTTGATCGCTCTCGCCGGAACAGGAAAACAGACCAAGGGTTGTAGCAGGGCAAACAAGATCGAAATATGCGTCGGTTCGATACTTATCTTTAACGGAAAAGTCGTAAACCACCACAGCGGGAAGATCTTGAACTAGGTGCACATCATCCTGCAGCTTTGCATTGACGCTGGTAAAAACCGCATCGAATCCCTGAAGAAACTTGACATCAGAATCGTTGATATGGGTTTTGTGCGCCCAGCAAGCCCCCGTATCGTAACCAACTTCGACACGTTCACCGTTGTAAACATTTACATCGCAAGTCTTGGTTGTTGCTTTTTCAGGCATGCATGATTGCGAAAGGTCAACGTTCAGCGAAGAAAGGGCATCGGTGATTATTCGCCCTCCCAGGTCGTTGCCGATCTCCCCAATATACGCAGCCTGTGCGCCAAGCATGCTTGCATGGGCAGCGACGTTTACGGCATTGCCACCAGGATACATAACGCCTTTGTTGAGATAGCGATCAATAACGTTGTCACCAATTGCTGCGATTTTCACCTCAACGCCTCCCATCACGTACGGTCTTTATTAGTACTCGACCTTGCGGTAATAACGGCGGATGTCGAGCGAATGGTCACGAATTTCCTCGAAATTCTTGCTCACACGCGAGAGAATGGCATTGAGCACCACCGGAGAAAGCATCCAGCGGAATTCATCACTGATACCCGGCAACTCATAATCATGTGTATCGAATACGGTGAAATCATCCGCATATTGCTTACAGAAGCGTGCAACGCGCTCATCAAGAGGCCTAGTCTGCGCCTCCGTCATTGCGAGCGCGACGCAAACGCCGGCTCAACAAGTTCGATAGTGCCATGGAAGAACTCAGGCGATGTAACGGATTTGGTGCGCAGCCATTGGGACTCCTCGAGCACGCACATGGCAAACGAATACGTGGGGCCACAGATTGCCAGAACCAATCCAAATCTGATACGGATCGTCCTTGTGCTTCAGAGCATATGCGCGAGCCATCTCTCAGCGTTCTTGCCGACGGAAACGAGAGCAGCGGGGAGATTCACAAGCTCATCAGCGAAGCGATCGTAGTCATCGAAAAAGCCCCTGTTCTTGAGAATCTTTCCAATCAGAAGGTACAGCACGAGCTCCATAGGACGACCCTGCTTATAGATCACTCCATAATCGGAAAGTTCACCAAGCGGTGAACCGTCCACGCCAAGCGTAGAGACAATGGTGCAGCCTGCGTCTTTTGCCGCCTTTGCCGCCGCGACCGTCTCTTTGGTGTCGCCCGACTTGGACGCCATGAACGCCAAGGTCCCCTTACCGATGCGCCGATTGCCAACCGTGAGGAAATCTGCCGAAACTTGGGACTGGACGGGAATATCGGACATAACAGAAACCATATAGTCAAACGGCTGCATCATCGCAAGCGAGCCACCTGACGAGGTGAAGAAAATCGAATCGAAACCCTTTTCGCAAATTTCATCAGCAATGCGTTCAATTTCGGCACGTTGATTGTAGATATAAGCACCGTTATCGAGAATTGCCTGTTCATCAAATGAAACCATGAGATATACCTTTCTAATTCAATTGGGCCAGACGGCGAAATCAACCATTTAGATTGCAAACACTCCGAAGAAGGAGCCGACGATACCAACCGCCATGAGAATAACGAGAATCCAAGCAATTTTGACCTTGTGCTGGACGAGTTCGTAAACTCCAAGTGTCACAAGCAGCGGCAGCAGGCTCGGCATGATACCGTCGATGATGCTTTGGATAGTCTGCGCACTGTCGCCGGTACCGAGAGAACCAGCCACGCTGACCGATACAAGGTTGGGCACCATAGCGCCGATAACCATAAGACCGAGAATTGCAGCCCCATAGTGAGCTTTGGCATAAGACCAGATTTCTCGATCTTGCTCAAGAAACTGGTTCCGAATCCATAGCCCCATTTAAGGCAGAACCAACGAATCAGATAATGCGGAACATTGAATACGACAAGGAAGAGAAGCGGGCCGAGAATGTTACCCTGCATAGCAAGCGACACACCCAAGCCAGTGGCGATGACACGCAACGTTCCCCAGAACAGAGAGTCGCCGATGCCGGCCAGCGGGCTCATAAGAGCGGCCTTTACGCTGTTGATGGAGGATTCGTCAAAATCCTCTTCGTTAGCGTTTGCCTCTTCCATCGCTGCCGAAATGCCCAGAATTAATGTTGAGACATAAGGAGTGGTGTTGAAGAACTCCATGTGACGCTTAGCAGCAGCAGCCTGGTCATCCTTATTCTTATACACGCGACGAATGATGGGAAGCATGGAGAAGCAGTATCCCATGTGCTGCTGGCGCTCGTAGTTCCAGGAGTACTCCATCGTAAGCGAACGGAAAAATACCGATTTTAGATCACGCTTTGTAATCTTGTTGGAACTGGTGTCATTAGAAGTCGTCATCGTCGAAGCTCCCTTCCGAACTAAGCTGTGGCGTCTGAGCAATGAAGTTTGGCTGGACCACCACGAGAATTACTGCGAGGCAAAGCCCAATGATGGCAATACCAAGGATTGGAATGCTCATGTAGGCACAGAGCGCAAACCCGAGCACGAAGAAAATAGCAGTCTGCTTGTTGACAATCATTGAAGCGAGCAGTGCAATGCCGAGCGCAGGGATGAATCCACCCGCAATAACCAGGCCGTTACTTACAAACTCGGGAATTGCGTTAAGCACCGCGTTCATAACCGGCGTTCCGAGATAGAAAGCAAGGGAGCACACGAAAAAGCGAGGAAGCGATTTGACGATGAATCCACCAAGCAGATGCATCCGCTCCATACCTTTGAGGTCGCCCTTTGCCACGCAGTCGTCCGCTTTATGGACGAAAAACGGCATCACGATCAGCGTAAGCGCGTTATCAATGATGAGATAAAGCGATGCAATCGGGAAAGCGAGCGTCAGCGCAACTTCAGCGCCTTGACCCGTCGAAATTGCAAAGGCAGTGCCCAAAATACCACCGGTGATAACGTCAGGCGGAACGGCCGCCCCGATGGTAACCGATCCAATGAACACCATTTCAAGCGTGGCGCCGACAATAATGCCCGTCTGCAAATCACCCATCACAAGACCGATGAGGACGCCCGTGACAATCGGGCGAGAAGCAAGGCAAGTGCCAAGTGCCCACTCAAATGTCACGCACATTGCGACGAGGCCGATAAGGATCGCTTGAGTCAACATGAGGGATCCCCTTTCTATTGTATGTGCTTAAATCAAAATCTTCTCGTCTCTAGGTACCTGCCTGATCTCCACCTCGATTCCGGCATCACTGAGCTCATGTAGAAGCTCCACGTCGCGATCGGTAGCGAAAACCGTTGAAGATAGGCGTACATCTGCACCCTCACGCGGCTTCGTTCCTCCAATGTTGATATGCTCGATTTCGCTGTAGCCCTTTGCCAGGCGGTAAGCATCTTCGATGCTTTCAACGACAATGAACAAACGGTACTTATCGGTCACACCGCTCCTAAGAGCCTCGATAGAATCATCGACCGATTTGATAACCAATTTGACGCCTGCCGGACGTGCCAGCTTAAGCGTCGTCTTGCGCACGTCATCTTTCACAACCGCATCGCAGGCAATCAAAATGCAATTGGTGTCAAGCTCTTGCGTCCAAGTCATGGCAACCTGACCATGAAGCAAGCGATGGTCAACTCTCAGCAGCTTAATCATCTTTGTTCCTTTCTCAAAAATCCTCGTCTTCTTCTACCGAATTTGGCAGCGAACATAGGCATGTGCCCTTTTGGCTGACACTTGAAACCAATGCAGCGAGCTCGGCGTCATCAAGTGTGCTCAATTTCGAAAACACTTCGAGCACTAGTGGTAGCGACATGCCGGCAATGAGCCTTAGAGAATCGTCACCCAACCTTTCCATAAAAGCGTTATTCACTGACCCACCATAGACATCAGTGATGACAATCCACTGGTCTGCTGGGTCGCGAGAACGGTCCCAAAAATCTATCAACTCGTTTACATCCATCGTGTCCTCATCGACATATGCGCATAGCACCTTAACGCGAGGATCTTCACCGCAAAATAGCTGGAGCGTTTCACGCATCGCTCTAGCAAGTGGCCCATGGCTGGCCAAGAGCAACTTCCTCATTTATCTCCCAATCTCAGTCAATCATCTGTTAATAGAACGTTATATTTTGTATTGTTATCTACAGTATCCTCGAAACTTTCGCTTTGTCAAGACAGATCAATCAAGCTTCCTAAGCGGTAATAATTCGCCCGTAAACGGCAAAAAACGCCCCTTTGTCGGGGCGTTTTCAATCTCTTGTTATTCGGTTAAGAAAGATCCGGGGTTTGGCTTTCGCTAGAGATAAAACTTTAAGCGCTCAGTGCAGTACACCTGCCGCGAAATAAACAATGGCACTCCCTGCGCGCTGCAACGCTTATCTACAAATAATAAAAGGGCAGATCCCGGCTTTACATTCAAATGTTCTGCCTCGTAAGCACTTGCAAAGCACACCTGCAACGTTCGCTCGTTATTGCCAAGTTCGATATGGCGTCTTCCCAGCACCTCAAGTAGAGAACCCGATAAATCTTCATGTTCCAAAAAGGCAAGAGAAGGAGTGTAGCTATTGGTTTCCAACATCGTTGGCACGCCATCGACTAAGCGCAAACGTCTAGTCTGAAGAATATTCTCGTCCTCCTGGACCTGAAGAAAACGCACGTCGCGCAGCGTAGGATAAATCCAAGCTACTTCGAGCACTACGGTAGAAGGCTTTTTATTTTCTTGAATGCAGGAATGGGTGAAGCTTTCCTGGTCATCGGCTGCATAGGCATTGCGTGTCGTGGTAACAAAAGTCCCTTTCCCTCGCGTGCGCTCAACGATATCGGCATCCTCTAGTTCCTTGATTGCCGATCGAACAGTAATACGACTAACGCCATATTCCTCCATAAGCTCCGTCTCAGTAGGAAGCTTATCCCCTTCGCTATATACGCCACTTTCTATTCGACTCACAAGATCGTGAACGATCTGCTTATACAATGGAACAGCGCTCTCCACTTTAACCATTATTCAACCTATTGCTTTCTACACTCAACGGCTTCAAGTCCCCGCCAATTGATGCCGAGTTGATTAGCCTTAATCGAAAAGAAGTATTTGAAATAATCACCCAACATCACCTGCTTAGTAAAGTGCACTGGCTTACCAGTGCTCATATAAACGGTCTCACTCAATATAAACATCGCAGCTTCTCCTGCGATATTAAGGATGCGCTTCTCCTCATCCGTAGCAAGCCCTGCTTCAAGCACAATAGACGGGAAACAATTATCCTCTAGTCGCAGCCCCGTCTCTCTCTCAATCGTTTCATAAAGTGATGCGTTCTCCATATCGACACCCAGTAAAAACCCGAAGTTCTTTACTGGAAGATAAATATGTTCAATCATTGCATTTATGTGGTTAATTGACCTCACGCGTTTGAGGTAAACCGCAGATTCATTCTCTTCCATTCGCAAATGACGACGGACGGCAACGGGCGGCTCGACCTCCTGAAGAGCGAGAACACGAGACGAGGTTTCGATATTATTTTCATGGCAAAAATAAGTGAAACCCTTAAACGTGCTCAAGCTCGAGACGATTTTAGCTGCCGGATAAATGTGCCCTTGCCATGACGCGTATCAAGCACGTCGTCATCCACAAGAGTTTGAATTGCCTTCCGTATCGTCGCACGGCTAACCTCGTATTCTTCGCAAAAACCATTTTCGCTAGGCAACACGCCACTTTCGGAAAACTCGCCCATCTCAATACGACGGCGCAAATCATCAGCTACTTGTACATATAGCGGCACAGCACTAGTCGGGTTAATCATAACGTTCTCCGTATAACATTCTATGAAACTTCTATACGTTATAAGATAACCTATTACGTATTATTTTGAAAGAAATAGACGGTTCAATCTTATTTTTGAACCGTCTACAATATCAAACACTCCATATGAAGGTGTCGAATGCCACTTGTGGCGCAAACAAGAGGGGCATTTGGCAAAAATGCCCCATTTCGCCTTGAAGTCGCTACCGTGAAATGCCAACGAGCCGCATGGTCGAGTCCAAGCAAATACGACCTCAAGCGGCCAGCTACGGCATGGCTCCCTAGAACGAGACTGCGACATTTGTTTGCATTGTTTTACGAACGCAACATAACGAATTATTTCCGAGCAAAATAACGACCGCTGAAAGCTGCTTTAGTAGTTCATCTGGTGGTAGTAGCGACGCGTGGTGAGCGGGTGGTTGCGGACGTGCTCGAGATGGCAGCTCAGGCGCTCGGTGATGGTGTAGGTGACCATCGGGGAGACGATCTTGCGGAACTCG
>ENA-OQHA01000891-OQHA01000891.1-human-gut-metagenome-genome-assembly--contig:-NODE-891-length-13156-cov-3.943280_pt1 | contig 13156 bp, 10 predicted proteins | sample MGYA00242558_ERZ504707 | MGnify/ENA primary metagenome ERZ504707 (study PRJEB26092, sample SAMD00036197) | human gut metagenome | host: Homo sapiens | study: EMG produced TPA metagenomics assembly of... | reverse complement strand
GAGCAATGTTAAAGTCTGTAATAAAATTTTGTCAGAGGGTCAGTATGATATTGTCCATGATAATACCTTGCATATTTCTATTCCAATGATGTGGTGCGCAAAAAAGGCAGGTGTTCCGGTACGGATTTTGCACAGCCATAATTCAAAAATGGGAGAGACACCTGCTAAAGCGTTCCGAAATCGGTTTTTTCTTCCAGTGCTGCGTTCGCTGGCGACAAATTATGCGGCATGTTCACAGCTGGCAGGCCGTGCAATGTTCGAAGATCAAGGGTTTACGGTGATTCCGAATGTGATTCAAACAGAAAAATACCGCTTTGATCCAACGATGCGTAAATCTGTGCGGCAAAAGATGAATGCTACAGACAAGTTTGTAGTAGGAACGGTAGGACGATTGGCAGAGCAAAAAAATCCATTTTTGCAATTGACGTTTTTAAATGCTTATTAAAAAATGTTCCGAGTGTAGAATACTGGTGGGTTGGAAATGGGCCACTTGAGGAACGGGTGAAAACTTATATAGAAGAGAAAAAGCTTACAAAATATATAAAGCTTCTGGGAAGCCGGAACGATACGGTGGAATTGTATCAGGGCATGGATGCATTTTTTCTACCCAGCTTTTTTGAAGGACTTCCAGTAACAGGCGTTGAAGCACAGGCGATGGGATTGTCGATGATAGTATCTGATACAGTTACGCGTGAGATGGTATATACAGATCTTGTTGATTATGTGAGTTTGAACGATACGCCGGAGGCTTGGGCAAGTCGGCTTGAAATAGCGTTACGAAAAAATGTAAAGAGGGAGCAATATGCCGATCGCCTAAAATTAAGCAACTTCTCTAATATAGGGTGCGGAAATCGGTTAGAACAAGTCTATTGTTGGTGGATAAATGGTTAATTATGGAGGAAAGTGTGCTTGCAACAGTAGAATTTCTCGGCTTAGTGGCTATGAAGTTTTGATAGCTTATGCTATGAAAGCATTTTGGCCAATGAATCAGAAAAAGAAGATAATTTACCTCTTTTGGGCGTTGCTTCCGTTGGCGTTAATGACAATGTTTCATAGCGAAAGCATTGGTAATGATACGCAGGCATATACAGAGTTATTTGATGCTGTATGTAATATGACATTGAAGCAAGCTCTGTCGAATGGCCGCTTCGAGAAGGGATATATGCTATTTACATATGTCCTGACAAGGTTGTTTTCAAGTCGACAATGTGTTCTAATTGCAGAAGGAGCTATTGTATATCTGTCTCTCGCTCGGTGGCTAAATAAGTGGTGTAAAGCACCGGGATTATTTGTCTGTCTAATCGTTGAGATGCTGGAAATTGATGGCTGGATGAGCATACAGCGGCAGGCACTTGCGATGGCAATATTGTTCTTTGCATATGATGTGCTGATTGAAAAGAAATTGCTTCGCTTTGTTGTTCTTGTGATTCTGGCAGCGCAATTCCATGCTGTAGCATATGTTTTTTTGTTGACATGGCCGATGCTTTGGTGGTTTGAAGAGCATCGAGTGAACTCGTTGAAAAAGAAGTGGAAGTTTGAAAGACTGATGGCAGTTTGTGCTGTTGGAATTGTTCTGCTGATGTGGCCGATGATAAACTTTCTATTGAGGATATTTCCTAAATACCAATATTACGTGGCAGGTGCGTATATGGACGGACAGGCACGACTGGCAATTGTTCTGAAAATTATTGTCTACGCACTGATGTTGATGGTTCCACGATGGATCAAAAATCAAAAATGGGAAGCAGGGCAGAGCGTAGTTGAGTTGTCGCTATATCGCATGGCACTTGTAAATATTGTAATTTTGATTGCGGCGAATCAGGCAACAATTTTAACGCGATTTTCAGGGATATTTTCTGTTTATGCTGTGGCGGAATTTTCGGAACAAGCTTCAAAGCTGAAACGTGGAAAAAATAGAAAGATCGTAACAGTTGCAGCATTGATTCTGTTTGCGCTGTATGGAGTCATTATCACAATCTATCGGACTCCAGAATGGCAGACAACATATCCGTTTGAGTGGTGTTTCTGATAAAATGTGGAGGAAGTTACGTATTGTCGAGACTCCTCTTTAGATATAACTCAACAACGATTTTGGCGGTATCGGCACTTTTATTTTGATATTAAGATTCGTTGAGACTTAGAGCTTTTCCAATTGCAAAAGAATGTTGAAATTCAGGAAAAATGAAGTTTTCTGCATCTTAGCCTGAGATTGAGCAGAGAGAAAAGAATGCGGAGGAATATGTAATTTGAAAAAAAGTATTTGAGCCTGATGAAAGATACTTTGATCTTTTCACTCGGAAGCTTTGGATCAAAGATAATTCTTTTCTTTATGGTTCCTCTGTATACGAACTATTTAACAACAGAGGAATATGGAACAGCAGATTTAGTATTTACTGTAGCACAATTTCTTACACCAATCATGTCGGTAGTAATCCATGATGCAATTATTCGATATGGCCTGTCAAAGGACTTTAAAAGAGAGGATGTCCTTCGGGTGGGCTACTATATTATTGGAGTAGACATCCTGGTTGCTATTGCACTAGGTCCAGTTGTAGGCCTATACAAGCCCTTGACACAATGGAAATGGTATTTGAGCGTATATGCTGTGATTAGTATTGTCGACTCGATTCAATTTAACTACTTGAAGGCTTGTGGAAAAAATAGACTTTATGCGGTGTTAAGTGTCTTAAAGACTGCTTGTATGGCATCTTTGAATGTACTTCTTTTAGCAATTAAACATATTGGAGTACGAGGATACCTGTTAGCGAATATTTTGGCACTGTGTCTCACTGATTTGCTTGTGTTTATATTTGGAAAGTACGCAAGTGAGCTCAAAAGATCTGAGCATGATTCTAAGCTCTTAAAGGAGATGCTTTGGTATTCTACACCACTTATTTTAAATAACATCTCGTGGTGGGTAATACAGTCTTCTGATAAGGTTATGATCGAGTATATATTGGGGCCAGCGATGCTTGGATTATATACTGTCGCTGCAAAAATACCCGCTCTAATTAATGTTGTTATATCGATTTTTTCGCAAGCATGGGGGATATCTTCTATCACGGAATATGAAGATTCAAATGATAGTACATTTTACAGTACAGTACAAAGAATGTATTTGTTCGTTGTATGTGCTGCGTGTATTATCTATATCTCAATTATAAAGGTTTTTATGTCCTTTTATGTTGGGGTGGATTTTCGAGATGCTTGGAGATATGTCCCATTGCTTCTCGTTAGCGCAGTATTTAGTTCTATTTCATCTTTTTATGGTTCTTTATATGGGGCACTCAAAAAAACCGTTAATAACATGCTATCAACGGTATTTTCAGCAGTTGTTAATATTATAATTAATTTTATGCTGATTCCAGTAGTTGGAATATGGGGTGCTGTTATAGGAACAGTAGTAGCATATTTTTTTATTGCAATATATAGGATATTTGACGTGAGACGGTATCTGCATATTGAAATTGATTGGACTAATTATATCATCAATTGCTTTATAGTATTTATACAAGCTATATTGGTTTCGATGAATCTATATGTGTATGCTGTTTCCTTTATAGCATCGATTGCTTTTTTAATTAATAATTTCAAGTACTTTAAGAAAATTAAATTCAAAAACAGCGGATCATCCGCAAATTAACTTGTAAAGTAAATTTATTAGAGATAATACAAGGAGATTTAAACGTGAGAAAATTGACAGTTGAAGAATATAAAGCATGCGTGCTAAATGTTCTTGAAAAATCGATTATGTTTGTCGTGAAAACGGATATACATATATGATCTGCTATGGTACACTTCTTGGCGCAGTGCGTCACAAGGGTTTTATTCCTTGGGACGATGACATCGATATTGTGATGCCAAGAGAGGATTATTATAAATTAGGAAGTTACATTATTGAGCATCCAGAGTTAGAGCTGAATTATATTGATATCAGTAATCGAAATGATACATTTTACTACTGCGCAAAAGTATGTGATTCGAAACAATTGTAAAAGAAGGAAGATACAGGGGTTAAAGGTTATGGCTGCTTTGTGGATATATTCCACTTGATTATCTTCCAGAAGAAAAGAAGAAAGGGAAAGATACTGTCGTGAAGAATTGTTCTGGGAAGGATTGTTCAGCATTCGGCCGAATTGACGCCCGGAAAAGTGAAAACTACAAACAAGAGATATTGAAGAAATTGGCTTTTGTATTCTCAAGGCTGTTTAGTTCAGAGCGGATTCTTCGTAAAATGCATCAGAGGTATATCGAATTCGACAAGATTAAAACAGCTTATATTGGAATTCCATGGGATTCGCATTTTTTTAAAACCGAATGGTTTGAACATATAATAGAACTTGAGTTTGAAGGAAAACTGTTTTTTGCACCGAAAGACTACGATAAAGTTCTTAAATCCTCATATGGTGATTATATGAAGTTGCCGCCCGAAAAAGATAGGCGGTACTCACACCATTTGGAGGGGTACCGAATTGATTGATGTAGTACGACATAATCAAAAGAGCATCTTGAAGGCATTCTGTTTGCGAGAAGGATGTTTCTTGGTTTTGTGTTCACTAAACGCAATGGAGGAGTGTACATGAATAAACAAGAAAGCGATATTCTGAACGCTCTGCTACTTGAGCCGTTTATCAATCAGCGTGTTTTAGCGGAGGTTTCGGGTCATTCCTTGGGAGTAGTAAACCGTTCCCTCAAGGAACTCATTAAGGCAGGGTATCTGAACGAAGCAATTTGTCCCACAGCCAAGGCTGTGTCGGAGTACAAGAATAAGACTCCCAAACGAGCAATTATTCTGGCAGCCGGTTTTGGTATGCGGATGGTTCCCATCAATACAGAAATGCCCAAGGGCCTTTTGGAAGTCAATGGGGAGCCTTTGATTGAGCGAATCATCAAGCAACTTCACGAAGTAGGTATTCAGGAAATCTATGTTATTGTAGGTTTCATGAAGGAAAAATATGAATACCTGATGGATGAGTACGGCGTAGAACTGGTGGTCAACCCGGACTACGCTGCAAAGAACAATCTACATTCCCTCAGACTGGTAAAAGAGCATTTGGAGAATGCGTACATCGTCCCTTGCGACATCTGGTGTGACCGCAATCCGTTTCACCGCCACGAGCTGTACTCATGGTATATGGTCAGCGATCTTGTGGAAAACGAGAGCAATGTCCGTGTAAACCGCAAGATGGAGCTGGTAACTGTACCAGAAAACGTCGGCGGTAATGCGATGATCGGTATCAGCTACCTTACAAAAGAGGACTCTGATACGGTTTCTACACGCATCAAGGAACTCTGCAAAAACCCACAGTATGATGGTTCGTTTTGGGAAGAAGCACTCTATAATAAGGATCGCATGATCGTCACAGCTCGAGTTGTGCATTCGGCAGATGTTGTGGAGATCAACACCTATGAGCAGCTCCGAGAAATCGACAGCGACTCCAACCAACTAAAAACGGATGCCATCCATCTAATTTGTGAGGCATTGTCTGCGAAACCGGAGGATATCACGGATATTACCGTCCTGAAAAAAGGCATGACCAATCGTTCCTTCCTGTTTACCTGTAAGGACAAAAAGTACATTATGCGCATTCCGGGAGAGGGTACGGATCAACTCATCAATCGCCGTCAGGAAGCAGCAGTGTATCATGCCATCGCTGATAAAAACATCTGTGACGATATCGCCTATATTAACCCAGAGAACGGCTATAAGATTACAGAATTTCTGGAGGGTGCCCGGGTATGCGACTCTACCGACTATGAGGATGTCAAGAAGTGCATGAACCGTCTGCGTGGCTTCCATGCGTTGAAGCTGAAGGTGGCGCATGAATTTGATATTTTCGGGCAGATGGAGTTCTACGAAAGCTTGTGGGATGGCACTCCTTCTGTCTACAAGGATTATGAGAAAACCAAAGCGAATGTCTGGTCTTTGAAGCCTTATATTGATGCTCATGCAGGTGAGAAGATTTTGACGCATATTGACGCAGTTCCGGACAACTTCCTGTTTGTCCAGAAGGATGGAAAAGAGGAAATTCGGCTAATCGACTGGGAGTATGCAGGTATGCAGGATCCCCATGTGGATATCGCAATGTTCTGCATTTATTCGCTTTACAATAAGCGGCAGGTGGATCGCTTGATTGCGGCATATTTTACAGACGGTTGCGATGATGCGACACGGATTAAGATTTACTGCTACATCGCTGCCTGTGGACTGCTGTGGAGCAACTGGTGTGAGTATAAGCGGAATCTGGGCGTGGAATTTGGCGAGTATTCCCTGCGGCAGTATCGCTACGCAAAAGACTACTACAGAATCGTTCAGGACGAGCTGAAGAAATTAGAGGAAGGTGGAGTGCGGGAAAATGCCTAAAGTAGAAAGAGCCATTATTATGGCGGCAGGGCTGGGAAAACGGATGCACCCGGTCACGCTGACAACACCGAAGCCGCTGGTCAAAGTAAATGGCAAGCGGATGATCGATACGGTAATTGAGGGGCTGCACAAAAACGGCATTTCGGAGATATACATCGTGGTGGGCTATCTGAAAGAACAGTTCGCTCCGCTGGTGACAGAGTATCCCGGCGTTCGACTGATTGAAAACCCCTACTATGATACCTGCAACAATATCGCATCCCTGTATGTAGCAAGAGATCGCATCGAAAATGCGATCATTCTGGATGGCGATCAAATTATCTATAATCCGGATATTCTGGCTCCGGAGTTTGAGCGTTCCGGCTACAACAGCGTATGGACGGACGAGGAAACGGACGAGTGGCTGCAAACCGTGGTGGATGGCATCGTGACCTCCTGCAGTCGTACAGGCGGCAAAGGTGGATGGCAGTTATATAGCATTTCTCGCTGGACAGCCGAGGATGGAAAAAAGCTGAAGCGCCATCTGGAAATCGAGTTTGAGCAGAAACAGAATCGCCAGATTTATTGGGATGATGTAGCATTATTCTGCTATCCAGAAGAATATCAACTGGGAATCCGTCCGATGAATAAGGACGATATCATCGAGGTGGACAACTTCAGTGAACTGGTTGCTGTGGATTCCAGCTATAAAAAATATGCGGAGGAAGGATAAATGAATCCAAAGAGAGTGCGTGGGAAAATTGATTGGATGATAACATTGGTACCCTTGGCAATTGTGGTGGCTCTGTGCATCCTGTTTTTCTTGGTGCCTGAACAGTCTAACGCCGTCCTGAGCCAGATTCGGTTCTTTTTCGGAGATACCTTTGGCACCTATTATCTGGTGATTGGACTGGGTATTTTCATCCTGTCACTGTACATTGCGTGTTCGAAGTACGGGGACATTGTTCTGGGTGAACCCAACGAAAAGCCTCAGTATTCCTTCTTTGCATGGGGCTCCATGATGTTTACTTGCGGTCTTGCTGCGGATATCCTGTTTTACTCTTTTTCGGAATGGGTGCTGTATGCAACCGACCCCCATCTGGCAGAGATGGGCAGCATTCAAGACTGGGCAGGGGTATATCCCTTGTTCCATTGGAGCTTTATCCCGTGGGGCTTCTATCTGGTGCTGGCGGTAGCATTCGGCTTTATGCTGCACGTAAGAAAAAGAACCCGCCAGAAATACTCGGAAGCCTGCCGCCCGATTCTGGGCAAGCACACCGATGGCTGGGCAGGTCGCATCATTGACCTGCTGGCGGTGTTCGCTTTGCTGGCGGGTACAGCCACTACTTTCAGCGTAGCAACACCGCTGATGGCAACCATCATCGGAGAGCTGTTCCATGTTGCTGTCAGTCGCACAGTCATCAATATCATCATCCTGTTGATCACCTGCGCCGTGTATACCTACTCTTTGCTGCATGGCTTCAAGGGTATCAGCAAATTGGCCAATATTTGCATCTATCTATTCTTCGGGCTGCTTGCCTTTGTGCTGTTGTTCGGCGGCGAGACACGTTATATCATTGAAACCGGATTTGCCTCGCTTGGTAAGATGGTTCAGAATTTTATTGACTTGTCTACTTTCACCGACCCACTTCGGACATCGAACTTTCCACAGAACTGGACGATTTATTATTGGGCCTACTGGATGGTGTGGTGTGTGGCTGCACCGTTCTTTATCGGTAGCATTTCCCGTGGCAGGACGGTACGGCAGACGATTCTCGGCGGTTATGTGTTCGGTGTTGGATCTACGCTGACCAGCTTCATTGTGCTGGGCAACTACTCTATGGGACTACAGATGACCGGCAAGGCGGATTTTATCGCCAAGTATCTGGAAAAAGGCGATATGTACGGCATGATCGTGGATATGATTAAAACCATGCCGGGTGCACCGGTCGTTATGGTGGCTGTTCTGGTTACGATGATCGCCTTCTACGCGACGTCTTTTGATTCCATCGCACTGACAGCCTCTTGTTATAGCTACCACGCCCTCGAGGACGATGAACAGCCCAATAAGGGCATCCAGTTGATGTGGTGCATCCTGCTGATTTTGCTGCCCATTGCATTGTTGTTTGCGGAAAGTTCTATGAACAACCTGCAATCGGTAAGCATCGTGGCGGCATTCCCGATTGGTGTTGTTATAGTAATGATTACAGTTAGCTTTTTGAAGGACGCAAAGAACTATATGGCCGAATCTACGCAGTAAGTGGTAGGTAACACAGCAATATGCCTAAGCTGTGAAGAATATAGTTGATTGAACAATGAGATAGTGCCTATACTGTAGAGCAAATCAAAGCTGTTGTTGCGCCGATGCTGGCGGGATAAGCATTATGTTACTGGATGAAGAGCGTGGCTATCTTTTTCCACAGATTACATAGACTTGGAGGTATAATCCTACAACTGGAGCTAAAGGAAGTAAGACCGACTTCAATGCATACTGACAAAGCAACAGGAAGAAGGGTACTGCCAAGACAGTCGCTAGATCAAGGAGCTGAAGAATCTGCTGGCCAAAGGCTTGAGTGCAGATGAAATCCTCGCAAAACTGAAATATCCATATCTGGGCGGAACTGCTCAAAAAATAGTGTAACCTACTATGGAAAACTGTTCCATATCGAATGATATTTCTGACCTCTCCCCGTACCCACCTTCAAACTCACTCCGGCGAAATTTCAATGGGCGCAGCATCCGGAAACGGGGCAGGGAAGCCACCCGAGATCATTCTTCCTGTTGCAGCAAACCGTGCAGTTTCCATCTATCCGAAATTATGGATCCTGAACTCTCGTTTATCATGGCTAATGAAAAAAAGTCCCGATTATAGTTCCGCAAAAAAGTGCGACAAAATGCGACAACTCGAAAATGCATGAGGGGCTGCTACAGGGCGGAGTAACGCAAAAAATGCCGTAAAATCGTGTGTTTCGTAACAGCTCGGAGCACAAAAGTCCATCAAAGTAAGCTTTTTAATCAGAGGGCCAGGGATTCGAGTTCCCTCAGACAATCAGGCCCCGGGTGGTGGCTTTGAACGACAACACGGTTTGCGGAGCAAAGTGATTGACCATCTGATAGAGATTTTCAAGCATTGAAAATCATGGTGATAAAGTGGATTTTTGTTACAAATCAATAAAAATGTTGAGGAAAAATCCTTCTGTGGTAAAATAATTAAAAAGATGCTGCGAAATCGCGGAGGGAGGATCTGTGCTGTATGCACCAGCTCCATAAACGCCTTACAGGTGCAGCCAACAGTTCCATAGAAATCATCATTGCTTGGAGTTTTGCAGATGCGTAAGAGACTGTTTGTTAGAAACTGGATCCGAAGGCTTTTAAGGTATCTTTGTATTCCGGTTGGGTTCTTCCTGGTCGTGTTTCCTCTGTATAGCCTGATGATCCGCCAGACGATCCAGGCGCAGTCCTCCAGCGCGATGGAAATGCTGGCAATCGGCACCACCCAGTTGGAGCGATGCCTGAGCAACATCCGCAGTACAACGAACAAATTGTTCAGCGAAACGGAGTATACTCTGCTTGTCAGCAGTTATGATAACAGTATTCTGGGAGATTATCAGACACTGACGAGAGCCAGCAAATCGTTACAGGATAAGACCTACGATTCCTCTGTGATCACATACAGCTATATTACATTTGAGCGGAATGGCATCATATTGGATGACCGGAGCGCGTATGAAAGCCATAGCAATTTTTACCCGGGAGCACTTGAGTATGAGGATGTGTCTCAGGATGAATGGGATGCACAGAATCAGATCGATGTAACGACGATAAAGCCCGCCCATGTTGTCAACTGATGCATTCCAGCTATGGCAATTCGTATGTCACAGTATATCAGCCCTATGTGAACACGGCGGGCCGCCTTTGCGGCGCAATGACGGTGCTGATCAAGGAAAAAGATGTCGTTTCGATGTTTCTTTCGCAGCAGCAATGGCGCAAGGAAGGCCTTTTTTGCCTGATTTCCGATGACGGAACGATCCTGGCGGGAAATAACTATGACGGAACGACACTTTCCCTGGCGAGTGATGATACGGGTTGGGAGACCTATCAGGGAAAACGCTATCTGATGGCAACGCGATATGTGGCATCTCTGAATGCAACGGCGGTCATTGGAATGCCGCCGTCGCTCTATGAAGCGGGTCTGTTGGCGGTACAGCGTGCAATTTGTCTGTATCTGATCGTGGGCGTTCTGGGCTGTGTATTGATCAGCGTCTGCATGACACTGGAGGACATGAACAGCCTGCGTCCGATGCTGGATACGCTGGACGAGTCGGATCTGGCATCGCGGAAAGTGCTGAATGAGATCTTTCTCCGAAATGTGAACAGTCAGCATAAACTGGCACAGGAACTGGAGCATTCACGCAGCGAGCTGGAACATGGCAAAATGGAAATTTTGCTGCGTACAGGATCTGTAAGTCAGGAAACCCTTCAGCAGCTGACGGATGCGGTGCAGCTGAAAGCCTATAACTTCCTGCTGCTGATCCCACCTCTTCAGGAAAACGCCGAGTGCTCACTGAAAGAAGAGCTGCGTACTGTGGTGGTGTCAGAGCAGATCCGTCAAATTTACGGGCAGAGATTTTATGTACAGGCAACGGCAGATGACCTGATCCTGGTGATCCTGACGCAGGAAACGGATGAAGCAGAGGAACTGCGGGAGATGTGTTTCCGCACAGAGCGGCTGTATGATGCGCTGCATTTGACGACCCCCCTGATATTGAGCGATCCTTTTGAGAAAATGGAGCAGTTGTCAGATATTTACTGGAAGGCCCGCAACGTAGCGGCCTATGCAGATCCGACACAGAAGATCTGCTATTTGGGGAACAGCAGTGCGCAGCGCGGTACCACGGTCAATGCAACCAATGCAGCGCGGCTTCGGGAGTATCTGCTTTCCGGATGTACGGAAGAGGCGGTTTCGCTTCTGAGTGAACTGTTCTCGGTGGATAATCTGGACCCGGAAAACTTTAAGCAGGATTTTTACACGGCAGGCGGCATTCTGCTGAACACGGCAGAAAGGGTACGCTGTCCGGATATCGCCTATCTGTGCAGTTATGACTCAAAACTGACTGCCCGCCAGATGCTGAGCCGGCTGCAGGACTGCTGTGTGGAGATCTGCAGCCATGTGCAATTCTTGAAGCATAGCCACAATGATGCGCTTCAAAAGAATATTCTGGACTGGCTGGCACAGAATTTCCAGAATCCGGAGATCAATGCGGCGATGACGGCAGAGCAGTTCAAGATCTCGAAAAAGTATCTTTCGCAATTCCTGAAGGAGCAAACCGGAAAGAGCTATACAGAGTATGTGGAAGAATTGCGTCTGGATCATGCGATGCAGCTGCTGAGAACGACAGATCTGAATATTACGGATATTGCAGAACAGTGCGGCTTCTCCACAGCGAATACATTCTATAAGGCATTCCGGCGGAAGTATCAGCTCTCGCCTTCTGCAGTTCGCAAAGGAGACAACTGATTTCAGCGCAGAAAAAACGAACGATGTCATCCGATTCGGACAGACATCGTTCGTTTCTTTTTACAGGTGGATTCAGGGATGGATGCTTATGGTAACAGTGCAGGGAGCATCCAATGCAAAGGTCAGCTCAAGCAGCCCATCATGGCGTGTGGTCACGGTGCAGGGAACAGAGGCTGTAACAGCCTTGGAGCCCGGCTGCAGAACAACCAGAACCGTGCTGCGGCCCGTTGCAGTAAAATCCAGCGTGGCATTTAAGGTGCTGTTGTCCGGTGCCCAATCCGTATGCCGGACAAAGGTATCAAAACCGGTCGTGAGGGTGCCGGGGCGGTAGTAAGCGGAAAACCACTGTACAATGGGAGAAGAAAGCCCGCTGAACTGATGCCAGCCGGCACCACGGCGGCTTTCGATCATAAAGTGTTCAAAACAACAGTAGCTTTCGGCACACTCGTTCTGCCACAGGGTAAGAGCGGTGTCGGCAATGCGGTAAGCAAAATCGGCAAGGCCCGCATCCAGTGCAGATTTGAAGAACATCCACTGATAAGGCATCCATACAGCGCCGTTCCAGTAGCCGTCACGCCGATAGTACGGCGCACTCTGATCCACGGTAGAAAGGCCGCAGGCACACCACAGGTGTTCCGGGCTCTGCAGCTTCTGCCACAGAAGTTCCTTCTGCGGTTCTGTACAGGCACCTGCAAACAACGGCGAAGCGCCATCCATGCCCATATCGTAGTTCAAACCCTGCTCGGTGCGCAGAATATCTGCAGCATCACCAGAAGGATCGTGCAGGAGGTACCCGAAGTAACCGCTTTCATCGTCCCATGCAGTCTGCAGGGAACGCCCCAAGCGAAGCGCATCGGCATCAAAAGCATCTGCGTCGCTGTCTCGCCCAGCAGGCGGGCGGTGTACGCCAGGATCTTGGCACAGCGTATCGCATGGGCAGTTGTGACCACGGGCGCGCAGCTGGCCTGCAAACGGCGGCGACGGACCTCCTGCTGTGGGGGATAATCGTCCCATCACCAGAATTATAGAAATAATCCCAGGGACGCAGCAGGCCGCTGTGCAGGTTGGCGGTAGTGGAGCCGCCTTCCTGCCCGGTGAAGAAGCGGTAGTACAGCTTTAGGCGTGGATAGCAGTAGGCGGCAAGTTCTCTGCTGCTGGTGCGATTCAACAGCTCGGCATACAGATAAAACTGCGTTGGCACCATGGAGCATGGTGCAAAAAAGCAGCATCCACAGAATCCGGGGGCATCAGGTAGGTGTTCAGGCAGTCAAAGGCATTGCGCAGGCTGGTCTGAG
>ENA-OQHA01000890-OQHA01000890.1-human-gut-metagenome-genome-assembly--contig:-NODE-890-length-13171-cov-4.072524_pt1 | contig 13171 bp, 12 predicted proteins | sample MGYA00242558_ERZ504707 | MGnify/ENA primary metagenome ERZ504707 (study PRJEB26092, sample SAMD00036197) | human gut metagenome | host: Homo sapiens | study: EMG produced TPA metagenomics assembly of... | reverse complement strand
CTCACCGATAACACCGTCATCATGATTCTTTCGGAGAGCTTCTCCGACCCAACACGCGTGCCCGGCATCGCCTTGGCCGAAGACCCGATGCCCAACATCCGAGCCCTGAAAGAAACAACCACCTCCGGTCTGATGCTCTCCCCGGGTTTTGGCGGAGGCACCGCGAACATCGAGTACCAGTCGCTCACCGGATTGGATCTTGCCCTGTTTGACGATTCGATGCAGTCCATGTACCAGGAGCTGGTCCCGCATCAAAAGAACCCATTCGCGTGGAATCAAATCTGGAATGCCGAATATGGTAAATCCGGTTCCGTGGCATTCCACTCGTATTACAAGAACATGTATCTGCGTGACGTGAACTACAAGAAGTTCGGGTTCAATAAGTTCTACACACTGGACAGCAAGCCGGCAATCACGAACCAAGACCGAATCGACAATTCGCCGTACGTCAGCGATGCAGCTTCCTACCAGAACATTATCGACCAGATAAATAAAGAGAAGCACCCTCAGTTCCTGCAACTCGTCACCATGCAGAATCACATGCCCTATGACAACTGGTACTTCAACAACCAGTTCGAACAGGCGAACGTCACCGAAAACCTGAACGATTACGAACGTGGACAAATCAATACCTACGCAAAGGGCGTGAGCATCACCGATCAGGCAACAATCGACTTCCTGAACCAGCTGAATGCCATGGACAAACCCATAACCGTGATTTTCTACGGAGACCACCTGCCCAGTTCCTATCAGACCGCCGCGGAAGACAAGAACAACACACTTGCTCTGCATCAAACCGACTATTCATCTGGTCGAACCAGGCTTCAGCATCGGCCGGAGTCAAGCTGGACGCCAGTGCCACCGCCTACACTTCTCCGAATTACTTCATGGAAATGGCCGCCGAACACATGAACGCCAAGGTCTCGCCATACCTCGCATTCCTCACTCAAGCGCGAACCGATATTCCCTCATTTGAACGACTCGTGCTCGGCGCGGGCGGGTTCACCACCGACACGTCCACAACATATCTGGACCGCAACGGCAACACGGTCAAACGCAAGAACCTGTCCAAACAGGCCAAGAACACATTGAACGACTATGAGCTCATCCAGTACGACATGACCGCCGGCAAAGGGTACCTTACAGGTACCGATTTCTTTAAGATGAAGCAAACAACAGGTAGCCATTCGACAAACGTCCACAGGGTGCAACACAAAAGCAACACCGAATGACGGAAGAGCTTATAATAAGTTTATTATAAACGTGTCAAGAAAAAGAGAAAGCATGCCGAGTTTACTCAATCAGGTCAAAAAATATTTACCTGTATCATCCCGATCCTTCCACGCCTTCGAACAAAAAAACATAAACAAGATGCAATATCTTGAAGGTGCCATTGAAAAACTCCAGGCACAAAATGCCGAACTTCTTCAAAAACTCGATAGTCTTAAAGACCAATCCCATGAAGCTCATTCCTATGAGCAAACTCGCGATATGATGATGTTCTGGCAGCTTTTCCGACATTCTGACGAAAATCTAGAGGAAGCAAAGAAACGTTTTTTCCGAGGCTTACCAAAAGCTCACGGTCTGGCTCGGTTATTCCAACAAGCAGAGACTAAATTATTCAAAGAATTTAACTCACTATGTCGTAAATACAATATAGCATACTGGATGGGTTCGGGCACTCTTCTTGGGGCGTACATCTATAATGATATTATTCCATGGGATGATGACGTGGATGTTTTTATTACTCGTAAGCAGCTTGCTGAACTACAGCAAATTCTCCAAGACGATGAGACCTTTCACGTGACAGTTGTCTGGGATTGGTATGTGCCATGTAAACAGATTCGCTTCAAACTCAGAGATGAGAAGAATCCAACATTTATTGATTTTGTTCCCACTGGATACAATAACCGGAAACTATTCAGAGGCATGGAATATCACGTCCCAAGCGCGAGTCGACTTCGTCTCAGATATTCGAAAAAATTTACAGGAACTGAATGGAGAAACACCTTATTTATATGATAATTCTGCTTTAGCAGAGCAAATAGAATATGTCCTTGACGAACACTACCGGGCACTTTCAGAAAAGATTAATTTCACGGATGATTTACAAACTGCATCTGGCTTAGTGCGAGGCATCGAGAATATCGACGAGACCCATTCATCTGGACCTTATCCCATAGATGACTGGATGCTACTATTAATATGAGATTTGATGATTTCGATGTGCCCGCACCGCCAGCATGGCGCAAATACCTTCAAAATCTATATGGCGATTTTTTGCAGATCCCGCATGATATTGATTCGCATGAACACGTTGATAATCACTATCTTCAAGATGATGCAGTACTGGCCTCTCTAGAAAAGTATGTCAATAGCTAATCTTTTATTAAAGGTCGAGATAGTGCCATTCTCATTATCTCGACCTTTGCATTTATGCAATCTGAGTAATTTCAATCGCTCGGTCGCTTAACAGAGCATACTCACGATTCCTACCATCCCGAATAACGAATGCACAAGAATTGGCATCATTAGTGAACGCGACCATATCAGTAGATTTTGGATTGGCTACCGACGGTGTACGCAACGAAGCGACAAGACGGAAATCACCATTGTTAAAGACGTTTAATGGCATCTCATAATGAACAGTTTGGTGACCGCGTTTCTTCATCTTCAGTGTCTTCGAGCCCGTATCATACGCGACTCCACCACGACGAAGATCATGCAATGCAATAGCCAAGTAGAAATCCGTGTCTTCGTTGAAGTCATATTCAACATCAAATCTGAAGGTATCACTGCTTTTGCAGACCAATGAAGTCTGAGGATTAATACGCAATATTGGGCATCTACTGTTCAAGCCTTCTGCATATCCATCATCATCCTTCTTCTCCTCGTCGCGTTTCTTCGCTTCAGCTTTCAGATTCTCTAATGTGTATCGGTTAGCAGCATCCTCTTTATTGCCATTGACAATAATGTCTCCATCTTTAATCAGAATCGCCTTATTGCAATACTTCTTTACGGAGTCCATGCTGTGCGTCACCAAAATAACGGTCTTGTTCGGATCTTTCTTGACCTTGGTAAAGTAGTCATCGCACTTACGCTGGAATGCCTCATCACCGACCGCAAGTACCTCGTCGAGCACCAAGATATCGCCCTGCGCCTTGATCGCCACAGAAAACGCAAGGCGCACCTGCATGCCGGATGAGTAGTTCTTAAGCTTCTGGTCCATGAACTCTTCGAGTTCAGCGAATTCCACAATATCGTCATACATGGCCGCAATCTCGTCATGGGAGAAGCCAAACAGGGCTCCATTGAGATATACGTTCTCTCGACCGGTCAGCTCAGGATTGAACCCAACTCCGAGCTCGATAAACGGCACTAATGTACCATTTACTTCCACGGAACCACCATCTGGTACATAAATGCCCGAGATAATCTTCAATAACGTGGATTTCCGGAACCATTACGGCCGACGATACCGAAAAAGTCACCACGGTGTACATCAAAGTTGATGTCATGAAGAACATGTTGTTCTTTATAGCCCTTAATGCCTTTAGTCCAATTAATAAACGCCTGCTTTAGTCCCGTGGCCTGTTCCGTCGGCAGGCGGAAATACTTGCCAACATGCTTGACAGACAGCACCACATCATCACTGCGTTCGGTGGTAGTCGCAGTTCCTTCATTATTGATATTCATGGAGGTCTCGCTCATTACATCACCTCTGCAAACTTGCGGTTGTTACGTTTGAACACATACACGCCAAGAACAAGAATTAATATAGACAACACGATAGGAACGGCCCGCAATAGCGGATTAGAAGTCATCGTCCAAATCGTTGGTTGCGTCTCTGGAGCAATCAGGTTATGACGAATATCCTGAATCACCTGAGCAATTGGATTCAACAATTGAATCTTTGCAATCAACAGACCGTATCCGCGCAACGAGTTATTCCCGATTACCATCGACAATGGGTAAATAATCGGCATCGCGTAGAATAGTACCTGCTGCAATACGTCCCAGATATGGGAAATGTCACGGAAATACACATACATGGTCGACAACAGCAACGCGAGCCCGAGTGCAATGATGTACAGCTGAATGAAGTTGAGAGGCAACAGTAACACACGCCAGGTAAAGTGCACGTGCGTAAATAGCGCAAACAACAACACCACTACAAAGTTGATGGCGAAACTAATCAAAGCGCCGATAGTGGATGACACCACCACAATGTAGTTGGGGAAATGAATCTTACGGAGCAAGTCGCCGCGATCTACAATTGCTCGGAGGCCCACAGAAGTGGATTCCTGCACAAACTGCCAAGCACTGATGCCCATCAACAGCACCACAGGATACGTGGGAGTACCGTCAGACATGCGCAGGAACTTGGCGAACACGGCGTACATCACACAAAACAGCATCAACGGTTGTAGGACGGACCATCCGATGCCAAGAAATGACCCTTGGTACCGAAGTTTGAAATCGGTTTTTACCAGTTCCTTCAGCACCACCAATGAATAGTGATACCGATCCCGCAATTTCTTGACAAAATCCATCATAAGTGCAGTACTCTATCAGTACCGTTGTATTCGCTTAACATCATCGTTCCCGACCCTCACACTCTTTCCACTGTGCGGCATATCTTCTTGCTTCAATGAATGCATGGGCAGGGGAAAGAGCTCGTGAATATTGATTCATGAATGCCCTTTCCCATATGCTCACGCTACTTTCAACTATTGTTACCTACTGCTGAGGAAAATCGACCTTCGGGTTGAACCGAATAGCTCTAAGCAGCTGCCCATAAATCCTGAATCGCAACGATTTTGGTACACGACCTCGCCGCATTGCGTTCCACACCGTCAGACAGAACATCAGGTAACTGCCCTTGTTCCTGTGATGGAAACGATAAGAGCCCTCATTGCGTGCACCGTAAGAGAACTTCCACACATTTTTTTCGTTCACCATGGAGTAATTGACTCCTTGGTTCACGCCCATATCATGCAGCACCACGCTATCAAGCACTTCTACACCGGGACACGCCTTAGTGATGCGCAACGTGTATTCAGCATCATCGAACCAGATGAAATATTCCTTGTACGGCAGGCCGAAGGCTTCCATGACCCATCGTGGAATCAATACAGATACAAACGAGCACTGAGTGACCATTACTAAGTTGTCATAGCCCATGGCCTGCAAACGTCCCCAATCCCAAGTAGGAATTGGGTTATTCATTTCCGAAATACTGCCGTCGATGAACTTGACCATGGAACACGCATAGGGAACGTCTGGACCAAGTCCTTCAACCGCATGATCATAACCGACCAACAGCTTCTCCAATGCGGTCGGCTGTGGATAGCCATCATCATCAAAAATCCAAACAAAATCGGCACCAAGCTCATAGCCTTTGCGCATTCCTGCCGAGAAGCCGCCTGCACCGCCTACGTTCTCAGGCAATGTAACGATAGTAATCGACGTCTTGTCTTTTAGAGGAAAGTCTCGCTCATATTCGTTGAGGTATACAGCAGTATCATCCGTAGAGGCATTATTTACGATGATAAGTTGCTCCGGAAGACGAGTCTGCGCCTCCAATGCAGCGAGTACGTTCTTCAACTTTTCCAAACGATTAAATGTCACGACCACTGCGGCAACAGTAGTAGCAGTTACAGATGGCATGGCTTATTTACTCCATTCGTTCAGCAGGCGACGAAACAGGCTGTCAGCAGTTTCCTTGTGCGAGAATGCTTCAAGACGTTGCTTCTCTACCTCCCACAACTTGTAGCGATCTGATTCATTATCGTACAGGTGAAGAAGCGAACATTTTGCGTCATGGACAAACGACGAAGTCATACGTCGCAACAGCCCCTGCGGCGGTATGAGTGTTTCTTGCGAACCGACATTGGCAGAAAGCGTAGGAATTCCGGCCGTAATTGCCTCTATCGTGGTCAACGTGATACCTTCATTTACGGATGCAACTAATAACACATCGGCATCGCGATAAGTATCTGCAACAGGCATACTCATGGGCCTACGCTCGATGACGTCCTGCAGCCGATAACGTTCGATGAGTCTTTCCGTAAAAGCATCCATATCTCCATTGCCGTGCATGATGAAATGGAATTTGCCAGGATTGCCCTGTTCTAAAGCCCTCGCGACAAGAATAAAAGCCTCTGGACGCTTCTGACGAGCCATGCGTCCGACGAATGCCACGTTCATGCATTCGCTATTCCTGCGCTCAGAATAGTGCATGCCTGCAGAGTCGGACGTGAGTCCAATCAACGGGGCATCAACCACCTTGGAAGGAGCAATCTTATGGACATCCTCCAGCCAGTGTTCCAATTGCGGGGAGATAACGTGATGAAGATCAATCCAGTGGTCTCGCGCCACGATTCATAGGGATAACCGCCGTTGTGCACATATTCAACGATATGCAATGAATCCACAATAAACGTTTTAGGGAAATATTGCTTCACCCACCATGCCCTGTCGTACATCCACTGACAGTGGTGAATGAGAATGCCGCGAATGTCAAACTGCTCGAACAATGCGCGCAGGATAGTGGGATCACCAACGCGCTCTTGCAATGGTTGTGTCAACGGTAAGACCAGAGCATCGTCGCACGCTGGATCAGTAATCCATGGCTGATGACTATCACAATCAGTGAGCACAATCGGGATGAAACCGGCTTCCTTGGCGAGGGCAATCGTTTCCATACCCCAACGTTCAGCACCACCAGCCTGCAGCCAATGCATAGCTACAATAACAGCTTTAGGCGCATTAGGAACACGACCGCCTGGCTGAATCTCCACCCAAGGGTGATGCGTTTCGCCTGCATTAGCCACTTCCACCGTGTTGGGCTGATACTCAGCAATAGAACGGCGGCTCTTACGCTCGCGCTCAGCACGAAGAGCTTCTCGAACGCAATCGAATGTCACCGGCATCTCGTATTCAAGCCGATTGTAGAGTCGGCTCGCCCGACTTTGGTTCGGCGCATGCTCCCGCACATCCTCATCAGTAGCATTATCTGGAGTTAAAAGGAGATACCGTACATTCTGATCAAGCAGCTGCTCATCGCCGGCGAAATAATGCGGCGAAAACTTGGATTGAGGGTTCACCGTGGAGATAGCGTCGAATTCACCGAGCAGAGTCGCACCATCTGTGCAGACGCCATTTAACGTGGAAATGTCCGTAAGACGCGGGTATTGCCATGCCTCGCCCATGTACACCTTGTAATGCAAGGTTCTTCCGGGTTGAATAAGGGAGTGATAATTGACGGCAGCTGTGACAAGTCGACTCAAACGCTCACTTAATTTTTCGAAGAGTCCCTCAGTGGTATGTTCGGTCTGGAAAAACTGTTGCATGGGGTTATTGTATAGCGCGCCCAGACAGTAGGCACAATTTTGACGGATTGCTTTGCGAATACACCATACGACATTCAGGTAAAGCCAAACAGTATGGGCTGTGGGATAATCCTACACAGATATACCGGAAAGATTGCCTATATAAGGATTCGAAAGACACGGAGAGGAAAAGATGTCGTCTAAACAACGTGACTGGCGATTCGAATTATTACGTATCTTTTCGATGCTGCTCATTGTCGCCACCCATTACTTTGCATCAGACAACTGGGCTGTGCATACCGATCCTGCCCGCGCTGGATCGTGGGCGGCGAGTGCGCACGACTCACTCATCATGACCGGTCAAATCGGCGTAACCTTATTCGTACTGATTTCTGCATACTTCTTTCTACCAGTACTCATTCGCCAATTCCTCGGATGATTAAACTATGGGTACAGGTTGTGGTGTATACGGCAGGTATTTACATAATATACATTGCAATAATCGTTGCACGTGGGCACAAACCTACTTTCTTAACCATACGTAATACACTCGCAGCGGTGTTCCCAGTCACAATGGGAACTTACTGGTTCATCAGCGCCTTTTTCGTTATGATGGCATTGGCTCCATTTATTAATGTATTAGCTGAACATCTAACAAAGCGTAACTTCCTGCTTCTAACTGGCATAACAATATGGGTTACCTTTATTTGGAGAATACTTAACCCTCTTACTCTGCAATACTTTACAGATATCGGTTATTTCGTCAGCCTCTACCTAATTGGTTCAGTCATTCGACGTTATTCAGAGCTAATTCCAACTATACGATTCTGGATAGTGTTTCCTGTCATTCTCATCTGCTTCGCACTTTGTACTGTAGGTACACATATCGTTCGCAGCGGCGCCCACATTATCACCGAGCTTGGCTATCCGTCTAACCTCTTTACCGCGGGAGTGGTGCTTCACCTATATTTGCGGTAATCATTGGTACGGTTATTTTTATCTGGGTCGCTCAGACAAAACCGTTAGAACATAGCTCCATTTTGGGAAGAATAGTTCTTGCTATTTCTCCGGCCACCCTAGGCGTGTACCTGATTCATGAAAATTTCATTGTAAAACAGTATCTTTGGAGTTTTGTGTTTCGGGTTCCCGAACCACCGTCAATCTTAAGCAAGATGGTCATCGCACCAATGGAGATCATTACCCTATATATCGTGTTGCTGGCAGCAAGCTGGGGGATTCATTCGCTTATTATTAATCCACTACTTTCTATACTTAAGCCGAAACTCACGAAGATTAGATAAATCGATTGTGCGGAGAATATATCATTCTCCGCACAATATCTATTATTCCTAGTCAATACGATAGAGACGCATATCACCTTGTTCCAGCACTTTAGTGAAGCCAGAACTATCATCGTTAATTGCATCAATGCCATGCCATGAAGACTTGATATAGCTTGCATACATCGAAGTCATCTTAGTCGGATCTTCCGAATTGGTCGTATAATCACTACGATCAAGAAGAATCAAATAGCGCGCACCTGTACTTTTTACAGCCTCTTTCACGCCTGAATCTGACGTTATCTCATTAAGCTTGGTGCTTATCAGCTGGTTCTCTCGGGTGGGCTTGCCCATCCAATTGCCTTCCCAAGCTTTGTAATACACATTCAAATCGTCAAGCCCGTATGCGTACGCACTTCCGTCATAAGGCTGATTCAGCACTACAGCACCGCTAGGCACCACTTTCTTAACTCTCTCAACAAATCGACGTTCATCTGCACTATAGCTTTTTGGCTCTTGCAGTGAATTCCAAAAAGTCACGTCACGACGGATGGCACCGAAAGCGGTGGTGACATCATATCTGCCCGGTAAAGAATAGCTAGGGAAGAAAACAACAACATTTATGGCAACAATCATTACGACAGTTAGCATTCGTTGCTCATACTTCAGCACTGAATCCGAAGACAGCAGACGCAACAAGCGCTGAACTGCTGTAAGGCACACATAAATACCTAGACCTGCTAGCACCGCCCCAAAGAACACCGCCGAGGCACCCAAACGATACGAATCATGATACCAAAAACCTGTCAATACATTCTTCGCACGGCCGTCAGTGGAAGAACTTAACGCATAAAGAGCACAAATGATGGCATAAGAAACGGAAATCCAGAGGTGTTCACGCCTCAACAGCGTGTAAATAACTCCAGTAAGAACTAAAAGTCCGAGTAGAATCTGCGGCTCAGCTAGACGGAAACCAACAAAAGCAATATCAATAAAAGCCTGAGCCTTACCCTCAAACGATGGCCAGCCCCAAGTCACGGTACGTTGCATAAATTGTGCCTTATATAGGAACATCCATATAGCAACAATCAGCAATGATATAACTATCCACGCAGCAACGGACCACGCGCACTTTACATGCGACGAGAAATTTGTCTTCTCAAGATACGCAGGAATTTGTGCGTACAGGAACGGCGCAATAAGAATTCCGATGGTGAACACGGCATTGGGCTGGGCAATAGCGATGCCGACAATAGAGACAAGAAATAGTGCCCCCAAACAGATTCTATCCTTAAGCTGAGTCACGGATTCCAAAAGTTTGATCAATAAAGTCATCGCCAATGGCGTTATTGCGAATGATAGTAAATTGGAATAAAGGGGGCCAAAAGTGATATACCGCCACGGAAATGCGGCAAACATCAACGGCGTAAGCGAACAAATAGCTATGAGCTTTGTCCGGCCAGCAAACAAGCAATGGAATAAGACAAACATCGAAACAGGAAAAACAATCGCGCACAGCATGGCGATAACAGCATTTTCTGCAATACCGATGCTCGCACCAGTCATGGAAATAACAAGAGCGACCAGCGAATGCCAACCCACCGGATAGAATTTTGAGCCAACGGTTGAGATAATATCCCCAGATACCAACGTGGAGTAATTGCCGGTATCAACAAATTTCCGGATGATGCCCAAATGCCAAGCATTGTCGAACAGCTGCGAAACCGAATCTGCCCCATCCAAGCATTTAATGAATAGATGACCGGTAACGGCTACCCCAACAGCCACATAGAGAAGCATTATGAACCAGTTTCGACGGCAGTCCTGCAATCCAGAAGATACATTTATCCTCGACAGCCCGGTCCCGAATCCACTGCATCAGAGTTAGACGACCGAATTGCCCGTCGAGAAATAATGGACGACACCAACATCAATATCAACGCGATTAAAGATGGAAATAGAAAGAGTGTGATCCATGAAGAGCGCACCCCCATACCCGAATAGATAATGGCCAATACCCCATACAGAGCAACTGTTACGGAGGGGCAAAAAGAGAACTGCCCAATAATGACAATCTAAAGGAACGCAGCAGCAATGCGCCTGGTAGGTAAAGCAGTATAATCCCGCATAAAACAGCAACAATAAATATGAACCACATAGCATTCAATCCTTTTTACCGGGGCAGATATCATTCGTACCATTAGTTGATGGCGTACTTACAGCCAAAACAGTTCCGACATTCATCGAGATCCAAGGAATAACTGCCACCAACGCAAACGAGAATAAGAAACCTAGTGAGTACCGTACTTGATGCGCAGGAAGCAATAACTGAAATACAGCCATAAATAGGACAGGTAAATATAGCAGTAGATTATTCCAATTTCGCTTGTATACACAAAACCCTAGGGATAGCAACGGTATCCATGCCGTGAATAGACCCTCTGCGCCAATCAGAGAAAAGGGAGGAATACGATTCAAGACATTCATCAACGGATTGGAAACATGCTCCTGCGCCCAGGAATAGCTGCAATCAGGCACATTCGAAAGAATGGCATACCCCCCATTGCTCCCACCCACATTTCAGACTGCCGTTTGTGTAGTACGTCGGTCCTATTAAGAAAGCATTACGCAAAAAAGGCACCGCTGCAAAATATTCTGCAGGATAGCGGAAGAATAATTTCAACCATACCATGATAAATGAAATAATTCCTGAACGAGAAACACCAGTGCGAAACGATTGCTTTACTGGATCCTCGGTTGATGGCTTCCATGAATTCTTCGCTTTTTCGGTATCCATAACTTCCGAAATAACGTGAAGGTCTTTCTGAGAAATATCCCCTTCATGTTCAAGTAGTACTTTAGCGATTTGTTGCATCGGCAGTCCCAACATTTCTTGGCTACCACCTGGAGCAATCTTCATTATTGGGAATACCACGGACGGAATCAATATAATGGCAATCAAAGCTGGCACAACAGCGGAAGCGGCAATCTTAATTTTATCCCGACAGAAAATAATTAACAGGAATAATGAAGGCGTAGTCACATATATTGAAGTTTTCTTCATCAACCCTGCAAGAACGGATACAACAATTAGCAAGAAGACAAATTCCCACCTAATTTTCTTCTTATTTTTTAGCCTATATACTAGTTCAAAATACAACACCATCCATACTGTGAAAAAAGGAATCCAAGTTGAATCCTTCATAATCACAGTTAAATAAGATGAGAAGGAGGGTACAAAAGCAACAAACCCCATAAAGAACAACATGATTTTTGAATTAAGATGTATTCGCGAATTAATCCACGCCAACATCAATACCAATGAGAACGCACCAATAAATGCTTGCCCCCATATGTATAATACGAATCCCCACATCTCATGTCCGAGCATGAGTCCTATACGATCAAAAGCTCCGTAAATGAAAGAATCAAAGAACGGATTGTGATCTGAGAGTGTATACCATCAAGATAAGTCATCATCATCGGATCCCACACGCGGAAACCACGCATCTGAATAAGCTGAACCATGGTATCCATAGGGATAATAACCGGCCCATTGATGACAAGGATGGGAATCCAGCAAATAAACAGTATTACAGAATAGGTGAGGACATGCCTAGGCTTCAAATCAAGGCTAGAAATAAAACTATCAAGGCGCGTCTTTACGCTGAATTTTGCATCCTTCTCCAACCTAACCATACGCGAATTGTATGAATCAATTGCAAATAAGTGACAAAATACTACAAACAACACTGCAGAGACAGTCAACCACTGCAAAAGGAATACCACGCAATACACTGGCGAATCAAAAGCAATTATTCCATTGGAATACCACGGATATCCAGTAGAACTTTCTTGCCCTTCAGACCACTGACCGGGAACAATCAATGTCAGAGACAACAACAATGCACATATGCCTGACACAATATAGCTGCGCATATTACCGGCAGAGACAGATGGTATACATCGATATATTACAAATGCCAATGCCACCACAACAATAAATGGGGCCAATGGACCATTGTTGGCCACAGAGTCTAAAGCCTGCGAACAGAACGACTGAATTGACGCATAACTAATGTCCGAAGTATATCGGATCATCACCGCAATTACAGCACCAACACCGAGCACGACACTAACTATTAGTTCTATTAAGCGGGGCCGGTTTGCTTCAACAACCATCATGCGACGGCCTTTCTTGTCAGCTTCATATTTCTAATACCAACATACATGGAGCCCACATCAATGGCTGCCTCCCAAGTATTTGTGCAACATTTCAACCTTAGCTTTGCGATAACCGACATATATCTAAGACCAGTGGAACCGTTATAGTTGTATATATGCCTGAAGCAAATAATGATACCTCCATTGCCGTACTCCTCCCCTGCTACAACGAGGAGGTCACCATCGGCAAGGTGGTGCGCGACTTCAAGAACTCCTTGCCGGATGCGACCATCTACGTGTACGACAACAACTCCACCGACCGCACCGCCGAGATCGCCGAGGCCGAAGGCGCGAATATCACCGACTGCCCCCCCATAGAGAGGCTGAGACTGC
>ENA-OQHA01000889-OQHA01000889.1-human-gut-metagenome-genome-assembly--contig:-NODE-889-length-13208-cov-2.575950_pt1 | contig 13208 bp, 18 predicted proteins | sample MGYA00242558_ERZ504707 | MGnify/ENA primary metagenome ERZ504707 (study PRJEB26092, sample SAMD00036197) | human gut metagenome | host: Homo sapiens | study: EMG produced TPA metagenomics assembly of... | reverse complement strand
CAATTACATTGATCTCGACTACGATTTGTCGAAAGTCATGTTCATTGCTACGGCAAACAATCTGGGTACGATTCCGACTCCGTTGCTCGACCGTATGGAGCTGATTGAAGTAAGTGGATATATCACCGAAGAGAAAATAGAAATTGCCCGCCGCCATCTTATCCCGAAAGAAATGGAGCTACAGGTTTAAAGCGTGAACATGTAAAGTTTACCAAACCTGCCATTGAGTATATCATAGAAAACTATACACGCGAAAGCGGAGTACGTGAACTGGAAAAGAAAATCAGCAAGGTAATGCGCAAAATAGCTCTCGAGATTGCCAGCGACAAGTTCGAAGGGCTGCATGAACTGAAACCTGCCGATATCAGACAATATCTGGGAGTTCCGGAATATTCACGCGACAAGTATCAGGGAAATGAATATGCAGGTGTAGTAACGGGCCTTGCATGGACTGCCGTAGGAGGAGAAATCCTGTTCGTAGAAACCAGCTTGAGCAAAGGAAAAGGTGGACGACTTACCCTGACTGGTAACTTAGGAGATGTCATGAAAGAATCAGCTATGCTGGCTCTGGAGTATCTGAAAGCACATACCCATCTGCTCGATCTGCCTGAAGGCATTTTCGACAACTGGAATATTCATATACACGTGCCAGAAGGAGCAATTCCTAAAGACGGTCCTTCTGCTGGTATCACAATGGTTACCTCGTTGGCTTCGGCACTTACCCAGCGGAAAGTAAAAGCGAACCTGGCTATGACAGGTGAGATTACACTTCGTGGAAAAGTATTGCCGGTAGGTGGAATCAGAGAAAAAATCCTGGCAGCCAAACGTGCCGGAATCACTGATATTATTCTCTGCGAAGAAAACCGCAAGGACATAGAAGAGATTCAGCCATTGTACCTGAAAGGATTGAACTTCCACTATGTAAAGGATATAAAAGAAGTCCTTACACTGGCACTGACAGACGAAAAAGTAGCTGATGCCATAGATTTTACCGTGACTGACGAGAAAAAAGAAGAAAAGTAAAAGCTCGCTTATAACATGAAATTTGAATTACAATATACAGACCCGCGTTCCAACGCCCGTGCCGGACTGATTACAACCGACCACGGGCAGATAGAAACGCCTATCTTCATGCCTGTGGGAACACTGGGCAGTGTGAAAGCCGTTCATCTGCACGAACTGAAAGAAGACATTAAGGCACAAATTATTTTGGGAAATACCTATCATTTGTACCTTCGTCCCGGACTTGACACACTGGAAAAAGCCGGTGGACTACATAAATTCAACGGCTTCGACCGTCCGATGCTGACAGACAGCGGAGGTTTTCAGGTATTTCTCTTGCCGGCATCCGTAAGATGAGAGAAGAAGGAGTGGAATTTCGTTCACACATCGATGGCTCTAAACATCTGTTTACTCCCGAACGTGTAATGGATATCGAACGTACCATCGGAGCTGACATCATGATGGCTTTCGATGAATGTACTCCGGGTACAGCAGACTACAACTATGCCAAGAAGTCGATGGAGTTAACTCACCGTTGGCTGGACCGTTGCATTACCCGTTTTAATGAAACCGAACCTAAATATGGTTACCAGCAGTCACTCTTCCCGATTGTACAGGGATGTGTGTATCCCGATCTGCGCCGGCGTTCGGCTGAATACATCGCTTCAAAAAATGCGGATGGAAACGCTATCGGCGGACTGGCAGTAGGAGAACCTACTGAAAAGATGTACGAAATGATTGAGGTAGTCAACGAAATACTGCCTACCGACAAGCCACGTTATCTGATGGGTGTAGGAACCCCGGTAAACATACTGGAAGGTATCGAACGGGGAGTTGACATGTTCGACTGTGTAATGCCTACCCGTAACGGACGAAACGGTATGCTTTTCACCAAAGACGGCATCATGAACATGCGTAATAAGAAATGGGAAAACGACTTCTCTCCTATCGAAGCCGACGGAGCTTCGTATGTAGATACGATGTATAGCCGAGCTTATCTGCGTCATTTGTTCCATGCTCAAGAGTTGCTTGCCTTGCAGATTGCTTCCATACATAATCTGGCTTTCTACCTGTGGCTGGTAGGCGAAGCGCGCAAACACATCATCGCCGGCGACTTCTCTACTTGGAAGCCTGCTATGGTGAAACGCATTTCTACACGATTATAAAAAGAATCATGGTAATGAAACAGATAAGCAAATTCCAACTGAAAGAACTGTTTAAGAAGAAATGGCTGAAACGACTTGACCGTTATATTATTGTCAAGTTTTTGGGAACGTACTTTTTCGCCATTGCTTTGATTATTTCTATTGCCGTAGTTTTCGATGTAAATGAAAATATCGACCACTTCATCAATAACAAGGCACCGCTGAAGGCTATTGTATTCGACTACTACCTGAACTTCATACCTTATTATACAAACTTGTTCAGTCCGTTGTTCGTCTTCATTGCGGTTATCTTCTTCACATCCAAACTGGCTGAAAACTCTGAAATCATTGCCATGTTTCTACCGGAATGAGTTTCAAGCGCCTTATGGTCCCTTATATGATTTCGGCAGGAATCATTTCTGCCGTAACATTCGTATTAGGCACGGAAGTCATTCCTACCGGAAGCGTCACCCGTCTGAAATTCGAAGAGCGCTACAAGAAAAAAAATCAGCCGATTATGCACGAAACATTCAGCTTGAAGTAGACAGCGGAGTAGTTGCCTACATGGAGCGATACGATGCTTACAGTAAAAGCGGCTACCACTTCTCTCTTGACAAGTTTGAAGACCATAAGCTGGTATCACACCTTACTGCACGCCGTGCTACATACGACACCACTATGTATCACGCTGGATTATCAGAGATTACATGATACGTGAAATGAAAGGCATGCGTGAATATATTACGCGAGGCGACCGCCTGGATTCTATCATAAACATGGAACCTCAGGATTTTCTTATCACACGCGGACAGCAGGAAACAATGACCAGCCCTCAGCTTAAAGAATACATCAGTAAACAGAAACAGCGAGGTTTTGCCAATATCAAGGAGTTTGAGGTAGAATACCACCGCCGTATAGCTATGTCGTTTGCTGCATTTATTCTGACTTCCATCGGCTTGTCACTGTCTTCACGAAAAGTAAAAGGAGGAATGGGCTTGCACTTAGGTATCGGACTGGGACTCAGTTTCTCGTATATTCTGTTCCAGACCATTTCATCTACCTTTGCCATAAACGGAAACATGATGCCTGCCATTGCTGTATGGATTCCAAACATACTGTATCTGTTTATTGCCATTTATTTGTACCGCAAAGCTCCAAAATAAAGAAACATTGTACCTTTTAGCCCTTTACGTCATCCACGCTGCCTTTACATCTCATCGAAAAGATGTTTGCTAAAGCAGATAAAAACGATCCATACGTAAAGGGCAAAAAGGCTATAAAAAAACAACACGTAATAAGGGGAAAAACATCAGCATCTTTTATACAATAATTCTCGATGTTTTCTGAAAATATGTACAAAAAATAAGTTGCCCGCTTCAGAAAAATCTGAAATCAGGACAAACTTTTTGCTTTTTGTTGTATTCAAAATTCATCTACTCCACCTTCCCACCTTATCATTAATTCAGGTAAGAAGCCAATTCGGTTGCGGTTACATTTTTTGCCACAATAATTCCGCGGCTATCTATCAGATAATTCTTAAAACCGCGCTCCAGGTCGTATGCCCGGAATATTTCCGAATCGGAACCATCTGTTTCCACATAGCAGTCGTTCTTCAAAAGTCCGTCTTGCTTTACCGTTGCGTTAAAAACCGAAACATAACGGTCGAAAGAAACAGAAATCATCTTTATCTGGCTATGTTTATCTGCCAGATGCGCCAATGCGGCATTTTTTTCTCTGGACGCCGCATCGTAACTTGCCCAGAAGCTCAACAACGTATAACCCTCACGGGCATCGTGCAGGTCGAGCAGCTGCACTGAATCGCAAAGCATCAACTGAGGGGCTGCATCACCCAACTTCAGTTTCTCTGCAGGGATACTCTCTTTACTAAAGCCAAGAGAGATTAGGGAACCAATAACTAATACAACAAAAAACCATTTTACACTTTTAATCATGTAATTTGATTTTAGTTAATACTATCCGGGACTGCCCTTTCACAGTGATTTCTACCCGGAACATTGCTTGATGAAATGCATCTTACTAACGAAGATTCATATCATATTTTTGAGAAATCTGCTGCAAAGATAAGCACTTTTTATTTTATGACCTAATAAATGCTATATTTTATGTTTTGCAACATATTTTCATATTTCAGGTTGTCCAGAATCTTCACAAATATCTATGCAAGTTTATGAGAAAACAGTATATTTGCAACTAATATCAGCATTATATACATGGATAAGACAAATACCGAACTCGTATTAATACGTATCAGCGGTCTGGACCGTCCGGGGCTTACTGCCTCCATAACAGATATCCTTTCAGGATATGATGTAGACATAATGGATATCGGTCAGGCAGACATTCACAGCACTCTTTCGCTGGGTATTCTTTTTAAATGCAGCGAACAGGATTCGGGTAATATCATGAAAAACCTGTTGTTCAAGGCTTCCGAATTGGGAATAAACATTCGGTTCTACCCTATTTCACGCGAAGAATACGAAGAATGGGTAAGCATGCAGGGTAAAAACAGATATATTCTTACCTTGTTGGGAAGAAAACTGACTGCCCAACAAATAGCAGGCGCAACCAAAATTCTGGCGAACCAGGGATTGAACATCGATGCCATCCGTCGTCTGACAGGTCGTGTTCCTCTGGATGAACAAAAAGCCCGTGTACGTGCATGTATTGAATTCTCCGTACGTGGAACTCCCCGTAACATTGACGAGCTTCAGGGAGAACTGATGCGTTTAAGCAGTACGCTCGAAATGGACTTTTCTTTCCAGAAAGATACTATGTACCGCCGTATGCGAAGACTGATTTGCTTTGATATGGATTCCACGCTTATCGAAACAGAAGTAATAGACGAACTGGCGAAACGTGCCGGTGTGGGTGAACAGGTACAGGAAATCACCGAGCGTGCTATGCGTGGAGAAATAGACTTCCGCGAAAGCTTCAAAGAGCGCGTAGCTTTGCTGAAAGGACTGGACGAAAGTGTAATGAAAGACATTGCCGAGAATCTGCCTATCACTGAAGGAGTAGAGCGACTGATGTATGTACTGAAACGTTACGGCTACAAGATAGCTATCCTGTCGGGAGGATTCACTTATTTCGGCAACTACCTGAAAGAACGTTTCGGCATCGACTATGTATATGCCAACAATCTGGAAATAGTAGACGGTAAACTCACCGGACGTTATGTTGGTGATATCGTAGACGGAAAGCGCAAGGCCGAATTACTGCAACTCATCGCACAAGTAGAAAATGTAGATATCGCACAGACCATTGCCGTGGGAGATGGAGCAAACGATCTTCCTATGCTCTCTGTAGCCGGACTTGGCATTGCCTTTCATGCCAAACCCAAGGTAAAAGCCAATGCGAAACAGTCGATAAATACCATCGGACTGGACGGAGTATTATACTTTTTAGGATTTAAGGATTCATATCTCGACGAACGAGGTAACAGTTGATTTTTTGAAGAAACAATATATATGAAGTTTTCAGAACTGAACTTAGAAGACAGTGTACTACAAGCACTCGATGCCATGAATTTCCGGGAGTGCACTCCCGTTCAGGAACATACCATTCCGGTTATCCTGGAAGGAAAAGACCTTATAGGTGTAGCACAAACCGGAACAGGGAAAACGGCAGCCTATCTGTTGCCGGTCATAAACGAACTGAGTAAAGGAGGATATCCTGCCGATGCAATCAACTGCATAATCATGTCACCCACCCGTGAGCTGGCGCAGCAAATAGACCAGCAGATGGAAGGCTTCTCCTACTTCATGCCTGTATCGAGTGTTGCTATCTATGGTGGAAACGATGGAATCCGCTTCGAGCAGGAGAAAAAAGGGCTCACACTTGGAGCAGACGTAGTGATCGCTACACCAGGACGCCTGATCAGTCACCTGAGCTTAGGCTATGTAGACCTGTCGAAGTTTCGTTCTTCATACTCGACGAAGCCGACCGTATGCTCGATATGGGATTTGCCGATGATATTATGCAGATAGTAAAATATCTGCCCAAGAAACGGCAGACCATCATGTTTTCGGCTACCATGCCGGCCAAAATACAGCAACTGGCCAAAACCATCCTGCAAAATCCAGTAGAAGTCAAGCTGGCCGTATCAAAACCAGCAGAAAAAATTATTCAGGCAGCCTATATTTGCTATGAAGCCCAAAAGCTGGGTATAATAGAAAGCCTTTTCAGCCAGCAAAAGCCAGAGCGCGTAATTATATTTGCTTCCTCCAAGCTGAAAGTTAAGGAAGTTGCCAAGTCACTGAAGCGCATGAATCTGAACGTAGGAGAAATGCATTCCGATCTGGAACAGAATCAGCGAGACGCCATTATGCATGAATTCCGCAACGGACGTATCAGTATGCTGGTAGCAACCGACATTGTAGCGCGCGGCATCGATATAGATGATATCCGACTGGTTATCAATTACGATGTTCCTAATGATAGCGAAGATTATGTACACCGCATCGGACGTACAGCACGCGCCAATAACGACGGATGCGCCATTACTTTTGTCAGTGAAACAGAACAGTCCAAATTCAAGCAGATAGAGAACTTCCTGGAAAAAGATATCTATAAGATTCCTGTTCCTTACGAACTGGGAGAAGCTCCGGAATATGCACCACGGGAAGCACGCAAGAAAAATCCTTCCGGAAAAGATAAAGGGAAAAAGCGCATTTACAAAAAACGTCCGAGAAATAAGTCTGAAAAAGCATGAATCCAATTATAAGAACCATATTCTTATACAAAATATTCACTTTGTACAACATTGATAACAGACGTTTTCTAAGTTTTTACTTTGCCTGACACAACGACCGACAAATCTATTTTCAAGAAACAAAGTATATTTCCTCCATAATCATAAACTCCCGAAAAGTTACTCCAAACCAGTAACCTTTCGGGAGTCTTCTTAATGCATCCTTATTCCTCTCCTCGCCCGGAATGTAGGAAACAAGAGAACTTACTTATTTAGAAATGAAATACCCCGGCTGAATATGCAACCCGCTTTCTACAATGCGTATAAGCTCATCACGCATTTTCTGAACAAGCTCCTTATTTTCTTCTGCTACATTAGAATGTTCTCCCGGATCGGATAACAAATTATATAGCTGATCAGCCTTTGGGTTATTCCCCAATTCAGTATTGGTCTGCTTATTGACAGCAGGACCGTTTGCCGCAGGAATATACTTCCACACACCATCCGTTATCGATAAATTGTTATGCAAGTTCTGTTCCACAGCCCAAGAGCGGCCTTTCACATCAGCCTTAAGCCATGAATCCAGATGATTTTCACTATCGGGCGCACTACCTTCCGGTAAATTTACTCCACACATCGAAGCAAACGATGCAAACCAGTCGATCTGACTTACCAGATTGTCTGATACTCCAGCAGGAATCTTTCCCTTCCAGCGAATAACGCAAGGTACTCTTGTACCTCCCTCATAACTGCTATACTTACCACCTCTGTATACCCCGGTAGCCTTATGATTTCCCAATAGCTCTACTGCCTGATCTTTATATCCGTCATCAATAACAGCACCGTTGTCACTGGACAGAATTATAATAGTATTATCATCCAGATTCAGTTTTTTCAATGTTTCCATCACCTGTCCTACAGTCCAGTCGAAAGACAACAAAGCATCTCCACGAGGTCCTAATCCACTTTACCGGCAAAACGTTCATGAGGTACACGAGGTACATGAATATCATTGGTTGCCAGATAGAGGAAGAAAGGCTCTCCCGACCTTTTGCTGTTTTCTATAAACCGGATAGCATGAGTTGTTATGCTATCAGCTATGTCTTCATCTCGCCATAAAGCACTCTTACCACCTTTCATGTATCCGATACGAGAAATACCATTCACGATAGACTGATCGTGTCCGTGTGACGGATGCATACGTAAAAGCTCCGGATTATCTTTTCCTGTAGGTTCACCGGGGAAATTCTCGGTATAGCTTACATATACAGGATCATCAGGATCGAGCCCTACCCCTCTACCATTTTCCATAAAGATACAAGGAGTACGGTCTGCCGTAGCAGCCATAATATAAGAATAATCGAAACCGATATCAGCCGGATTAGGTTTTACCACTCCATTCCAATCTTGCTTTCCTGTTTCATTTCCCAGCCCGAGATGCCATTTTCCTACCACTCCAGTCTGGTAGCCGGCTTCCTTAAACATGTCGGCCATGGTATAACGGTCGGAGTAATGATCATGGCAGCATTGCCGGCTGCAATTCCGGTTCCCTTTCTACGCCAGGCATATTCTCCCGTAAGCATGGCATAGCGCGAAGGAGTACTTGTAGCCGCAGCACAATGGGCATTTGTAAAACGGATTCCTTCAGAGGCCAGTTTTTCAACATTGGGTGTACGCACTGCTGAAGTACCGTTACAGCTCAAGTCACCATAACCTATATCGTCAGCATAAATAAGCAGTACATTCGGACGATCGGACTGCTGCTGTGCAACAGCCGATGAATACAAAGCCAAAGCACCTATCGGCAAAAACAGTTTTTCATAGTATAATAGAGATTTAAATCAGTAGCAATTATATCCAAGTCGATTATCTTTTCGCATTAAATCTGAACCCCAGTCCCAGCATCAGGTTATTAGGATCTTTAAATTTATAAAGTTGGTATCCTACGTGCAGAAACAGATTTCTGGTAATATCCGTTTTCAAGGCTACTACCTGATAAAACGAATCCGTATCTGCTCCTTTGCAGACGACGTTCCGTCCTACACCTAAATTAATGGAAAAGACAGGCATTACAATCTCAGCACGAAGGGAAACACCCACTGCAAACTGTTCTTTGAAAGGAGGACGATGGAAGCGAATATTCTCTGCATCAGGACCACTTATCGTATTGGCAATGTGGTCGGCTATGTTAGCACTCTCATCGTACTGCGCATCCAGCGACAGACCGGCACGAAAGTAATGACTGAAATTATACATCGGATTAAAATTCAATCCGCCAACAGCAAAAGAACCGGGAACAAGCACCGCAGAACTTCTGTAGGGAATACTCCCTTTTTCTTTAGCGCACCGTACACAATAAGGTCATAACTTATATACGGATCAAACGCTTTCCTGTTCCGGCAGGAAGTATAAGCCTTGTTATGCAACTCAAGTTTCTCCTTACTGCCGAAATAACGTATCAATCCGAAACTTCCGCCTATCGTATTGACTCCGGAATTGGGATATCCCGTATTGCCGTTTGAATAATGTGTCACACCTACTCCTGCCCGCAGATTCGTACGGGCATCAATCTGCCAGTTAAGCAGCAGACCAAAGTTGATATACGCATTTATTTTCGAACCAACTACATTGTTCATAGGATTCGTTTCCTCATCATATTTCTTCCATCCGAAAGACGCTCCAAAATTCCACTCATAGTCGAAAGACAAACGAGGGGTTATACTCATTATCCGGGAAGTCTGGAATGCATAAACAGCCAGAGGATTTCCTATTTCTTTAGAATTGAAGAAAGTATTATATCCCACTCCGATTCCCTGTATGGCATGCGGTATATTTTCCCCCAATAAGTGTCGGGCGAAAACTTGAATCCATACTTCACATGTCCGGAAAAGGTCTTTCTGACCGGAGTCTGAGCTGCATTCACGCCTTTAAAGAATCCGTTTGTAGGAAATGTATATGCAGGACGAAAATCAACTCCTACCATATGAATCATCTTTCTGTCTGTACTGTCTTTTCGCCTGCCACCGCACAAACAGACAAGCACAGAAACAGACACAGAAGTATAAGTCTGCTAGTTTTTCCACTCATCTCATTCTATTTTTTCAGGAATTATACAAAAGTCGTACAGCCCCTTGCTATAAAGTTTCCCTTCAAAAGTCCGCTTTCTTCCTGTAGAAGGAATGGAAATGTACAGCTTATAATCTATCCAATATTGCTCAATCATATAATAGACTGAAATTTTCCATTTTTCACCGGGAGGAATGACATATTCCTTACCTGCCAGATCGGATTCGATGGAAGTTTTAATTTCCTGAGAATTGACTCCGACCTCTGCCTTTGTACTTCCCAGAACCGGTTGTTTATCTACGAAATCGGGTATGACTACCAATGGCAAAGGAGTTCCCAAAAAGCGTTTATACAGCTCCTCTTCATTTACTCCATCTTTATTTCTAAAAGAAACTTCACGCGAAAAAGATGTTTCCAACGGAGTGAAGTGCCAGCTTGTCGGCTGATCGGATTTGCTGTTATTCACTACCAGCGAATAGTCAGGTTCCAGCGTATTGTCAGAATATAACAAGCTTTTCCAATCATATACAATACTGTCTACTTCGTATTTTGAGGTTTGGGCCAACGACACTGGAATAGATTTCATCTCATATTCATTGCCGACAATTATTTCAACGTCAAGAGCCGACCTGTTCATGTTTTCTCCCGCATAAATACAAAGTTCTCTGCCATTCCTCTTCTCTACCTGAAGTTGCAATATTCATAACCCAACTTTATAACGGCATTGGCTCCATTCTCCAAAGGCAGGTTTCTTCCATCAGGTTTTCCCTCAAGGTCACAAACTACTCCCCACACATTTTCAGAGGCTCCATATATATTCAGGATATCCCAGTTATCCGACTTAAAATTTATTCTGGCAACAGAATCTGTTTCCGACAACTGCACCACCGGAACTTCAGGCAAATAATCGTCTATAAAGACTCCGCTATTGCATCCGACGGCAGATACCAATAAGCCCAACCACAATATTTTCTGTATATTTTTCATTTCTTATCTCTACATGAATATTTCCAACCTTACATACAGCCTGCAACCTTATCTCCCGGGAGGCATGATAACCGGTGATCCGCCCCGCTTGTCAATCATGACACTTCTTAATACTTCATAGAGAATTCCACCAACATCGATGCCTAAATCGAATTTATTGAATTTATAGTAAGGTGTAACAATCGGAACAGTCTGCCATCCGTTGGGGATCGTAATATCTCTGTGCTCCTACCTCCATACCAAACCGGTCGGTAAAATCATAGCCCACAGTAACTCCGAATGCGCTCCTGTTAAAACTATAACGGTTATCCGGAGAATATGAGCCGAAAACATTTATATGCAGTCTGTCAGCAGGACGGTATGTTACGATACCGGAAACTCCCAAAGACTGTCCTACACTATTCGGAAAATTATACTTTACCGCATCCACTCCCGCCTGAATAGAAAAATAATCATTCAGGTCATAACGATAAAAGAACGAGGCCTGATTTACTCTTCCCAGACCAGGCAATGTTTCCTGCATGCCACTGCCATAAAAATTAGGAAGGATTTGTCCACCCGTCGCATAATCTCCATAAAATCTGGGAGAAGGATTTGTATAATAAGGAGGTATATAAAAAAGGCTTGCGCAATTTAATTTCTATTTTCTGTTCGTCCGGTATCTCATTTACCGGATCACTCAGTGTGTTTTCCTTGAAATCGGCAGCATATCCACCCGATTGTGGAGAAACGACAGCACCCTCAGACAATATTTTCAGACTGTCTTTTTCTTGCTTAATACTATTTACTTTCATGTTTTCCTGAGCATAAAGTCCTGCACAAGACAAACAAAGAAGTGATAATAGCATGATGTTTCTCCACTTCATATTCTTCATAGTTTGAGTTATGAATTCAAATATAGATGAAATAATTCATATAACAGCCAGATCTTAATCTATTTTAACACCCGAAAAGCAATATATCAAATAGACTGACATTTATCTCAAAACTCATTAGAATACATATCCCATTATTGGGGCTCTACTTTTTATCCTTTTTGAAAATTAGGTTTAATATATTTCTTGAAAATTTTTCCCACTTCAATGGTAGTTGAATTATTCAGCATATCATACGTTCTACCCGCTGATGGTTTAAGAGTGCTCCGTAGTCTGTCTGAAGCCTTTTACTGAAATCTGGTCCTTCTTTCATGATGAGTTCAGGAGGACGACCTTCCATTGTCACATCATAAACAGGATCTTCTCCTCGTTTAGTCCAAATAGAATAAGGACACATACGGATATATTTCTTCGGCTTCTTTACCATAAAAGTATCCGTCAGATTTCGAGGTATTCCTTCGTCAAAAGGATTCTTAAACTCCATCCATTTCTTTTCAAGCGGAGCTCCTGAGGTTTATTATAATCCATGCCGCTCGGAAGGAAATCAAACTGAATGAGTTTTACAGCTTCTTCATTCAGCTTAATTTCCTTATCTTCCTTCTGCTGCCCCATAACAGGCATTACTATCAGCAAAAGGAATTTCAATACCATATATCGCCGGATACAGTTCATTCTGCGTTTTTTATTCACTCATGTTCAATCGTGACATTTCATTTTCAGCCGCACTGCGGTTATTCATTGTACGTTCTGTCCGGAAGCGGTATGTAACAGTAAAGCCAACCTTCCGCGTGTCTTCCTTTCCGATACTGTTCATGATAATATCATTCAGACGGGCTGCACTGCGTATTTTGTTCTTATTGAAAAGGTCATACCCATCGAGCGAAAGCTGAAGCCTGTCATCTAGGAATGATTTTTCAGACTCAGATTCAGAGACGTGTAACTCTTCGATTCGTACAGCTGATAATAACCTCTGGAACCATAATTAAAATCGGCAGATAACAAGAATCCGGAAGGAAGAGTGAAGCTATTGTTGAAATTCAGTATCATCAAAGGACGACCCGATTTCAGCATAACTTCCATCCGGTCCAGGATAATCGAAGAATGTTTCATACAGGTAAGCGTGAGTGAAGGTATCCACCACTTCACCGGATATTGCAGGTTTATCATACCCGTCAGATTATGCAGTTTGTCAAAATTATCCATGTAGCTGACCGTAACCGCCGAATTTCCCGGCATACTGTAAAATGCCGTTACCAGCGGATTGTGCGTACAGGTATAATTCAGGTTAAAGAACAGAAACTTATAAAACAGCATATAGTTCAGGTCATGAGTCAAAGCCTGTTTCAGGTAAAGATTTCCTTTCTGATAGGTAAACCGGTCTGTATACACGGCATTATCATTCATTACACCAAAAGGAGGACG
>ENA-OQHA01000887-OQHA01000887.1-human-gut-metagenome-genome-assembly--contig:-NODE-887-length-13226-cov-6.572105_pt1 | contig 13226 bp, 16 predicted proteins | sample MGYA00242558_ERZ504707 | MGnify/ENA primary metagenome ERZ504707 (study PRJEB26092, sample SAMD00036197) | human gut metagenome | host: Homo sapiens | study: EMG produced TPA metagenomics assembly of... | reverse complement strand
CGGCTTCGTACTGCTTCCCAAGCAGATAGCGTTTCTGTTCGGGACTCAGGTTTCGCCGTCCCAACTGATTCCGGCAAATCCACGCAATGGCTTCTTCGCGGTTCTCAAATCGGAGCGGCATGGTGGAAAAATAAATCTCAGGATGCTTCTGGAGAATGGCATAACGATTGTGGCCGTCAACAAGGGTGTTGTTCCAAACGATCAAAGGAGAGAGCAGCTTGCCTTCCTTGAGGATGTTCTCTTCCAGCTGCTTGTACTCATCGTCCGTCAGCGGCGGGATCTGATTCTGGAACTCCGGGTCAATTTTCAGATTGATCATACGCACAACTCCTTATCTCTCATGATGCTGCGTCCGTTCGTCCTCACGGAAAAACAGAGCAACATTCTGTTTCGCGTCTTTCAGTTTGAGCAGTTCCTCTTTGGCTTCCTTGTACTGCTCGTAGAATTTTGCCTTTTCGGATGCCAGCTGCGCATACTCGGCTTCCAGTTTCTTCGGGCTGGGCAGCTTGGCGATATCATTTGCCTTGAAATAGGCTGCTGCCGCCCGGTGCGCTGTCAGCTCTGCACGGTGCTGTTCTTCAAAGGCTGCGGGTCGTTTTGCAGCTTTTAACTGCTGTGCGACGCTCTTGGTGCTGGCGTAGGCTGCGACCTGATAGCGCAGCTCTTTGTTGACCTTCATGCGGCCTTCGAGGTCTTTCACCACCGCCAGCGAATCGTGGAACTTGGTGTCAAGCTCTGCGATTCTCTGGTCGAGTGCGTCCTCGTCAGTCAAGCCCTTTTCTTCTAGGAGAATCAAGGTCTGTGCCATGCTTTGAGGTTGTGTTTTTTCGCCCAACGCTCGTAGCCGATACCCTTACCCTGCTTCAGCTTTGCCTGAATATCCACCAGTTTCCCGATGGTATCCTGCTTGAACTGCGCCTTGGGTTTGCGTTCGGTGTTTGCCTGCAACGTGGAAAGCACTGCTGCCTTATCGAACTTGTCACCGAGATGTTTCGCTCGGATAAACTTCGTTCTGCCAGCGGCAGATAGCTCAGACACCCACGGCTTTCCTTGACGGCAATACCATACTGCCGCATGAGCCTGTCCGAAAAATCTTCAAAGTTCGTTGCGTTGTCCAGCACATCCGTGATCTGTTTCCGCAAAATTTCTTTTGCGGTCTCAAACTTCGTTTGTGTAGGCTGCTGTCCGGCTGCGAGCAGGGCTGCGTTTTCACGGTCAAGTTTCAACTGACCACGCCTACGCGCCCAATACCCAGCTTCGCTGACACGCTCTTTCGAGCCGTTGAGCAGGTCGATCTGGTACAGTCCAGCACCTTCGCACAGCTCCATGACCTCGACACGGAGATGCCGCATGGTTTGGGCTGTGCTGGAATGCTTCATGCCCTCGCGCCAGTCGCGGGGCTTCTGCATATAGGGCTTGCGTTCCACCTTGCGTGTTCGGATGCTGCCGATTACGATGTGGACGTGAATGTTTCCCGAATGGTTGTGCCCATCCGGGTGAGTGCAGACGATGGCGGGATGACCGGGGAAGTTTTCTTCGCAGAATTTCAGGCCAAGTGCCTGTGCCTTTTCCATGGTCAGCCCGTTGTCGGCTGCATCTCTTGGGTCAAAGCTGATGATATACTGGTGGCTTTTGATATCACCATGCTGGGTGTTCTTGCCATACTTTCGGTTTGCCAGCAGACAGGCAGTTGCAAACGAGAAATCGCCGCACTCAAGGGTGTCGAGCAGGTACGAATCCCGCAGCTTCGGCTTTCCCTGTTCATCCAAAAGTGGCTTCCCGGTGAACGCATCATGCTGGTAAACGAGGTACGTTTCGATGGCGGTGTAGTCCGAGTTTTTAGAGCTTATATGCTTGAGCGTTGCCATACAGTTCACCCAGAACTTCTCGCGTGCAGCCGAAATGCGGTCAGGTCTGCAAGTTCGTCAAGGAGTTTCGCCCGGATCTGCTCGGTGTCTGCACCGCCGGAATTGAAGTGCCTTGCAAGCTGGTTGAGGTTGCCGCCCACCTTGCTGCACTGGGCAAGCAAGGTGGAAACAGCGGTCAGGGTTTCTTCTCCGCCGCCTGCAACGATGACCGTTTTCTCGATCTTGACGTTGTGGATGGCACGGCGGATAAAAGTGGAGAGGGAGAGATTCAGGAGTTTGCAAGTGAGTTCCAGTGACGTTTTTTCCTCCGCTGTCACACGGAACTTGATGATGTGCGTTTTGTTGTTCGGCGTGTCGTGGCGGTGGGTCGTGCTAGGATTTGCTTTGACATTCGTTTTGGTCATTGTACCTCCTGTCTGTTCGATAACTCCTCGGTGAAGTTATGTAAAGCACGACACGCCGTTGCTGTTCGCACCGTCAGGTGCGAACCATGAGCAGGGTTTGGGGCAGGCACGCCCCAACAAGATCACTTCGGAAATGCAGACGCATTGAAGAAGTGAAGTCCCGGAGGAACACAAGATTTTCAAGAATTGAAAATTTGTGGCCACGGGACGGTTCTTGCCCTCTACCGCTGCGCTCAAAATCAACTTTCGACAAATGTTTCCGAATTGTTAAGGCGCAAAAATAAGTAGAGGTGGTGCTGCTCATGTAAGGGGGTCACCGTTTACTCCGAACGAAGTTCCTGCCCCTGTTTTGCAGCGGCGTTGTCCGGCTCGCCCACAGAAAGTGTAAGGTCATGGCACGGTATCACGTTCAGACGGCTTATGAAGGATTCAAGGTACAGCTTCCCGGAAAAGAAAAATACCGCCCACGCAGCGCAGCGATGGATTTTGTCGGGTGAATCGGCGGCAAAATGAATCGGGTGTGTTGCGGGACGGTACGTTCTTTCCGAGGTGATTATCCGCTGAAAGTGGTGGTTATCACGGTGAGAACCACCACTTTTTCAGCAGGATTTGGAATAAAGGGTATCATGGAAGCGTGGGTACGTCAAGATGGTTTTGCAAAATTTATCACGATAAAGCGACAATAGTAAGACTTCTGTTAAAACAGTTATTCTTTGTCGATAGTTTCTTTCCTCATCATTCGTGCAAAGTCAGCCAAAAAGAAAACCGGGCTGCTCTATTCATAAATGAAAGAACAGCCCGGTTGAAAGGGAGAACGCTCCTATCAGCCCATCAGTGCGCTCCACGCCATACTGAAAGGCATCACTAGGATCAAGGCAGGCATCAAGTCAACGAGGGGAACTGACTTGATTTTAGAGACGCGGAAACCCGCAGCCATTGTTAAAATGCCGCCGCAAGCCGACAAATCCGCAAACATTGTGGGGGTCAAATAAGCGGATAAAGTGCGACCAACCATGTATACGACAAGAAGAATCGCACACTGCGGCAAAGGAATTGCGCATATGGATTTACCCAAGGAAGCCGCAAAGATCATTGCCGTGAATCCATCAAGAACAGCCTTGGACATCAATAGGCTTGGATCGCCTGTGATGCCCTCTGTCAGAGTGCTGTACCATCCAAAGCCGGAACAGCAGAACAGCGCGACCGCTGTGATGTAAAATTCCATATCAATGTCCTCCCCACCAAGATGGAGTACCCGAACAAGGTTATGAAAAAATTTACTTGTCCACTGTTCAAGATGCAGAAGATGGCCAATCGTAAAGCCGACCAGAATCGCTAACACGACCGCAGTCATTCCAGATGCTTTGATAATGGAATTGACACCGATTGCAATGGAACAGAAACCGAAAAGAGTCGGCAGATTGTCTTTTAGTCCCCGCGGGAGAATCTTTCCAAGATATGTTCCCAGTAGACCGCCAAGCAGCACGGCGGCACAGTTTGTCAAAACCCCAATCGGCATATGTCAACCTCACATTCTTTCTTGTTACCAATCTTTTACCGCACCGTCAAAGGCACGGCGGGCAGCGTTGCTGCCACGTTCCCTCGCCGGATAAAGCTCCTCAGCATCATCTGCCAGCTCCACGCCAATGCCGGGAGCATCGGGGATGAGCATACAGCCGTTCTCATAACGCAGCGGCTCCTTGACCATCTTATCCTCTGCACCGTTCAGACAGAAACCGGGAAGTTCCTGAATGCCCAGATTCGGAATGGAAGCGCAAATCTGCAAACAGGCCGCCGTAGAGACCGGGCCAAGCGGATTGTGCGGAATCACTAGAACATCATGTGCTTCTGCCAGTGCAGCAATCTTCTTGCTGGTAGTGATGCCGCCCACAGCGCACACATCGGGACGGATATACTGGCAGACATGGCGAGCATCAGCACTTCGCACTCACGCAGGTCAATGGCACGTTCGCCAGTAGCAATCGGCACACCGATTTTGCTTGCAACTTCGGCCATAGTATCTACATTGTCCGGCGGAACAGGGTCTTCCAGAATCATCGGACGGTAAGGCTCAACTGCACGACCAAAAGCGACCGCCTCCGGCAGTGTCATGCCGCGATGAACTTCCAGAATGAAATCGAAATCAGGGCCGACCGCTTCCCGGCAGACACGCACCTTTTCAACTTCCCGCTCGATGCGGCTGGAAAAGAACTCGCCCTTGCCGTCCGGAGAACTTGTGGGGCCGTTGCAGAAAATTTTAGCCGCAGTAAAGCCCATCTGCTGCAACTGCTGATACTGTGCAGCCAGCTCATTCTTATCTTCCGTGATGTGCATCACCGAAGCATAGACGCGCACCTTATCACGGGTCTTACCGCCCAGCAGTTCATAGACAGGAACACCCAGTGCTTTGCCTTTGATATCCCACAGCGCAATGTCAATGGCAGAAATTGCGCTCATGATGACCGAGCCACGGAAATAGACCGACCTCAGAAAATTTTGATTGAAGTCTTCAATTCGGAAGGGGTCTTTTCCAATGAGATAGTCGGCAAATTTTTCAATTGCTGCTGCGGTCGCCTGCAGATAGCCCCAGTTGCCCGCTTCGCCCAAGCCCACGATACCAGCATCGGTATAGACTTGAACAAACAGATAATGCTTGGCAAAGCGCAGTTTTACATCTGTGATCTTCATGAATTATCCTCCTGCAAATGTTCCCGGAAGAACTGGATATGTTTTTTGAGTGCGCGCTCCCAACCGGGAGTGCGGTTTGTCGTGAACCCGTGCATGGCTTCCGGGATCCGCTGTGCTGTTACGCAGACACCTGCCTTGACCAGACGCAATGCAAAAGCTTCTGTATCGTCTCGCAGACTATCCTCGCCTGCGGAAAGGATAAGACACTCAGGAAATGCAGCAAGTGCAGTCTCATCTGCCTTGAGCGGCGAACACAGCGGATCGGCAGGATCGGCATCGCCAACATAAAAATCGGTATACAGTTTCTCCGTCTGGGCGCGTTTGACCCAGAATTCGTTAGTCTGCAACTCCGGTGAGAGCCGATTTACAGGATCGACCGTGTTGTCCACAGGAAAATATTCAAGCAATGCGCAGCAGGGCTTCAGGTGATGCGCTTCCGCATCTTTGATAAGTGCGGCAGCGACAAGATTTCCGCCTGCGCTGTGACCAGCCAGCACGATTTTTTGAGGGTCGATCCAAGTTCTTCCGCATGATCAAAGGCGTAAGCGATGATACCGTACGTCTCCTCGACTGCTGCCGGAAACGCCTGTTCCGGTGCAAGGCAGTAGTCCACATCCCAGACAAGGCAGTTCAGCTGCTCCATCAGGGTGCAGCAATAGCGGCGGTCACGGTCAGTGCGGCCCTTGATAAAGCCGCCGCCGTGGAAGTTCAACAGCAGGGTTACTTTGGCAGGCAGATGTTCCGGACGTTCCTCGAACACATGGACTTTGCGGCCATCGGCCACTTCGACCCACATTTCTTTTTCGGTGCCGGGCAGAGCGGCCAGCTCTTCCGGCTGACCGGACCAAATCGGTCGCGGCTGCGCACGGTATTGGCCATAGCGACTTTTTCTTCTAACGTCATAGGATTTTGCGCTCCTTTTCACAGGATCAGAATGCAGGAAGCACCGTCATGGTGTAGAAAATATAGACGAAGGTAGGATCAGCGTGATGAGTGCACCGCTCTTGACGATGGCTTTCAGGTCGTAACCGCCGTCTGCCATGCACATGGGCACTGCGGGGGTAGCCATCGGGGTCAGGAAGGCAGTCAGAGAACCGGCATTGACAAGAATCACAAGGCCGGTGGGATTTGCGCCAGAGCGGAGCAGGTCAGCAGGCAGATAGGAACGAAGACTGCGGAGACAGAACGGTTCAGCATGACTGAGTGAGCAAGAAGGGATGATAAAGAACAGGGCACCGAGGACATAGTTGTTGTGAGTACCACCAACGACTGTTGCCAACGTCTGACCGATCATGTCACCTGCACCGGTATTGGTCAGTGCAGTACCCAGAGCCAGTGCGCCGACAAAGAGCATCAGCATATCCCAAGGAATATCGCGGAGAGCGGACTTCTGATCGACTACGCCGAACAGAACCATCAGCAGACTGCCGACCAGCGCAACGAACCAAGTGGTCAGATGCAGCTGAGGTGCAAAGATCAGGCAAATAATCGTTGCAAAGAACAGGAAGATACCAATCTTATCCACAACAGGCTGAGCTTCTGCTGAGCTTTGCCAGAATCCTTTTTCTCCAGTGCCTCAATGGGAACGACCGGCTGCTTCGGAGTAAACTTCGGGCCAAGGAAAATTGCCCAGAGAGGAACAACGATAAGGACAGGCCATGCGGCGATCGTAAAATCAATGGGACGGACACTCATTCCAGTAAAGCCATAGGTTTCCATGAAACCAGTGAACTGACCAGCCATCTGGATAGAGGTTGCCAGTGGAAGGATACCGCAGCAAGCCACACAGACGACCATAATGGGGAACATATACTGCGTACGGCTGTTTCCGGTCTTGTCGCACAGTGCTGCCAGCAGAGGGCTGATGATCGCATAAACGACCATGGGGCTGGAAATGAAGTTGGTGAGCAGAACTGCCAGAAGGATGTAACCAAAGTAAGCCATTTTGAAGCTGCCATGCGTCAGCTTCATGATGCTGTTACACATACCGTCCACCAGAGAGGTACGGCGGAAACCCGCTGCTACAATAAACATACATGCCATCAGCAGGGTGTTCACATTAGAAAAGCCGGACAATGCACCGGCATCATCAATACAGCCGGTGATGTACAGGGCGGCCATTGAGATCAATGCAGTAAGCCACATGGGGATTTTGTTCAGCATATAGCTGACCAGCGTTGCCGCAAAGATCACCATACAGATGATCATTTGAGTATTCATAGATTTGTTTTCCTTTCCTGATATGAAAACGGTTCGATTTCAATTCGCTTGCTGCCCGGGCAGGCTCATTGTGGACATTTTAACAAAGCAAATTTACTCTGTCGATGCAAAAATTTGTATCTTTTGGCACCCGTACAGAAATCAAATCTTGTCAGGAAAGCTATGACATCCTGAAATATCAGAATAAAATCCAAATATTTCCCCTGTGCGCTTTGCCAAATCGAGAGACTCTCCCTTAGTCAAAATGTCAAATTCTAAGTAAAAAATTTATTGATAGGCCTCAAAAAATCAGTTGACAGGAGATATTTTATCGTTTATTCTGAAAAAGACGATTCACCAATGGAGCACACTCCAAAGATTTGACATAGGGAAAATATTTGGATTTTGGGAGAGAAAGAGATGGATTTAGCCAATTACAAAATGGAATGGCCGCGTGAGAGGCTTACTGTGCGATGCTTTGCACACGATATCATGAATTATCGTTACCACTGGCATCCAGACGAATATGAGCTTAACATTTTGCTGCATGGCAGTCAAGAGTACTGCCGTGGAACGCAGAATGTTGTACTGGAGGAGGATGACGTTCTGCTCACTCCGCCGGGAGTAGGACACGCCTCCTTTGGTCAACAGGCAAATACTACTGCCATCGTCCTGCATTTTTCAGCTACAGCGATTCGTCCATTGCTTAAAAAGGGTGGCGTCTACCACTTTCCTTCCTGTCTTTCAAACGCTGGAACACACACAGAAGAACGCTACCGTCATATTCGATTTTATGCCAGCCAGATTTTCATGCTGATGCAGCAGAACAGTCCATATGCACAGCTGGCTGTCAAGGCAAGCCTCGACTTGCTGCTCGTTATACTATGCACAGAGTTTGAGCCACAGCGATTGAACGAAATGCCGGAAGATGAGCAAAGACGTTCTGCAATTCGCCGCCTTTTAGCATATATTGAAGAACATTACGCAGAAAAGCTCACTCTTGAAAATCTTGCAGATTTTGCCCAGTACAACCGAACCTATGTTTCAACCCTGTTCAAACAGGTGGTTGGTGTTAATTTTCATGAATATCTGAGCCGTGTGCGCTTCCAGCACGCTTTGAGTGACTTGGCATTGACCAATGATGGCCTGACAGATATTGCTTTGCGCAATGGTTTTGCCGATTTGAAAACCTTTAATGCACGTTTTCGCTCCACACTGCACCGCACACCCACCGAGTATCGTGCGCAGCTGTCCCCCGATCGGTGATGCGAGTCGACAGTCGTAAATTTCTTCCGTCCGAAGACCCGATTTTGCAGGCCAAATTGCGAGCATATCTAAAGGTAGGGTGCTAAAATGGCTGAAATCACCGGAGTGGCTGCTATTTCACATTGGGATATCTTTCAAAATTGTCCTTGCAAACCCCTATGAAGTGTGGTATATACATTATACGAAGCAACATCCTGAATGAACGACCTACCGTTCGATGATATATAAAAGAAAGGTGCTTGCTATGAATGCTGTGATTTATGCCCGCTATTCCAGTGACAACCAGCGCGAAGAATCCATCGAAGGTCAGATTCGGGAATGCACAGCCTACGCAGAAAGAAACGGTATCACGGTGGTCAGGCACTACATTGACCGTGCATTCTCCGCTAAAACAGATCATCGCCCGGATTTTCAGCAAATGATTCGGGACAGCAACAAAAAATTGTTTGAAATCGTTCTGGTCTGGAAGTTTGACCGCTTTGCCCGGAATCGTTTTGACAGTGCGAACTACAAGATGATTCTGAAAAAGAACAATGTACACCTGATATCGGTCATGGAGCCGATTGCTGAAGGCTCGCAAGGTATTCTTGTGGAAACACTGCTGGAAGGCATGGCAGAATACTACTCTGCTGAGCTATCTGAAAAGGTCATCCGTGGTCAGACGGAAAATGCCCTGAAAGGCAAATGCACAGGCGGCACCGGAACGATTGGCTATAAAATCGACGCAGATAAGTTCTATCGTATCGACCCACTGGTCGCTCCACTTGTATTAGAGGCTTTTCAGCGCTACGATAATGGTGAGAAAATCGTTGAGATTCTGAACTATCTCAACGCAAAAGGCGTTCGTAATATGCTGGGTGGAAAGCTGACGTGCAGCAGCATGAACACCATGTTGAAGAACCGCCGTTACATTGGAGAGCTTTCTTTCCGGGATACCGTTGTGCCAGATGCGATTCCTGCTATCGTCCCGAAAGACCTGTTTGACCGTGTTCAAAAGCGTTTGGAGAAAAACAAGCGCGCACCGGCTCACGGAAAGGCAGATGAGGAATACTTGCTGACTACCAAGCTGTTCTGTGGCAAGTGCGGAGCATTGATGTTTGGCGAAAGCGGAACAAGCGCCACTGGACGAACCTACTATTACTATAAATGTGCTACTGCCAAGCGGCGCAAAGGCTGCAATAAGAAAACCGTACAAAAGGAGTGGCTGGAGAATCTGGTCGTCCAAGAGACGATGAAGCTGATTCATGATGATGCAGTTATCGAAAGAATCGTTCAGCTGGTCATGGATTTCCAGAATCAGGAGAACACTACGATTCCGCTCTTGGAAAAGCAGCTCCGAGAGGTGGACAGGAAACTGGACAACCTGATGAAAGCAATCGAGGAAGGCTTATTCACCCGAACGACCAAGGAACGTCTGGATGCCTTGGAAGCTCAGAAGGATGAGCTGACTGCAAAATCGCTGATGAAAACTGCGAAAGCCATCCTTCAATGCCGATTTCATCCGGTTCTGGCTGATGAAATTCAGAAAGTTCGATATATCGCAGCAAAAACAGCGCAAAGCACTGATTGAGATTTTTGTGAACGCGATTTTCCTGTATGATGACCGGATGCTGATCACGTTCAACTACAAGGATGGCTCTCAAACCATCCGCTTTGAGGATGCCTTGACTACCACAGAAACAGTGGGAAATAGTTCGGATTTGTCCGGCTCTGCTCGATAAAAGGAAAAACCGTGAAGAGCTGCAGGAACATCTGCGCTTTTTGCGGTTTTTTGTTCTGTATTTTTGCTTAAAAGCCGACTGGAATGCACATAAAAAGTGTGATATACTTATCTCACAAACTAACCAAAATCAGGAGGTATCCCGCCATGCCCAGACCCAAAGGAAGCAAGAATAAAGTCAAGGCCACTAAAGTGACCGCCGACTTCGCCGCACAAATCGCAGCAAAGCAGGAAGAGAAAGCCGCCGTGGAGGCTGAGATCCTGAAAGTGGCTGCCAGCATCGAAGAGCTGAAGACCGACGTCAAGTCGCTGAACGCCGACCTGAAAGCCAAAAAGGCCTCTGTCAAGAAGCTCGACAAAGAAGTAGCCAAGCTGGAAGCCAGACAGGCCGCTGCCGCCCAGAAAGCCGCCGAGGCATCCAAGAAGGCCGAAGCCGAGGATGTGCTGAAAAAGCTCCTCGCCAGCGGTGTGAGCGCCGACGAAATTCTTGAGAAGCTGAAATAATATGATTCGTGACATCTGCAAAGACGAGCTTTTTCTCGCCCGAAAAGCCGCGTCTGCCCTGCCGGAAGACTGCCCATCGCGCAGGACCTGCTGGAAACGCTCATCGCCCACAAAGACGGCTGCGTCGGCATGGCAGCGAACATGATAGGCGTCGCTAAACGCATCATCGCATTCGAGAGCGAGGACGGCTATCTCGTCATGTTCAACCGGTCATCCTCAAAAGTCCGGGCTGTATGAGACGGAGGAGGCTGTCTCTCCCTCACCGGCACCCGAAAGACCAAACGCTGGCAGACCATCAAGGTACAGTGGCAGAACGAAAAGTTCCAGCCCCGCATCAAGACCTTCTCAGGCTGGACAGCAGAGATCATCCAGCACGAGCTCGACCACTGCGACGGCATCATTATCTGAGATCACAAGCGGGAATGCTGCAAAACACAGCATCCCCGCTTGTTTGATCCCCTCTAAAATATCCAAAAGTTTCACGCTTTATCTATTGATTTCCTTTTTCAGGGATGGTATCCTTATCATCAGTCATTTCGACCCGATCCTCTGAAACAGGAGTTATTCTATGAAGAAAAAATTGATTTCCCGCGTCGCTGCTGCGGTCGGAATGTGTGCTGCCGTTGCAGTCGTGATCCCTGCCGTCTCCGTACTCAATATGTTCCGCTCTGTGTCCATCGCTGCCGAGCCTTCTGACGTATCTAGTTCGTCCGAAGCCGCATCCGAGAGCGCCGACGCATGGGACCAGCTCTTGACCGACACCAGCAACAGTGAATTTGCCTCTGTCATCGAGCTCGTCGCAGAGGAAAAGGCCGCTTCGGAAGAAGCCGCTGCTTCGGAAGAGGCCGCCGAAAGCGCCTCTGCATCCAGCACTTCTGCTGACAACAACTCTTCCAGTGCAGTTTCTTCCTCCAAGGCGGCATCCGAGGCATCCTCCACCGGGCAGACTGCCGCACAGGAGCCGACTGCCTCCCATCCGGCTGCTTTCTCGTCTTCCTCTTCCGCTCCCACCCCTCAGAACGAGTGTGACGCACAGCTTGCACAGTATCTTCTTCAGATGGAAAAGCTGCAGAAGAAGTTCCAGTCGCAGCTCTATTCTGTCATCTGCGACGCCTACGATGAGTACATGGAGTACCCCGCCGAAAAGCACAGCCTCGGACCTGAAAGTCTCCATCGTTGTTTCCAAGGGCGGCAAGCTGACCTCCATGCAGAGCGCCTGCGACAAGGAATTCAATGCGCTGCTGTCGGAGATGCGCACCTGCCTGCGGGAGAATGGCCGCGACCAGTCCCTCGCTGACAATGCACAAAAGGCCTACGAGAGCGCCAAGGCTTCCATGGTCAAGGAACTGAAAAACGTGGTCTACAACACTGCCGTCGGAAACGGCAGCGGCGCCTCATGGATACAGTCCCACCGCAATATGGCCTGAGTGCTCAAAGATGATACAACAAAAGCCCTGCGGCACGCCGCAGGGCTTTTTCTGCTGTCTGATTTACTTAGCTGACGGCCGATATAGGCGAGGATGCCGCCGTCGGCGTACAAAATCTGACCGTTCACGAAGTCGGAGGCGTGGGAGGCCAGGAAGACGCAGGGGCCGACCATATCTTCCGGATCGCCCCAGCGGCCCGCCGGGGTCTTGGCGGTGATGAACTGGTCAAAGGGGTGACGGCTGCCGTCGGGCTGGACCTCACGCAGCGGGGCGGTCTGGGCGGTGGCGATATAGCCCGGGCCCATGCCGTTGCACTGGATGTTGTACTCGCCGTACTCGGAGGCGATGTTCTTGGTCAGCATCTTGAGGGCGCCCTTTGCGGCGGCGTAGGCAGAAACGGTCTCGCGGCCCAGCTCGCTCATCATGGAGCAGATGTTGATGATCTTGCCCTCGTGCTTTTCCATCATATCAGGCAGGACAGCTTGGAGCAGTTGAACGCACCGCCCACATGGACGTCGATGACCCGCATGAAGTCGGCGTGGCTCATCTCGACCATCGGCACCCGCTTCATCAGGCCGGCATTGTTGACCAGAATGTCCACCGGGCCGACCTCGGCTTGATCTTCGCCACCATCGCGTTGACGGCGTCCTCGTCGGAGACGTCTGCAGCATAGCCGTGAGCGTCAATGCCGGCGGCTTTATAAGCAGCCATGCCCTTCTCAAGGCTGGCCTCGGAAGAGCAGTTGAAGCAGATGGTGGCACCGCACTTGGCCATACCCTCTGCGATGGAGAAGCCGATGCCGTGCGCACCGCCGGTGATGAGGCGACCTTGCCCTTCAAATCGAAAGCCGATAGATCCATTGTATTCCTCCGTCAAAGTTAAATATTTAGCAAAACGCCCCGCATCGGTCTCCCGATGCGGGGCGTTGTATGGTGTACTTGTTTAGCGCAGGTCGGTGGTAGCGATGTTGTCCATGTCGTCAAACTCCATGTTCTCGCCGCCCATTGCCCAGATAAAGGTGTAATTGGAAGTGCTACGCCGCTGTGGATGCTCCAGGAGGGCTGATGACAGCGTCCTCGTTGTGCATCACGATGTGGCGGGTCTGCGTGGGCTCGCCGCACATGTGGAACACCACCTGCCCCTCGGGCAG
>ENA-OQHA01000886-OQHA01000886.1-human-gut-metagenome-genome-assembly--contig:-NODE-886-length-13267-cov-4.042618_pt1 | contig 13267 bp, 14 predicted proteins | sample MGYA00242558_ERZ504707 | MGnify/ENA primary metagenome ERZ504707 (study PRJEB26092, sample SAMD00036197) | human gut metagenome | host: Homo sapiens | study: EMG produced TPA metagenomics assembly of... | reverse complement strand
GGTAGCTAAAGGTTTGGGTAAAGAAGACCTGTATCAGCGTTATTTGAAACAGTCGGGAAACTGGAAAAACTTGTGGCGTAGTGATTATGAGCATGAAGGGGCGAAAGGCTTTATCATCCGCGCGACAAGGAAGGAAACTGGTTGGACTCTATTCCTTTCGGTCATTCTACTCGCATGCAGCCGAAGTTTAAATATACACCGGTCACCTTCGAAGGACCGTGGTACACTCCCTGGTGGGGCATGTTTTTCTATGAGGCCAGCTCTTGGGAATACTCGCTGAGCATTCCGCACGATGTGCCGGGGCTGATAGAGAAATGTGGCGGGGCGGCCGATTTTGAGAAACGACTGGATATTTTCTTTGACAAAGGTTTCTTCAATGTCAATAACGAACCGTCTTTCCTGACACCTTGTCTGTATCACTGGCTGGGTAAACCGTGGCGCTCAAGCGACCGTATCCGTGAGATTATTGCAAAGAACTATAACGACGGTCCGGTAGGTTTGCCGGGTAATGATGACTCGGGTGCATGTCTTCCTGGCTGGCTTTCCACATGATAGGCTTGTATCCGAATGCCGGACAGGATTATTACCTGATTCATACACCGTTACTGGAGTCTACAACTTTCCATCTGGAAGGAGGAAAGGAATTTAAGGTAGTGGCCAAAGGACTTTCGGATAAAAACTGTTATATTCAGGGTGTGACATTGAATGGAAAAGACTATCCATATTCTGCTTTGCGTCACAAGGATATAATGGCCGGAGGTGAGCTGGTATTGAAAATGGGAAAGAAACCCGGAAACTGGGGAAAGGAACTGGGATTGGATAAATAAGATGCGTATGAAAAAAGATATTTACTTGGATTTTTAACGGCATGCCTGTGGTGCACGGGCATGCTGTCCGCACAGACTGCCGTATCGGATACATTGAAGTTTGTGTTCAAGTTGCATGGCCAGACCCGCCGTTATCAGGTAGTTTTCTGTCAGCAAGGAGAGAATATACAGATGAATTGGGGGATTGAACGCAACCTGCGCTGGCAGTCGGGCAGTTACACCATGACACCGGAGGCCTTGAAAAACGGAAAACAGTTGTGCTTCCTGCAACCGGAGGACGGAAATCACTTGACGCTCTCATCTTTGGAAACAGCGTATGTGTTACCTCAGAATGCATTGCAGCAGTTGAAAGAAAAGGGAAGTATGGAGTTTAACCGGACGATGTATGACCGGGTAGCCGATGAATCGGAAAAGAATACCGGACGTCCGTTATTACATGTAGTGGACCGCCATGAAGGGGGTGAGATGTGGATATGGACAATCCGTCTCTGCCCGTGGTGTGGCGTATGAAAAACAACCCGCTGGAAATAAACTGGCAGGTGGAAGTGAAATAGGATTTGCTTTTTTGTCGTACCTTTGCAGGGTAAAACAGAAAAATAGAAAATCATGCATACAAGAGAAGAAAAGATGGAAGCGTTCGGACGCCTACTCGACGTGCTGGACGAGTTACGGGTGAAATGTCCGTGGGACCGTAAACAAACTAATGAAGTTTGCGTCCGAACACGATTGAAGAAGTGTATGAACTTTGTGATGCCCTGATGAAGGACGACAAGAAAAATATTTGCAAGGAATTAGGCGACGTATTGCTACACGTGGTATTCTATGCCAAGATTGGCAGTGAAACGGGCGATTTCGACATCAAGGATGTGTGCGACAAGTTGTGCGACAAACTGATTTTCCGCCATCCGCATGTATTTGGCGAAGTGAAGGCGGATACGGCAGAAAAAGTTTCTGAAAACTGGGAGCAGATTAAGTTGAAGGAAAAAGATGGTAACAAGTCTGTATTGAGCGGGGTACCCGATGCTCTTCCTTCATTGATTAAAGCGTATCGCATTCAGGACAAAGCTCGCAATGTAGGGTTTGACTGGGAAGAACGTGAGCAGGTATGGAGCAAGGTGAAGGAAGAAATAGGCGAGTTTGAAGCAGAGGTAGGTCAGATGGACAAAGAGAAGGCAGAGGCCGAATTTGGTGATGTAATGTTCAGCCTGATTAATGCGGCCCGCTTGTATAAAATCAATCCGGACAATGCACTGGAGCGAACAAATCAGAAGTTTATCCGTCGTTTTAATTACTTGGAAGCGCATACCATTAAGGAGGGAAAGAATCTGAAGGATATGTCGCTGGAAGAGATGGATGCCATCTGGAACGAAGCAAAGGCAAAAGGCCTGTAAAGAAATCGAGATAGTGCCTGCAAAGTGTCATGCTTTTTGTGAAAACACAACTTTCTTGAAAATAATTCTTTTGAAAAGGTGACACATGGAAAGAATTGTCTACCTTTGTGGGGCATAAACAACAATTTATTTTAGATACAATGGTGAACAAAGCTATTATTACAGTGGTGGGTAAGGATACGGTAGGTATCATTGCTCAGGTGTGTACCTATCTGGCAGAAAATAAAGTGAATATTTTGGATATCTCGCAGACCATCGTGCAGGAGTATTTCACAATGATGATGATTGTGGATATGACCAAGCTGGAAAAGCCTTTTGAACAGGTGGTGGGCGAACTGACGAATATCGGTTCAGGCATTGGGGTACAGATCAAATGCCAGCGTGAAGAAATCTTTGACAAAATGCATCGTATCTAATAAAAACGGGAAACGGTATGATTAATATAACTGAGGTTCTTGAAACCAACAAGATGATAGAGCAGGAGAACCTGGATGTGCGTACCATTACCATGGGTATCAACCTGCTGGATTGTGCGGACAGTAACCTGGAGGTGCTTTGTCAGAATATATATAATAAGATTACCGGTCTGGCAAAGAATTTGGTGCAGACGGGTGAGGACATTTCCAAGGAATTTGGAATTCCTATCGTAAACAAGCGTATCTCGATTACGCCTATTGCATTGGTGGGAGGAACGGCTTGTAAGACTCCGGATGATTACGTGCAGATTGCCAAGACGCTGGATAAGGCTGCAGGAGAACTGGACGTAAACTTTATCGGAGGATATTCGGCTATCGTGTCGAAAGGTATGAGCCGTAGCGATGAATTACTGATTCGTTCTATCCCGAAGGCTTTGGCTTGTACGGAACGTATCTGTAGTTCAATAAATGTAGGCTCTACCAAGACCGGCATCAACATGGACGCAGTGAAATTGATGGGTGAAATCATCAAGGAAACGGCGGAAATGACGAAAGAACGTGACTCATTAGGTTGTGCTAAACTGGTGGTGCTTTGTAATGCTCCGGATGACAATCCGTTTATGGCCGGTGCTTTCCATGGCGTTTCAGAACCGGATGCCGTTATCAACGTGGGTGTCAGCGGGCCGGGTGTCGTGAAATATGCCCTGGAACAGATTCGTGGTAAAAGCTTTGAAGTGCTTTGTGAAACCATCAAGCGCACGGCGTTCAAGATTACGCGTGTGGGGCAGCTGGTGGCACAGGAAGCTTCTCGCCGTTTGAATGTGCCGTTTGGTATCATCGACCTTTCGTTGGCTCCAACTCCGGCAGTAGGTGACAGTGTGGCAGAGATTCTTCAGGAAATCGGATTGGAATATCCGGTGCACCGGGAACAACGGCTGCCTTAGCCCTGTTGAACGACCAGGTGAAGAAGGGTGGTGTAATGGCTTCTTCTTACGTGGGCGGACTGAGTGGTGCGTTTATTCCGGTCAGTGAAGACCAGGGAATGATTGATGCGGTTGTGGCTGGGGCCTTGACCATTGAAAAACTGGAAGCCATGACGTGTGTATGCTCTGTAGGGCTGGATATGATTGCCATTCCGGGTAGTACTTCAGCAGCAACCATTTCAGGATGATTGCCGATGAATCGGCCATTGGTATGGTCAACCAGAAAACGACGGCAGTGAGAATCATTCCGGTAGTAGGAAAGGAAGTGGGCGATACGGTAGAGTTCGGTGGATTGCTGGGCTATGCACCGGTAATGCCGGTCAACCGTTTCAGCTGTGAAGCTTTTGTGAACCGTGGCGGACGAATTCCTGCTCCGATTCACAGTTTCAAGAATTAATTTTACGGATATACAAAATAGAGGATATCAGCCAGCTCTCATAAAGGGAACTGGCTGATTTTTCTTTATATATGCTGTTTTTAAACATACAAACTGAGGAGATAAAAAATGGCTTATCGCTTGTGCAAGAAATAAAAAAGCTATTTCTTTGCAGCAGACTAACTAACCTATTTGAACACATTGAAGTATTTGATGCTATCGCTTCTCTTTTAAGGCACACTATACTTTAATGGTTAACCTTTAATTTATCATGAAATAAATCATGAAAGAACAATTTTCTTGTCAAGAGACAAAGTCTCTTTGGGGAAGGAGACTGTTACAGTCTGTCCCTATTACTCTCAGTTTGTTTGTTGCAATTGGTTCTACAGCCGAATTAATGGCTGCCAATGTAGTAGAGTCAGCTGTTTCACAGCAGGTTGCACAGTTTAGCGGAAGTGTGGTCGATGTAAATGGTGAACCACTGATTGGCGTGAATGTGCTGGAAAAAGGAACTACAAACGGAACCATCACCGATTTTGATGGAAAATTTACCTTAAATCTATCTTCTCCGAATGCCGTACTGGTATTTTCTTACATTGGTTATGTAACACAGGAAATTTCGGCTAAGAATCAGAACGAGTTGAAAGTTGTGCTGAAGGAAGATGCAGAGAAACTGGATGAAGTGGTTGTTATCGGTTATGGTGCCGTACGTAAGGCTGATGTGGCTGGTGCGGTGGCCGTATTGGATAATAAAAGCTTCAAGGACCAGCCCATTACGCAAGTTTCTGATGCATTGCAGGGCCGTGTGTCGGGTGTGCAGGTAGAAAACAGTGGTGTACCGGGAGGAAGCGTAAAAATTCGTGTGCGTGGTTCTGGTTCTATCAACAAGAGTAATGATCCGTTGTACGTTGTCGACGGAATTGTGCGTGAAAGCGGTCTGGACGGCATCAACCCGGAAGATATTCAGTCTATGCAGGTGCTGAAAGATGCTTCATCTACAGCCATATACGGTTCGCGTGGTTCCAACGGTGTGGTATTGGTGACGACAAAGACAGGTAAGGCGGGAGCTTCACAGATTACTTTGGACGCTTCGTTTGGAGTGGCTAATGTGTATAAGCGTTATGACTTGTTGAACACACGTGAGTATGCTCAGGCACTGGTAGATGCCGGAAAGAAAAGCAAGGACGAGATGTCGGCTTATCTGGATGGTTCCAATCCGGGAATAGATTGGCAGGATGAGATTTTCCGTACGGGTATTACACAAAACCTATAAAGTGTCATTATCCAGTGGAAATGAGAAAACGCAGTATTATCTGTCTGGCAACTACATGAGTCAGACGGGTGTCGTTATCGAATCAAAGAATGAGCGTTGTTGCATGTCACGACAGACATCAATGCTTCACACAGCATCCGAAAAGGTGGCTCGTTTGTAACCGGAAAGGAGAATTCTATCTGGATTGCGATGAACTATTCTCCGACCATGCAGATGATGGATGGTAATAATTACGCGAAAGACCCGATTAATGCCATTGCCAGCAACCCGGTAGGTATTCTTCGGTTGCACGGTGGAGAAACGATGACCAATGTGCTGACCGGACATGTAGACCTGCGTTTTAACCTGGCAAAAGGACTGACCTTTACTACGACCAATGGTGTGGACTATTATGATGCGAAGTCTTATAGTTTTGCTTCCAAGCGTGTTAATCCATCCAATAGCATGGGCAATAATGATACCTATCGCATGATGTTGCAGAGTTCGAATAATTTTACCTACATGGGAAAATGGAACAAGCATTCGCTCACTGCTACAGCCGTGTACGAAGTAACCAAGTACGAAGAGCGTCTGATGGGTATTTCCGGGAAAAATCTTCTGACTGAATCAGTCGGATGGTGGGATGCCAGTATGGCGCAGAGCCGTGACGTAAGCAACGGCATACAGAACTGGCACTGGTTTCCGGCGTGGGACGTGTGATGTACAACTACGGTGACCGTTATCAGCTGACCGGAACTTTCCGTGCGGATGGTTCTTCACGCTTCTCAAAAAATAAATGGGGTTTCTTTCCCTCAGTGGCTGCTGCCTGGACGATTAGCAATGAAAAGTTTATGAAGAATGTCAAGGCTGTACAGGATTTAAAACTCCGTGCCAGCTTCGGTATTGTGGGTAATCAGGCCATTGACCTTATTCTACATTGGGATTGATGACGCAGACCAAATATAATTTTGGAACCAGCAGTGACTACGTAGGATATTGGGCTAACGACATTGCTACTCCTGACCTGACATGGGAAAAGACCCGTCAGTTTGATATTGGTTTGGATTTTGCCATGTTCAATCACCGTTTGTCCGTGAGTGTGGATTATTTTGACAAGCGTACGACCGATGCTCTGCTGAAAAAAACAATGCCGAGCTATAAAGGTGGTGCCAGCTATTGGGTAAACGACGGCGAAATCAGTAACCGGGGTGTGGATATTTCGTTGACAGCTCATTTGATTCAAAATAAAGATTTTACATGGTCTACTACTTTAAACGGAACTTACCTGAAGAACCGGGTGGAAAAACTGGCTGGGGGTGAGAATGACTTCTTCTTCGGGTCTAAACCAGCATCAGGTATGGTGGATGAAGCGACGATTATCAAACCGGGATATGCAATCGGTTCTTTCTATGGATATGTGTGGACCGGGCTGGATGAATCGGGTAAGGATACCTACCTGGATATGGACGGCAATGGAGCGATTGACGGAGCCGACCGCCAGGTAATAGGAAAGGCAACTCCTGACTTTACTATTGGTTGGAACAATACGTTGACCTGGAAGAATTGGGACTTGAACTTGTTCTTTAATGGAGCATTCGGAGTAGACAGGCTGAATCTGGCACGCTTTACTATGGCTTCCATGGTGGGAGACTCCCGATTCATTACCTTGCGTGAGGCTTATACCGAAAACTTTGATAAGGTGGGACAGTCGGCCATGTATCCGGGATTAAAGGTGACAGGAAATAACTATCAGGCCGTATCGACCAAGTGGGTGGAAGATGCAAGCTACGTAAGACTGGAAAACATCAGCTTGTCGTATAACCTGCCGAAAAAGGTGGCGAAATTTGCTGACATCCGCTTCACGTTGAGCTGCCAGAATCTCTTTACCATTACCGGTTATAAGGGTATGGACCCTGTGGGAACTACTTTCTCTAACAGTAATGTGGACGTAGATGCCGGTATTGACATGGGAGCTTATCCTACTCCTCGCACTTTTACCTTTGGTGTGCGTATGAACTTTTAACCTTTAATCAAAACTAGAAGTGACATGAAAACAAAGATATTTTTAGGCTGTATGATGACGGCCTCATTGCTGACCGTTTCTTGTGCAGACTTGCTTCAGGAGGACCCTCAAGGCAAACTGACACCTGAAAACTATTTCAGTACGCAGGAAGAATTGAACATGAGTGTGTATTCATTGTATAGCAAGGTGAATGCGTCGCAAACTCGTACGAATCCTCAGTATCCTCAGTGGCAGGGAGATGACATTACGACCAACCCGGGAAGTAACAAGCAGGCTGCGGCAGAGATAGACCGCTTTGCTCCTGTAAACTCGAATAAGGGAGTAAAGGATTGCTGGGCCGACCACTATGCCATTATCAAGGCTGCCAATTTCATTATTCTGAATGCCTCAAAGACGCCGACTGATGAGACTTCGATGAAACAGGCCATTGGGCAGGCTAAATTCTGGCGTGCGTATGCATATTTCACGCTGGTACGTATTTTCGGTGACATTCCTCTGACACTGGATAATGAAAATGATGACTTTACCATGACTCCCAGTCCTGTAGAAAAAGTGTATGAGCAGATTGTAGCCGACTTGACTTCTGAGGAATGCGAAAGCCTTCCTGAAAGTTACAAGGATGCACCGGCATTCTTGAACGGAGTCAATGTATATGTTACGAAGGCTGCTTTGCAGTCTACACGAGCTGCCGTGTACATGGCTATGGCGGGATGGCCGTTGGAAAAGGGAGCTTCGTATTATGCGAAGGCTGCTGAAGAAGCGAAGAAAGTGATTGAAGGCGCCCAGAACGGTACTTATGACATCCGCATGGATGATAATTATTACGATGTGTATGCCATGAGTAATAACTACAACAAGGAAACGATTCTCGGTATCAACTATTCTCCGAATGTGGACTGGGTACAGGATTCACAGCTTACTTCCTGCAATCAGTTTGAATCAATCGGCGGATGGGGAGACGCCTGGGGAGAAATCCGTTTCTGGAAGAGATTCCCTGAAGGACCTCGTAAGGATGCCATCTATGATCCGCAGATTCTGAAACCCAATAAGGATGGAAAGGGGTATGAGTTGCACGACTGGTATGAAAAGTCGGGAGAAGGCTGGGTATTTCCGGAATGTCATCCGATGTTCAGTGTCTTTTCTGTAAACTGGGATCCGGCTTCCAAGGCCAATATAGATGCTCCTTATGACTATACTCTCCCTGCAAGTCAGAATATGTGTAACGGCCACCGCCATCGCCTGATTCGTTATGCGGAAGTGAAACTGTGGTATGCCGAAGCTGCGGCACGTGCCGGTGAAGCGGATTTGACGCTGGCCAGACAGTGTCTGAAGGACGTGCGTAAGCGCGGTATGGTGGGCGATACCTATGGAAACAAGAAAAAAACGTATGCAGATGACGGTTCTTGGAAAGTTATCAATGGGGTAGATATTGACCAGATGAATGCTTCTCAACTGGCTGAGGCTGCTTTCGAAGAACATGGATGGGAAGTAGCCGGTTACTGGGTAGCATTGGTAACCCGCCGTGCGGACCAGTTCCGTATGAAACTGCTTCAGAAAACATTTGAAGAACGTGTAGGGAATCCGGAAGTGGAAGTGGCTCCGGGTGTGAAGGTGAAAGAAGGTGTAGAAGTGAGCGGTACGTGGAGTGACAGCAAGGTGTACATGCCTTATCCTGACACCGATTCTGCAAGAATCCGAACCTTTGATTCTGGTGTATGAGTTAAGACAGAATTGTCCGAGAGACAATAAATAAAAGAGGGAGCTTTGCCGGATTTGACAGTCGGTAAGCCTCCCTTTCTTTATAACCTTAATACGATGGTAATTGTTTTACTGTACCAACTACTATAACACCTCAAAGGGGAAAATTGTTTAAGGGGAGAGTCGAAAAAAGTGTTAGGACACTGACGGATTTGTGCTATCTTTGTGGCGGATTTATTTTGACCTGTATGACAGACTATTTGAATGAACTGAATGAAAGTCAGCGCGAGGCGGTATTGTACAACGAAGGCCCTTCGCTGGTGATTGCTGGAGCCGGTTCCGGAAAGACCCGCGTGCTGACATACAAGATAGCCTATTTGCTGGACAACGGCTATGAGCCGTGGTCCATTCTGGCCTTGACCTTTACCAATAAGGCCGCTCGTGAAATGAAGGAGCGTATTGCCTGTCAGGTGGGGCAGGAGCGTGCCCGTTATCTTTGGATGGGAACTTTCCATTCTATTTTTTCACGGATATTGCGGGCCGAGGCTGAGGCGCTGGGTTTTACTCCTAATTTTACAATTTACGATGCGACGGATTCCAAAAGTCTGGTGAAAGCCATCATAAAAGAAATGAACCTGGACGATAAGGTCTACAAGCCGGGGATGGTGCAGGGCCGCATCAGCAATGCCAAGAATCACCTGGTACTGCCGGAGGCATACGCGGCAAATGCCGAACTCATAGAAGCTGACCGGGCTGCGAAGGTACCTCTGTTGCATGAAATCTACCTGCGTTACTGGAACCGCTGCCGGCAGAGTGACGCAATGGACTTTGACGACCTGCTGCTGTACACCTATTTGCTGTTCCGCACTCGTCCGGATATATGTGATAAATATGCGGCGCGTTTCCGTTACATCTTAGTAGATGAGTATCAGGATACGAATTTTGCACAGCACAGCATCGTACTCCAGCTTACGCAGAAACACCAGTTTGTGTGCGTGGTAGGCGATGATGCCCAGAGTATCTATTCCTTCCGTGGAGCTAACATCGATAATATCCTGAATTTTACCCGTACATACAAAAATGCACGGTTGTTTAAGTTGGAGCAGAATTACCGCTCCACGCAGACCATCGTGAATGCGGCGAACAGCCTGATTGCGAAAAACCGCGACCAGATTCAGAAGGAAGTATTCTCCGAGAAAGACAAGGGGGAACCTATCGGCGTGTTTGCAGCTTATAGCGATGTGGAAGAAGGAGAAATCGTGACCAACAAGATTGCGCAGCTGCATGCCAAGTCGGGATATGCCTATCATGATTTTGCCATTCTTTACCGTACGAATGCACAGAGCCGTATTTTTGAGGAGGCATTGCGCAAGCGCAACATACCTTACCGTATTTATGGAGGACTCTCGTTTTATCAGCGGAAAGAAGTGAAGGATGTGGTGGCTTATTTCCGTCTGGCGGTGAATCCGCACGATGATGAGGCTTTCAAGCGTGTCATCAACTATCCGGCAAGAGGAATCGGAAATACCACTTTGGGCAAGTTGACCGAGGCGGCCGGGCGTTGTGAAGTGAGCTTGTGGAAAGTGCTTTGCGAACCACTGAGCTACGGAGTGGAGCTGAATAAAGGAACTTATACCAAGTTGCAGGGATTCCGCGACCTGATTTCGGAATTTGTCACCCTGGCTCGTGAGCAGGATGCTTATACGTTGGGTATGGAACTGGTGAAACGTTCGGGAATCATGGCTGAGATTTATCAGGACCGTTCGCCGGAGAATATGAGCCGTCAGGAAAACATTGAGGAACTGGTGAACGGTATGCGCGATTTCTGCGACGGCCGTCAGGAAGAAGGAAACCCACATGTGCTTTTGTCGGATTATCTTTCAGAGATTGCCTTGCTGACCGATCAGGATGAAGAGCAGGGGGAAGCACAACCGAAAGTGACACTGATGACCATTCATTCCGCCAAGGGACTGGAGTTCCCGAATGTGTTTGTGGTGGGGCTGGAAGAAAATCTGTTTCCGAGTCCGCTGTCGTCTGCTTCCTATCGGGCACTCGAGGAAGAGCGCCGTCTGTTTTATGTGGCAGTGACACGGGCTGAAGAGCACTGTTACTTGTCGTACGCCAAGAGCCGTTTCAAATACGGGAAGATGGAGTTCTGTAATCCGAGCCGTTTCTTGAAAGATATTGACGTGCGTTACTTGCAGGTGCCGCAGGAGGAACTGATGGGTACGCGCATCGAAGAAAAGGCCAGCCGCTTCCGGAAAGAAGCCAGCCGTGTATCTTACGAACGCGAACCCCGCGAAACGGGTCCGTCTATGTTTGATGGCGGACCGATGCCGGAAGAACCTCATCGCTTTGTACCTCCTCGTACGCTTCGCCGTATACCTGATGCGAGTTCTTCGGCAGCTCCGGCCGGTCCGTCGGCAGGGGGACTTTCTGCTGGTATGTGGATAGAGCATGAACGCTTCGGCAAAGGGGAAGTGACCCGGGTGGAAGGCAGCGGAGACAACTGCAAGGCCACCGTACAGTTCCAGCACGCCGGCGTAAAACAGCTGCTGCTGAAATTTGCCCGTTTTAAGATAATTGATTCAAACACTAAATAACAGAGAAAAAGAATGATAAAAGACTGGGATAAGATACCTTCTCCATGCTATGTCATGGAAGAAGATTTATTGAGAAAGAACCTGACGCTGATTAAGCATGTGCCGATGCGGCGGGAGTGGAAATTATTCTGGCATTTAAAGCCTTTGCCATGTGGAAGTCGTTCCCTATTTTCCGGGAATACATCCGTTACACCACGGCCAGCTCGGAATACGAAGCACGGTTGGCTTTCGAGGAGTTCGGCAGCAAGGCGCATACTTATTCGCCGGCCTATACCGCACAGAACTTTCCTGCGTTTTTGAAATACAGCAGTCACATTACATTTAACTCCTTGTCGCAGTTTGAGCGTTTTTATCCGATGGCAAAGGCTTATCCAGAGCATGTGTCATGCGGAATCCGTGTCAATCCCGAATATTCGGAAGTGGAAGTAGAACTCTATAACCCTTGTGCACCGGGTACACGTTTCGGTGTGACGGCCGACCTGTTGCCGGAGCAGTTGCCCGAAGGCATTGAAGGTTTCCACTGCCATTGTCATTGTGAGTCGAGTTCCTACGAGCTGGAACGCACACTCCAGCATATCGAGGAAAAATTCAGTCGCTGGTTCCCTCAGTTGAAATGGTTGAATCTGGGTGGAGGCCACCTGATGACGCGTGCCGATTATGACGTAGACCACTTGATTGGCTTGTTGCAGGGACTGAAATCACGCTACCCGCATTTGCAGATTATTCTGGAGCCGGGTTCGGCTTTCACCTGGCAGACTGGTCCGCTGGTGGCATCGGTAGTAGATGTAGTAGAAAGTCGGGGAATACGGACGGCCATTCTGGATGTGAGCTTTACCTGCCACATGCCCGACTGTCTGGAGATGCCTTATCAGCCACGGGTGCGTAATGCCGAATCACTTCCGGCTGAGGCAGTAAAAACAGCAGCTCGGGAAGAACATATCTACCGCTTGGGAGGAAACAGTTGCCTGAGTGGCGATTATATGGGCAGCTGGAAGTTTGACCACGAATTGCAGGTAGGAGAGCGAATCGTATTTGAAGACATGATTCATTATACGATGGTCAAGACAAATATGTTCAACGGCATTCATCATCCTTCGATAGCTCTGCTCCATGCCGATGGAGAACTGGAAGTATATCGCACCTTCCATTACGAGGATTATCGTGACCGTATGTGCTAATAAGTATAGTAAAAAATGGCCTTTAGAAAAACGCTTAGGCATTCGTGAAAAACGCCTAAGCGTTTTGATTCAAACGCAAGTGCGTTTGAGTCAAAACACAAGGACGTTTGGTTTGAAACGCAAGTACGTTTTCAGTCAAACGTCCTTGTGTTTTTTCAGGCCGTTGAAATATGTTCTTTGAAACAGTTCTAAAAGCCTTTCGAAACGTTCATTTACAAGGAGTTTTAACCGGGAAAAGGGTAGGTAGATACCTTAACGGGGCCTGTGAGGCCAAAGAAAATTGTCACTTTTTTCAAAAAAAGATAGTCGATAATTTTGGTAGTTTCGAAAAAAGGACTACCTTTGCACTCGCAATCGGGAAAATGATGAACGGTTGTAGAAACAATGCGGAAATAGCTCAGTTGGTAGAGCATAACCTTGCCAAGGTTAGGGTCGCGAGTTCGAGTCTCGTTTTCCGCTCAGCAAAAGAAAAGAGTTGCGCGAAAAAGCAATGCCCAGGTGGCGGAATGGTAGACGCGCA
>ENA-OQHA01000885-OQHA01000885.1-human-gut-metagenome-genome-assembly--contig:-NODE-885-length-13318-cov-4.661208_pt1 | contig 13318 bp, 19 predicted proteins | sample MGYA00242558_ERZ504707 | MGnify/ENA primary metagenome ERZ504707 (study PRJEB26092, sample SAMD00036197) | human gut metagenome | host: Homo sapiens | study: EMG produced TPA metagenomics assembly of... | reverse complement strand
AGCGGATGATGCGGTCCTGCTCGGCCTGAATGGTGGCCACGATATCGGTCATCTTGCCGGTGCGGCGTGAGCTCAACGAAGCCAGCAGCGCACCCTCGCCGGTCAATGTGCCGGCGGAAGACGCCTGGCCGACCTGGTCTGAATGCACGTCGAGCACCTCATCCTCAACGCCCACGACTTCGCGGAAACTCAAGGTGATATGCCTGCGCATCACGATGTCGCCGTGATTGGAAGGGGTCGCCTCATAGAAAGGACGTGCGGCTTCGGCACGCCAGTCGGTCAGAATCGGCTCATGGTCCGGGCTCGACAGGCCGATGCGGCCGATGTAATGACGGTCGCCGTTCTTGGCATCGAGGCGGCCAAACACCAGCCGATCCTCAACGCTGCGCAATTGCGTGAGGCGGTTTTCGTACATTGTGGCAAAGGAGTCTCGTTCGCTGCGTTGCGTGGGGGATCCGTGGGAGCCGGCGGCGCGTACGGTGTCCAGGCGTTGCCACATTTCGGCTCGCAGATCATCCAATCGTCCATAGGCGCGATCGACGGCCTGCTGCTCTTCATGCAGCTGGGAGGCGTAACTCGACATGCTGTTCTCTTCGTTCCATTTCCGTGGGGCAGAAAAACTTAAGGCATTCAAATTTACCGCACACCCCCTACGTCAGTGATGCGGACAACTCGGAATAGGTGAATTCAGCGTGAATTCACCATGCTGCTCGGTCGGTGGGGTGCGCGACGTGGATTGATGTGCGGAGCGTCCATTCGTGCGACAGTCGTGGCCGACACGCGCAATCCATCGGTAATTGCCCTAAAAGGGTGAGCAAATCGTGCATGAGTGGGGAGAAATGGGGAATCGTGGGGTAGAGTGGTGAGCCAGTTGGCCGAAGTGTATCCCACGTAACGATGAAGGAGGTGGAGCCATGGTTGCCGATCAGACGATTCGCGACGCTGATGCCAACGCACAAGGCTCCACCACTATGGCCGATCTCATGGCTGGTCTGCCGCCATTGCTTCTCGGAACATATACGCCGAAGATCGATGCCAAGGGCCGTATGGCGCTTCCGGCCAAATTCCGCTCCCAGCTGGGGCAGGGCCTGGTCATGGCCCGAGGCCAGGAACGGTGCGTGTACCTGCTGCCGTTCGACGAATTTCGACGTATCGCCTCGCAGATTCAGCGTGTGTCGGTGGGAAACAAAGCCGCCCGCGAATACCTGCGTGTGTTCCTTTCCGGTGCCGTCGACCAGCAGCCGGACAAGCAGGGCCGCGTGCTGGTGCCGCAGATGCTGCGCGATTACGCCAATCTGGGTTCCGACGTCGTGGTGATCGGCGTTGCACCCGTGCCGAACTGTGGAATAAGGACACGTGGGAGTCCTACCTCGCCGAGAAGGAAGAGGGATATTCCGATATTGCTGACGATGTGTTGCCGGAGGTGGAATTCTGATGGTTGATGTGGCGAATATTCATCTGCCGGTATTGCTTGACGATTGCGTGAACCTGATGGCACCTGCCCTGGAACATGAGAACGCCATCGCAGTGGATTGCACCCTGGGCCTTGCCGGCCATTCCATCGCCTTCCTCAAGGCCGCGCCTCAGGCTCGGCTCATCGGCATTGACCGTGACAGTGAAGCGCTGGGGCTGGCCACCGAACGTATGGAACGGGAGGGGCTCGCCGATCGATTCATTCCGGTGCATGCCGCCTTCGATCAGCTCGATCAGGTGTTGGCGGACCAAGACATCGAACGCGTGGACGCCGTATTCATGGATCTGGGATTATCCAGCCTGCAGATCGACGAAACCGATCGTGCTTCTCCTATTCGCATGATGCGCCGCTGGATATGCGCATGGACGTCAGCCAGCCGTTGACGGCCGAACGGATTCTTGCCACCTATGATGCGGCGGAACTGGTCCGCATATTCAAGGAATACGGTGAAGAGCGTTTCTCGCGTCAGATCGCCCGCGCATCGTGGCGCGTCGAGACAAGGAGCCGTTTACCACCACCGCACAGCTCAACCGTCTGGTCGATGAAGTGGTGCCGCAAGCCCACCGCCCGGCGGGCAATCCCGCCAAACGCGTCTTCCAGGCGTTGCGCATTGAAGTCAACGGCGAATTGGACAAGCTCGCCTCCACATTGCCGCAGGCGCGAACCGACTGCATGTCGGGGGACGACTGGTGGTGGAGTCCTATCATTCGCTCGAAGACAAAACCGTCAAATCGTTCATGGCACAAGGGCTGCGAGTGGATGTTCCGGCTGGCCTGCCTGTCATACCGCCGGATGCCCAACCGTTTTTCACGGATCTCACGCGAGGTGCCATCAAGGCCGACGAACATGAAATCGCAGCCAACCCGAGATCGGCTTCGGTGCGGTTGCGGGCGGTGGAAGTCAGCCGTGAGATTCCGTCACGATGGAGGAAACGCTTTACGCAAACCGCGCAGGGCCTGAATGACGTCAAGATACAAGGCTCCGCGTCTCCGGGCAGAGCCAAAAACACGGCACGAATTCGTACAAGGAGGGGATAACAGCATATGGCAACTGCACGTAGCATTCGATCGAACGCGGCTCCAGCCTCGAACCGACCGCACACCAAGCATCAGTCCTCCTCCCGACCTGAGCTGCGGGTGGTCTCCAACCCGCGTGGAAACGAGCAGGGCAATGTCGTCGGACGGGTCATCGAATGGACCAGAACAAGAAGCGCACCGCTGGTGCACGTGGCCATTGCAGTGATCTTCCTCGTCGGCACCTTGTTCGGCGCGCTGATGCTGCGTACCCAGATGGTGCAGAACTCGTTTGAGGCGGCACAGATCGAAACCAACATCAACAGACTTACCCAAGATATCGAAGACGATCAGGCCAAACTCGATCAATTGGTCGCGAACCTGCCCGACAAGGCCAGCGACATGGGCATGGTCCCGCAGCAGGATCAGTGTCCATCGACTTAAGCGGATACCAGTCCAACAAAGGCGGAACCCAGTGAACACCATTCGTCGCATCGTAGAGTTCGCCAAGGTCAAGACCTTCGCGTTCAAATGCATCGCCATCGGCGCCGCATTGGCGTTGGTGGCGTCGGCATGCGTGATTCAGCTGGCCTCCACCCAGCTCATCGGCGGCCGTCAAACCGCACAAGCGGCCACGGCTAACCGCACCCTGACCGTGACGTTGAGCGCCAACGTGGGCGTATCCTCGACGCCAACGGCTCCGTGCTCGCTCAAAGCGTGGAGCGTTATACTATCGTCGCCAATCCGGAGGCTGCACAGGAGTTCGAGCCGATTACTTGCAATGACAACACCCGTGATTACTGCCACGAAATTGACGGCAAACCCGTGGGCGCTACCGGAGCGGCGGCCGTGGGCCGACTGCTGGCCAAAGTCCTGGATATGAACGCCATGGAACTGGGCGCTGATCTGTCCGGTACCGGGCAGTATGTGATTCTGAAGAAAGATGTGACTCCGCAGGTCAAGCGCAGCATCGAGGCGTTGCACCTGGGCGGTATTGTCTGGGGTGAGCTGAGCAGTGAACGACTGTATGCGGATGGCGATCTCATGGGCGCGCTGCTTGGCGGCGTGAACGACAACGGCGATGGCGTCGCCGGCATCGAGCAGGTCGAGAACAAGACGCTTACCGGAACCGATGGCCATGAAACCTACCAGCGTGGTAATGGCGGCGAAGAGATTCCCGGCACCATGACCGAATCGGTGGCGGCCAAAAATGGCGACGATGTCACCCTGACCATTGACCGTGATGTGCAATGGTATGTCAAAAAGGTCTTGAAGGAGGCCGAATCCAAGTATGGTGCAGCGTGGGCGATCGCCGTGGTGCAGGATGTCCAGAGCGGGGAGATTCTCGCACTGGCCGATAGCGATGAAGTACAGGCTGGTACCGATGCGGCGAAGATGAGCCGTCTCGGGCCGTGTCCGAAACCTTCGAGCCTGGTTCGGTGGGCAAGGTCATCTCCATGTCCGGCTATCTGCAGATGGGACTGCATAAGATGAGCGATCAATTGTCGGTCCCGGACCACATCACACAGGAGGGCCAGACCTACAAGGACTCATTCGACCATGGCACTGAGCGCTGGACGCTCGCCGGCATTCTGCAGAACTCATCGAACGTCGGCATGATTATGGCCGGGGAGAACTATCCGGATGAGCAACGCTACGAGTACCTGACCAAATTCGGCATCGGACAACCGACCGGACTGAACCTGCCCGGTGAATCGAGCGGTCTGCTCACCAACCCTTCGGCGTGGGATCTGCGTACGCGCAACACCATCCTGTTTGGTCAGGGCTACGCCGTCAACGCCCTGCAGCTCAACAACGTGGTGGCCACCATCGCGAACAAGGGTGTCAAGCAGCAGCAGTCGATCATCAAATCAACCACCGATGCCAATGGCAAGACCACTGAGACCAAGAAGGGCGAAGCCACCCGCGTGGTGGATGAAAAGGTCGCATCGGACATGATGAATGCGATGGAATCAGTGGCGGAAGGCTACAACAAGTTCGTCAAGGTCGATGGTTACCGCATGGCCGCCAAGTCCGGTACCGCAGAGGTGCAGGGCTCGGATGGCACGCTCTCGTCCATTATCTCCGATTATTCCGTGGTGATTCCCGCGGACAACCCGCGCTATGCGGTCACCGTGGTGATGAAGGATCCGAATGGTGTGTTCGGCGGTCTGACGGCCGGCCCTGTTTCCGCACAGATTTGTGAGTTCCTTATGCAGAAATACGAGGTGCCTGTCTCCAGTCCACGCAAAAATGCTATTCCAGTCACGTGGTAAGGATCAGGGGAGAAAGGCGATAGCCCATGAGTGCAGTGAGCGAATCCATCGCCCAGCGGGTGACCCTGGGAATGCTGGTCGAACGGTACGGTTTTGAAGTCGATCCACCTTCGCCACCAATGTCACCATTACCTCACTCAGCGATGCCGTGGACACCGTGATTCCCGGCTCGCTGTTCATCTGCACGCATGAGCAGGAACCCGATGTACTGCATGCCGCACAGGCCGGTGCCTATGCGGCGTTGCTGCCACGCGCGTCCAAAGGGCAGATCGCCAATGCCGATATACCGTTGCTCTACGGCGATTTCGACGATCGCGTACTCGGCGATCTGGCCAGCGGTCTGGCCGGCGGACCGTCCAATGCCATGGCGGTGTTCGCGGTGACCGGTGCGGATGAGCAGGCCGTCGACGCAGGCGTGTCCCAGCTCTCCGAATTCCTGCACATGCTGGGCAATCCGGTGGCGGTAATCACCGCATCCGGGTCCACGTCGATGACACGTACCATGAACCTGAACTATCCTCTGGGCATCCTCGATATGCAGCGCGCGCTGTCCGTGTGCGCCGAAGACGGTGTGGCGGCCGTGATCATCGCCATGGATGACCGCACGTTGGCCGAGCATGCGTTGGAATCGGTGAACGTGGATGTACTGGGCACGGAGGATGTCAACGCAAGCGCAAGCTTGAACGAATTGAAGACACGCTACGCATTCGTTGCGGAACATGACATGTCCATGACCTCGTCGACACCCGAATCGGATGAAATGGCTGCGGATTCACCGGCAATGTATGACCGCGTCCGACTTGGGCACATGTCCTTGGCCATCGCATGGTACAGGCCGCCGGCGTGAGGAAAAACAACATACGCAGTGCCCTGCATGTGGCCAATAATTTCAATTAAGTCCGTGGATACGGGACGAAGCGTAATCGTAAAGGAGTTTGAAACACCATGGTTCCGATGAGCGTGGAGGAGATCGCCAAGGCGTCGATGGTCGATTGATCGGAGACGCCGGTTCCGAGTCTCGAGCCACCAATACGGTCAGCGACTCGCGGCAGGCCGGCCCCGGATCGGTGTTTGTGGCCATCCGAGGCGAGCGTGTCGATGGGCATGACTTTGTGGCGAAAACCGCTGGACAGGGAGCCACGGTGGCCATCGTCGACCATGAGGTGAAGTCCGATGGCCTTCCGCAGATCGTAGTGAAAGACACGGTCGACGCCCTTGGCGAACTCGCCCGATACAACATCGTTCGCCGCCGCGAGCTGGACGGCGACTTCGATATCATCGGATTGACCGGTTCGGTGGGCAAGACCACCACCAAGGATCTGCTCTCCTCCCTGCTTGCCACCGTAGGTCCGACCGTGGCTCCGGTGGGATCGTTCAACAATGAGATCGGCCTGCCGCTCACTGCGTTGCGGGTCGATGAGCACACCCGGTTCTTCGTGGCTGAGATGGGTGCCAGCCATATCGGCGAAATCGCGCGACTGACCCGTATCGCACCGCCGAACACGGCAATCGTATTGAAGGTCGGCGTCGCTCACCTTGGAGAATTCGGCTCCCGCGAACGCATCGCACAGGCGAAAAGCGAGATCGTGCAGGGATTGCTTCCCGGAGGCACCGCGGTACTGAACGCCGATGACGAACACGTGGTTCCCATGGCCGGCCTGGCCAACGGCGACGTGCTGTGGTTCGGCTTGGGATCGTCGCAGGAGCGAGGTGCGGGCCATTGATGTCACTGCCGACCGGTCCGATCATGCTGAATTCACGTTGGTCGATGCGGACGCAACCATACGCCGGTGCATCTGGGCATTCCTGGACGTCACAATGTGATGAACGCGTTGGCCGCCGCAACCGTGGCGATGCGTTACGGTATGGCACCCGAAACGGTGGCACGGATTCTGGCCTCGCAGCACACCATCAGCCCTCATCGCATGGCATTGTCCACGGTGAATCGCGAGGGGACTTCCTTCACGCTGATCGATGATTCCTTCAACGCCAATCCCGACTCCATGAAAGCCGGCCTGAACGGTTGAAGGCCTGGAACTCAAATGACGGCAAGGAGCCGTTCCGCGTGGCGCTGCTGGGTGCCATGCTGGAACTCGGCGCCGATGAAACGGCATTGCACACCTCGATCGGCACGTATGCGGACGAATTGGGCATCGACGCGATCATCGCGGTCGGTTCCGCCCAAGACCAACATCTCGATGCACTGGCACAGGCTCTGGCGGACGGTGCCCGTCAGAGCCAATCCGCGTCGGTGGATTGCGTACACGACATCGATGCGGCCGAACAGCTGGTCATCGACTTGGCTCGCAACCATCCCGACGCTGTGGTGCTGCTCAAGGGATCGCACGCGTCAGGCCTGAGCGCTTTGGCTGAACGCTGGGCAAAGAACTGACCTGATAACCACCCCAAGAAACCGACAAGAAAGAGAAGCTGCACGTGATTGCTCTGATCATTGGAATGCTGGTGTCGCTCATCGTCACCTTAGTCGGCACCCCGCTGCTGATTCGGCTGGTCCACAAGCTGCACTATGGCCAGTACATCCGCCAGGATGGGCCGCAGTCGCATCTGGTCAAGCGCGGCACCCCCACGTTGGGCGGCGTGGTCATCAACTTCGCGATTCTGCTCGGTTGGGCATCCTCCGCACTGTACCGATACCTGCGTTCGGGCGACGTGCCCTCCTGGTCCGCGGCGCTCGTACTGTTCGCCATGCTGTCGATGGGTCTGCTGGGCTTTATCGACGACTTCGCAAGGTGCGTAAGAAGCAGAACGAAGGCCTATCGGTGGGCGGCAAGTTCATCGGCCAGTTCATCTTCGCCACCATCTACGCGGTACTTGCGCTGCTGATTCCCACCAAATCGGGATTCCCCAGTGCGCAGGCAGGCATCAGCTTCATCGAACAGCCGTTCTTCAACTTCGACTTCGCCGGCCGTGCCGTAGCCATCATCCTGTTCGTCATCTGGGTGAACTTCCTGATGACCGCATGGACCAACGCAGTGAATTTGACGGATGGACTTGACGGTCTGGCGGCAGGTTCGTCGATGATCGCCTTCACTGGTTTTGGCATCATCGCATTCTGGGAAAGCTACCACATCAAGGGCGGCAGCCATGGCGGATATTCCTATGCCGTGTCCGATCCTCTCGATCTGACCGTCATCGCCGTATGCGCGGCCGTCGCCTGCTTCGGCTTCCTGTGGTACAACTCGAACCCCGCATCGATTTCATGGGTGATACCGGTTCCCTGGCCTTGGGTGGTCTGTTCGCAGCCCTGTCCATCGCCACGCACACCGAATTCCTGGCGGTGGTTCTGGGCGGACTGTACGTCATGGAAGCCATGAGCGACGTCATCCAGGTCGGGTACTTCAAGATGACCCACAAACGTGTATTCAAAATGGCGCCGATTCACCATCATTTCGAACTGGAGGGTTGGACCGAAACCAAGGTGGTGGTGCGGTTCTGGATGATCGAACTCATCTTCGTGCTGCTCGCCCTGACGATTTTCTACGGCGACTGGGTCACCCGCTCCGGCCTGCTGTTCAGCTAGCGGAAATCTGGGTGGATTATGCTCACCCACGGAATTCCTATATCAGGAGGAACAATGCAAGTAGCGGATAAGACAGTGGTGATCGCCGGACTGGGGGTGTCCGGCACCTCGTTGGCGGAGGTATTGAGGGAACGCGGCACCCACGTGATTGGCGTCGACGAGAGGAAGCCCGAGGCCGATCTCCACTCCTTTGATGACGTGGACTGGGACCACGTGACTACGTCATGTCGTCCCCGGTGTTCAACCCCCGCACCCCGTTCGTGCTGGAAGCCCAACGCCGTGGCATCCCCGTGATGAGCGAGGTGGAATTCGCATGGCAGCTGCGTGTGAATAACGAGCGCACCGGTACTCCGGCTCCATGGATCGGCATCACCGGCACCAACGGCAAAACCTCCACCACCGAGATGACCTCGGAAATGCTCACCGCCTGCGGACTCGACGCGCCGACCGCCGGCAATATCGCCTCCGGAGACATGAGCATGAGCCTGTCTCGTTGCGCCACCAATCCGCAGCACGACGTACTGTGCGTGGAACTGAGCTCCTTCCAATTGCACTTCACCGATTCGCTGGCACTTGACTGCGCGGCGATCACCAATATCGCCGACGATCACCTCGACTGGCATGGCGGGCGCGAGAATTACGCCGCCGACAAATCCAAGGTGTTCCACAACGCCAAACGCGCCATCGTCTACAATGCGCAGGACGCCAAAGTCAGCGAACTGGCGGCCGAGGCTCAGACTGCCGAAGGATGCCGCAAGGTGGGATTCACGCTCGAGGCCCCTCAGGCCGGCCAGATCGGCATTGAAGATGGCTGGATCGTGGACAGGAGCGGCGTGGCCGGCGGCGCAGTGGGAGAGTCGGTCAGACTGGCCGCCATCACCGATTTCACGCATCTGGCAGAGCCGGACGGCTCACTGTACCCGCATCTGGTGGCCGATGCATTGACGGCATTGGCGTTGGTGCTGGGACTTGGCGCTGATCGCGATACCGCGTTGAAGGCGCTTACCTCGTTCAAGCCGGGCGGCCATCGCATCGAAACCGTGGCTGAGGCCGCAGTCGAGGGCGGCTCTGTTCGTTTTGTGGACGATTCCAAAGCCACCAACGGTCATGCGGCACGCGCCTCGCTGTCCAGCTTCCCGGCCAAGTCTGTGATCTGGATCGCCGGAGGTCTGGCCAAAGGCAGTCGATTCGAGGACCTGGTCAAGGACCAGGCACACACCATCAAAGCGGCCGTCATCATCGGCAAAGACCAGCAGCCGATGATCGAAGCGTTTGCCAGCCAAGCTCCGGACATCCCGGTGACCATCATCGATCCCGAAGACAACGATACCGTCATGGACCGTGCCGTCGAAGCCTGCGGCACGTATGCCGCCGCCGGCGACATCGTGCTTATGGCTCCGGCCTGCGCCTCCATGGACCAGTTCAAGTCCTATGCGGATCGAGCAATCGATTCGCCGCCGCAGCCAAGACGTGGAGCGAGGTGCATGGCCTCCACTGATACCCATAAGCGTAAGGCATACAGAGCCCCTGACAAGCCCTCACTCGAAATCGCCGACTACACGGGTTGGCGAAGCTTGCTCAACCCGCTATGGTGCTACCACGCTTCCGCATGGCCGTGGTGGGGCTGACATGCTTCGGCCTGATCATGGTGTTCTCCAGCTCCACGGTCACCATGGCCGCACTGGGCAAGTCGCCGTTCCTTCAGCTTCTGAACCAGGGCGCGTTTTGCCTGATCGGCTTGGTGCTGGGCTTCGTGGCATTGATGATGCCGGTGACGTTCTGGAAACGGACCGGCGTGCTCTTTGTGGTGGGTGCCTGCCTGTTGCAGGCGCTGACCTTTACTCCTTTGGGTATCGACGTCTATGGCAACAAAGGTTGGCTGAACCTCGGCTTCACCACTATCCAGCCGGCTGAATTCATGAAGTTCGCGATGTGCATATGGCTGCCCTCGTCGTTGCATGCCTGCAGCAAGATGTACACAAGAAGGGAATCAAAGCATATGCCGCGCCGTTGGTGTTGTATGCGATAGGCGTGGCGCTGGTGATGGGCGGCAGGGACCTCGGCACGGCCATGATTCTGGTCTTCATCGGAGGCGTGGCCTTTCTGATCGTCGGGTTCCCCGGCAAATGGATGGGAGTCGGCGTATTGGGCGCGGTGGTTATGGTCGGTGCATTGGCGGTTTCCAGCCCGAACCGCTTGCGTCGTATTCTGGCCACATATGGCGATTGCTCGGCCGCTGACGCGCAGAGCGTATGCTACCAGTCCATTCACGCCAAGTACGCCATCGCCTCCGGAGGTTTTCTGGGATTGGGCATCGGCAATTCGCGGGAGAAATGGAACTACCTGCCGGCCGCCCATAACGATTTCATTTTCGCGATCATCGGCGAGGAGACCGGATTCGTCGGTTGCGCCATCGTATTGCTGTTCTTCGCGATTCTCGCCTGGTGCATGATCGTCATCGCATTGCAGGTCACCGATCGTTATGTTGCCATGGTGCTGATGTGCGTCGCCATTTGGATCGTGGGCCAGGCCATGGTCAACATCGGCGTGGTCGTGGGTGTGTTCCCGGTATTGGGCGTGCCTATGCCGTTCGTCTCCGCAGGTGGCTCATCCATGATTATGTGCTTGACGGCGGCCGGACTGGTTGTGGGACTTATGCGCTCTCAACCGCAGATAAAACAGTCGCGTCAGAGCGCGTAAGTAGACTCGGTAATCATGAATCAAGGCACACCACATATCGTTCTTGCTGGCGGCGGTACCGCCGGACATGTCAATCCGCTGCTCGCGGTCGCCGGGGCGATTCGCGACATCGAACCCACGGCACAGGTCACCGTCATCGGCACTGCGGTGGGTTTGGAGAAGGATTTGGTGCCGGAGGCCGGCTACGAGCTCGACACCATCGAAAAAGTGCCGTTCCCGCGTCGCCCTAACCTGTACATGCTGCGCTTCCCGGCAAAATGGAAGCGAGAAACCGCCAAGGTGCGCTCCATTCTTGAAACGCGGCATGCGGATGTCGTGGCCGGATTCGGCGGGTATGCTTCCGCCCCCGTCTACGCCACCGCACACAAGATGGGCATTCCGATTGCCATCCATGAGCAGAATGCGCGTGCCGGCATGGCCAATAAACTGGGCGCTCGTTGGGCCGATTTCATCGGTACCGTGTACGAGGCACCGGTCTCAAACCGCGTGCCGGAGCCGACGTCGAGCGCGTCGGTCTGCCGTTGCGCCCGGCCATCGCCTCCCTGACCAAACGCATCGGTGACGACCGTGCCGCCGTACGCCGTGAATCGGCCGCGCAGCTTGGCGTCGATCCGAACCGTCCGCTGGTGCTGGTCACTGGCGGATCGCTGGGAGCGCAAAGCCTGAACCGCGCCATCGCCTCCTCCGCCGCAGACCTGTTGGCCCACGCACAAATCATCCACTTGACCGGGCGAGGCAAAATCAGCGAAGTACGCGAACTGGTCACGGCCTCGGCCGGCGCGGACGTGCTTACCGGCATCGGCCCCGAATCGGCCGGACAAGGTGACTACCATACCGCCGAATATCTGGAACGAATCGATCTGGCCTTCGCCTGTGCCGACTTGGTGATTTGCCGTGCCGGAGCCGGATCGGTATCCGAGCTGGCTGCACTGGGCCTGCCGGCCATTTACGTGCCGCTGCCCATCGGCAACGGCGAGCAGCGTTTCAACGCCGAGCCAGTGGTGAACGCCGGCGGCGGCCTTCTGGTCGCAGACAAGGACCTGACCCCGCAGTGGGTGCATGAGCATGTGCCCGATCTGCTCGCCGATCACGAACGACTTGCCGAATTCGGCCGCAAGGCATGGGAATACGGCATCAGAAACGCTGCCGAAATCATGGCCCGGCACGTTCTGCAATTAGCCGAACCATCCAAGTAGTATTCAGATATCATTCCGTGCGCGATACTGACCAATTCCGTTCCGCAGCACGAGATACGGTCATAATATAGGGTGCTGGAATCCCTAAAGGAGTTTTGAATTGTCTCAAGATCAGCCCATAGTGCTTGACCCTACGTATGCCTCATTCGATGCTGCGGCCCGCCCTGCGGATCTCGGCGCCACCCATTTCATCGGTATCGGCGGTGCCGGTATGAGCGTTCTGGCCGAAATGCTGCACGCCGAAGGAGTCGCGGTGGACGGCTCCGATCGCGCACACAGCGCCAAAACCGACCGACTTGAAACGCTGGGCATCACCGTTGAATTCGGGCAGCGAGCCGAAAATGTCGCCCAGGCCGAGACCGTGGTCTACTCCAGCGCCATCAAACCGGACAATCCGGAAATCGTCGCAGCACACGCGGCGGGCAAGCGCATTGTGCATCGCAGTGACATTCTCGCCCTGCTCATGAACGGCAAACGAGCCGTCACCGTGGCCGGAGCGCACGGCAAAACCACCACCAGCTCCATGCTGTCCCACATTCTGGTGAACGCCGGTGCCGATCCAAGCTACGCCATCGGCGGCTTTATCCAAGGCCCGGACGGCACCACGCTGGACGGCGGACACGCGGGCAAAGGCGACATCCTGGTGGCCGAAGCCGACGAATCGGACGGCAGCTTCGCCAAATACCATCCGACCATCGCCATTATCACCAACTGTGAAGCCGATCATCTCGACCATTACGGCGACGAAGCCACTACCGTGCCGCGTTCGTTGCCCACGCCGGCCGGGCCACCGGTCACGTGATCATCAGTATCGACGACCCCGACGGACTTGCCGTGCTGGAGGCCCTGCCCGCCGACGTGAAATCCCATACCGTTGCCTACGGCACTACCGCGCGTGAATCCCTGCCCGATTTGGGCGGTGCCGCGTATGTCTGGATCGCTTCGGAAAGCGAGACCGCAGGCAGCGGCGTCGAACAGCTCACCCTGCATCTGCCGGCCGCGGTGACGGCGGGGGAGCCGGTGTCTCAGAGCGTTGCCTGAAGGTCCTGGCGTGCACAATGCGCGCAATGCGGCCGCCGCCATCAGCGCTGCCGTGCTGCTGGGCGTGAGCCCCGCAG